>Ga0194118_10000264_pt1 | contig 100353 bp, 92 predicted proteins | sample TA2MahsurfametaG_2_FD_148662 | JGI IMG/M metagenome (GOLD analysis project Ga0194118, IMG submission 148662) | Freshwater microbial communities from Lake Tanganyika, Tanzania - TA2015013 Mahale N5 surface | ecosystem: Environmental > Aquatic > Freshwater > Lake | place: Tanzania: Lake... | reverse complement strand
CAGCGAACAATAGCATCTGTGCAGGACAAAGTGCTACGTTAACTGCAACAGTAGCTAACTCAGGCACTACTTGCAATACCACTGGTTTACCGCCATCCCTGAACAACGGGCTCGTAGGCTATTGGCCCTTCTGCGGGAACGCCAACGATGCTTCAGGCAACGGCAACAGCGGAACGGTGAACGGTGCCACCCTCACCTCCGACCGCTTTGGAGTGGCTAATAGCGCATACAATTTTGATGGGGTGAATGATTTTATTCAATGTACTCAAAGTGGTATTTCTGGAAATCAGAGCGTTACCGTTTCTTTTTGGATAAAATCCGGAATTGGTTCTGGTCATGTTTTTAGCTATGGGGGTAATGGTAGTTCTGGTAATGATTTTCGTGTGTTAATAAATTCTTATGGATCTTGTGGTAATTCAATTGCATTCGATATTTATAATTCAGGTGCGGGTTTCACAACGACATTTGGCAATTTTTGGGATAATTATACAATTGTGTATAATTCGTCGTTAGGTAATTCAGTATTGAGTTCTAGTATTTACAAAAACGGCACTCTTTTGTCAAATAGTTGTTTTACTTCAAATGCCGTTGCGACCAATTTTTTAAATAATTTTCCAATCACCTTTGGAAGATATCATGGAACAATTCCCACGGACTACCTCAATGGCCAACTCGACGACATCGGCATATGGAACCGAGCCTTAACGCAGCAAGAAGTCACGCAGTTGTACAATGCAGGCCAAGCCACGTATTCCTGGAGTCCTGGTGGTGCAACCACACCCAGCATCACGGTTACACCTGCTCAAACCACCACATACACCTGCACTGTTACAATGAACGGCGTTTCCACCACGCAATCGCAAACCATTACGGTCAATGCGCTTCCCAACGTGAGCGGAGGCACTAACCAAGCGGTATGTGCGGGTGCCTCGGTAACTTTGAACGGTTCGGGTGCCGCTACGTATTCATGGGATAATAGCGTGAACGATGGTGTAGCCTTTACCCCTCCTGCAACACAAACCTATACCGTAACTGGAACCGATGCAAACGGTTGCTCTAATACGGCTCAGGTAGCTGTCACCGTGAATGCCTTACCAACGGTGAGTGCAGGTCAGAACCAAGCGGTATGTTCGGGCGCCTCGGTAACTTTGAACGGTTCGGGTGCCGCTACGTATTCATGGGATAATAGCGTGAACGATGGTGTAGCCTTTACCCCTCCTGCAACACAAACTTATACTGTAACAGGAACCGATGCGAACGGTTGTTCGAATACCGCGCAAGTAACGGTAACGGTGAATGCCCTACCAACCGTAAGTGCAGGACAAAACCAAGCGGTGTGTGCAGGAACAGCGGTTACTATAAGTGGTTCGGGAGCTACCTCTTACACTTGGAACAACGGCGTGAGCAATGGAATAGCTTTTACCCCAGCTGCAACACAAACTTATACTGTAACAGGAACCGATGCAAACGGTTGTTCGAATTCCGCGCAAGTAACGGTAACGGTGAATGCCCTACCAACCGTAAGTGCAGGACAAAACCAAACGGTATGTGCGGGTGCCTCGGTAACTTTGAACGGTTCGGGTGCCGCTACGTATTCATGGGATAATAGCGTGAACGATGGTGTAGCCTTTACCCCTCCTGCAACACAAACTTATACTGTAACAGGAACCGATGCAAACGGTTGTTCGAATTCCGCGCAAGTAACGGTAACGGTGAATGCCCTACCAACCGTAAGTGCAGGACAAAACCAAACGGTATGTGCGGGTGCCTCGGTAACTTTGAACGGTTCGGGTGCCGCTACGTATTCATGGGATAATAGCGTGAACGATGGTGTAGCCTTTACCCCTCCTGCAACACAAACTTATACTGTAACAGGAACCGATGCAAACGGTTGTTCGAATTCCGCGCAAGTAACGGTAACGGTGAATGCCCTACCAACCGTAAGTGCAGGACAAAACCAAGCGGTGTGTGCAGGAACAGCGGTTACTTTAAGCGGTTCGGGAGCTAACTCTTACACTTGGAACAACGGCGTGAGCAATGGAATAGCTTTTACCCCCGCTTCAACACAAACCTACACGGTCACGGGAACCAACGCTAACGGATGCACAAATACCGCGCAAGTGCAAGTAACAGTAAATGGCCTTCCAGATAGTACTATTTCAGCCAACGGCCCTACGGTCTTTTGTAATGGTGGAAGTGTGATACTTTCGGTTCCAATAGGAAACAATAATTCATATACTTGGTTCTTAAATAATGTGCAAATACCAGGAGGAGTTGGGAACAGTTATCTTTCCAATATTTCGGGTAATTATTCGGTGCTTATTGTTAACGAGTATAATTGCAGTAGTAATGGTTCTATTACTGTAACCGTTAATCCAAATCCAACTACTCCTGTAATTGTTGGCCCTGAATCAGTTTGTCTCAATTCACTTAATCAGGTGTATTCATCTTCACCGAATAATAATTGGTTGATCTGGAACATTAATGGCGCAAACATTTATTCAGGCCAACATACCAATCAAGTACACTTGGATATAACATCGGTAGATACCGTGTGGATTGAACTGACTGCCCACGACTTAGCAACGGGCTGTTACGCAATTGGAAGTTTGATGGTGCTTGTAGATACTTCAGTAATAGCCCCTCCTTATGTTAATGTGTTCCCATTGGGTAATGATAATGACTTGCTGTGCGCGCCTCAAGCAACCAATGTAATAAGATGGGGTAAAATAAATAAGGCAACAAATCTTGTTTATTTGGAAACATCAGTATTAACGTACCATAATTTTATCACCTTGGACACTTCTACTTTTTACTATTTTGTAGATCATGGAAGCGAAGGTTGTTACACGAGGTCTTATTATAATTACCCTGAATTGGTTACCCAAGTGCAGGATTTAGAAAAAGTAGCTGTATGGCTTGTACCCAATCCTGTGTTAAATGAGTTCAACATTATGTCAGATTCGCAGATTTTTGGTTTTATAACCATTGAAAACCTTGAAGGTAAATGCGTATATCAGCAAGAGGGATGGGCTAATACCTCCATTAATTGCGCTAATTTTATGCCCGGGATGTACGTCCTGAAATTACAAAACACATCGATGTCATTTGTTGTCAAATTCCTAAAATTATAATTATGAAAGGTTGTTTATTATTGATGGTATTTTGTTTTTTAAATGTATTGGCCGTTGCACAAAAAGGTCCTATAACTGGAACGCTGAGTTTGGATCGCGGTTATGTAAGTAAAAAGTGGGGGGATACATTGGTTTTTAACTTTAAACTCAAAAATGCTGGAACCGAAACTTTGACAATAAAAGAAATAAGCGGAACATGTGATTGCCAAGACATTTCACCTAAAGGAGAACAGAATATTAAAGCGGGGGCTTCAACTACAATCAAAGTTTTAGTAACGCTTGATAAAGAAAAGCTTAAGGACGATTTAATTAATGGCATAATCTCATACGATAAGAGCATATTAGTAATTACTAATGCATCAAAAGGTGTAAAAGAAAAATACGAGTTATCCCTCTTTGCTGAAATAACCATAAAAAAATAAAACGTCATGAAAAATGTCCTTTATTCCTTGGTTATTTTTTGGTTCAGTGGTTATGCGAATGCACAAAATTTACCTGAGTTTGAGATTTACAATGTTTCAGGACAAAAAGTACTAAAGGATAGTCTATTGAAAGCAGAGAAAATCACAATGGTAAATTTTTGGGCAACATGGTGTCCGAATTGCATAAAAGAAATGATGGAAATCAATAAGGTGTTACCGGAATTCAATAATGTTCAATTTATCTCGGTAAATATTGATTCATTAGACTTCAAGACAGGAGCAAAAGCGTTCTTTGACAAAAGAAAATTTTTGTGGACCTTGTACCTAGATCCCCAAAAAAATCTCTACTCTAAAGTTTTAGAGGTCACAGAAAATACTGATTTATCGCTTCCAATGTCGATTGTTATTTCTAAAACAGGACAAATTATAAGTTTAAGAAATGGATTTATTCAAGAAAACTTTAAAGCGGAATTAATCGAAGATATAAAATCCGCGGAGGAATAATAATTTTCTAAAATGTTGAATAAATTTATCATTGTTCTAAGGATTTTATTTTTCGGATTTTTCTTACTTTCCTCTTTTTCTAAGATGTATCCGAATGCAGAGATTGCAATTCAACTATTTGAAAAAGAACAATTGTTGCCATTAGGAATTCCTTACTGTCCAACAACATGGATATCTCGAATGTTGATTGCTCTAGAGCTTCTTGTTGCGATATTTTTTGTTGTACCTTTTTATTTTAAAAGAATAACATTGCCTATTGCTACAGGATTGTTGTTGTTTTTTACGGTATTCTTATCTTATGAAGTTTTTATTTTAGGCAAAACCACGGGAAATTGCGGGTGTTTTGGTCAATTAATTCCAATGACACCCACTGTATCTTTAATGAAGAACATTATTGCATTAATCCTACTTGTTTTTTTGTTTTGGAAAAGAAATTCCATCGTCGAGCAACGCAACCCGTCAATTTTTTATTATTGTTCTGCATATATAATAATACTCGGCGTAATATTTGGAATTGCTCCTAATTCATGTAGCCGTTTGGACAATACTCAACGAAAAGAGCTTAAGGCTCAAATTAGTCCAGAAGTACAGGTACTCAAAAATCAATTTCCAGATTTAGTTAACAACGTGAATGTTTTATGTTTTTTCTCTGCAACATGTTCTCATTGTAAGGAGACGGCTAAAAGTTTGCACAGGATATCAGCTAAGACCTTTATTAAAAAGTACTATGTAGTTTTTTTGAAAGAAAGAAAAATAGACCTTAAAATAAAGAAATTCCTTTTAGACACTAAACTTTCAGCGAACTATACTACCATGGAGCTTGTAGATTTTCCGGGCAATACCTACCGTTTTCCAGCGGTGTTACTTGTTGATGAAGGTAAAGTAAGATCAAGTTTTTACGGAAATGACACCAACAAGTTTGAAGAACCTGCGTTTCTCAAGGCAATAAATGCAATGAATAAGAATAGGAACAATTTTAAGTAATAAATTATGAAATATTTAAAGTCCAGTTTAGCTTTATTATCAATGTTGTTGGTTTTACAATCATGCACTAATTATTTTTTGAAACCACAACCCACAGATGTTGCGAATGAGATGAAAATCCCTAATGATTTGCATGGAGTTTACAATAACTCGGACGGAAATGTGAAATTTGAAGTAGGTTTGGACTATATCAACATAGAGGAATTGAAAGCATTCGAAGATGAGAAAAAAGTTTATTTTGTTGAGGAGGATCAGGGCTATGTAGTATTTGAAGGAAAAAAACGAAGGATTACGAATGTGTCTGTTCGAAACGACAGTGTTTTCGGTGATGTAACGATAAGAAATGATTATATACTTAATAATAATTTAATTCTTAAAAAAGTAAAGGAGTATTATGTATTCAACTTTCGCGATTATCTAGAGAGCTGGTCACCTTTTTTTGTTTATAAAGAGGGAACTACCTATACTGCTACTATGCTCAATGCCGAGGCACTCGATAAATTACCTAAAAACGAAAACAACATTATAACAGAAAATCTAGATGTTGAAGATATTTCATATTTTATAAAACGAAAAGATCAATTTTTAGTTCCTTTTTTATCGTTTAATACGAAAACTAAATTGATAAAAAGTCTTTGACAATACTATTGCAATCTTAATTAACAAAAACTCAAATTTAATGCTTTGTTCGAAAAAAGAATAAAGCTCCGGTTATACTAGCGCTGGATAAAATTAGCAGATATATACCGTAACCGAGTTCTGCAACATTACCTATTATTGTACCTAAAATGGTATCCGATTGATTAGATAGGGAATATAATTCTAAAATCCCCAAGGATGAGGTGATGATAGAAGCAAGCAATATTCCCCAAAAATAGGGTGCTTGAATTTTCAATTTAATATCAGGAATTAAGCTTAAAACGATTATGGTAGAGAAGAGAAGCAAGAGAAAAATACCATTACTTTCCATACCATTAACAGAAGCACTAACGAAAAGCACATCAACGGTGTACCAAGGAATAAACACAGAAATTATTCCTGTCAGGGAAAAAACAATCACCAAAATTCTTTGAAGATGCATGTGAACTATGATTAAAACTCATGATAAAAATACGACTTTTTAACCGTGTAAATCAAATCGCAAGAGGAATTGCGGCAAATGATCGCGGGTGAACGTATGGAGCTGAGCAACTAAGATTCGTTGAATTAATTCCCAAAGGGGGAAATCTTAAAAATACTCATTGAATAGGTATCGTTTAAGTTTTCCTTCAATGTTTCTATTTATTGAATCAAACTCAAAATAAGTTGGATTAGGGGCCCCGACAAAGTAAAAATGAGAACGAGAAAGGTAATCGTGTGCGTTCCTGCAATTAAAAAATTACCTTTGGCCAACTCTGCTTTCTCATTTTCAAAGTGACTGATTTTATGCACTAATAAGGTTGTTCTAAACATCAGCACGTTAAAGGCAAAACAAACCGCTAAGCCAATACTGTAAATCCCAATTCCAGTGGCTATGTTCTTTTTTTCTACGAAGTACTTCATAAATAACATTCCAGCCTCATGGTAGTTGATAAGGGTTACACCCGATCCGAATAGCACGGCAACAAAAAACAATCTTGTGGCAGCATTTAATGGAAAAATAATAGCATAGAAGTAGTTTCTGTAAACAAAATAGGATGCAAACATAAACACAACGGCTATGATTAAGGAAGCAATTACGCTAAGTATTTCCATCGCAAGTTAGAAAGGAAGTTCGGGATATGGAATAAAGCTTGAGGCCAAAGCACTGAGGGATGGCCCAACCAAGAAGGCTAATATTACGAGTACAACCCCGTGCAACAAAGCAACTTCCATGTGGTTGTTATTCAAAGCGCTTTTCTCGTCCTCTTTGGTCAAAAAGGAAACGATTAAGAAACTTAGGTGAAACTGTGCAAATGAATAGACCCAAGCTCCTAGGAAAAACAACGTGGAAAACAGTAATGATTTGCCAATACCCCCTGCATCATAGAAAAACATAATGGCATCTGAAATTGCTTTCGAAACCTCAATTAATACAATTCCTGAAGAAGCAATAACCGAAAGGTAAAGCGCAATAATTGCATTGTTTCTTTGGGATACCAATTTATTGAGATGAGCGGAAATCACTTTGGTGAATGATACCAGGTAGGTTATACCAAGTAATAATAAAATCAAAATGTTCAAAAATTCTTTCATACCGTTAAAGTTAAATTAAATTATTCTAAATCCGCAAACCAGTCATACCCATCAACCTCGTCGCCAAACCTCCACGATTCGCTGGTCAATTCCCAGAGGTAATATTTTTTACCAAACTTATTTCTACCGTAGGAATAGCCCGATCCCCCAATGTTTGCCACCCCAAGAACCGAATGGTGTTTTGATCTACTTACCATAACAGCTACATCAAATCCCATGGGTTTCAAAATGGTGAAAGCCAATAAGGCACGCGTGTCGCAATCGCCCGTCTCGTGGTAAACAAATTCAAAGGGCGAATATACCCCAAATGGACCAACGCCCTCGCAACAGCCGTCCCCGTCTGGTTGAACACGGCAATTTCCCGAAAACGACCCGAAAGACTTTTCGCATGGACAACCGTCAGGATCATCTAATACCAATGTGTAAGGAATATCTTGAATAGAAGAGCATACATACTCCAAGGCTTCCATGCTCGAAAGGTTCTTAGTTTTGATGTAGGCCTTCATTTGCATAATCAAGTCCTTCAATAATTCCTTGTCGTGCTCATATAACGGTCGGTAAGGGTTCCACCACGTACTCGACGCTCTATTAATAGTTGCTTGATCCAAAGAACCAACTTTGTATTTAAATTTGATGCTACGCCATTCTCCATCGAAGTCATGCCAATCCCATACTTTGAACGCGTATTTTATAGTGTCGCTGGTCGTTGTGTCGATCACTACTATAGTGTCTTGCTGAGGAATAGGTTGCACTGTGTCAAACAGTTGAACCCATTCCGTGACTTTATTTTCATCGTATAGGGGTTCTTTGAGGTAAGGCAGAAGGAACAAGCCGATCAAGCCTAGTAGGATCCAAAAAATGATATTGCTGACATCGAAAAAATTACGCTTCATTTTCTGTCTTTTTAGCTAATCGGGAATAATCATAGTTTTTCTCGATGTTTTCTTTAATCTTCTGACGTTCTCTTTCGGAAATTAAAAAGAACATATAGGAATGCGCAATATCCACCAATGCGGCTTCTTTAAGAAAGATTCCTCCCGCAAATTCTTTGCTTTTTCTTAACAGAATAAACGGGGTAAGAAACAGTAATGCGAAGGCAATGTCTAAACAAACTTTCCACGGCCCTAAGCTCATTTCTAACACTTGATGAGCCAATAAAAATGAACGCGAATTGATAAAGATAAATTCATCGCCTTTGGAGGGGCTTAACATTTCTAACGTCCATTTCGCCAAAACTATTTTCCGGTTTAACTCATCGTTATGCTCAACTTGCGCTGTTTTTGCACAGATATTAATGGTTGTATCAGCTTTTATTTGGCTTAAGGAATCGTTGATAGAATTCCTAAAAAAAAGCAATTCCATGGCGTTTGCCACGATCGCCGAAATAATCAAGATCAAGCTTACCTTTATGACAGAGGTCACCACACTCGATAGGTGGAAATGATCAAAGATGGCTTTCTGGTTGGTTTCACGTAGTTTTTGTTTTTCTCCTTCCACGGTTGCCAGTGCTTCTTCATCCGATAATCCACGTAGATCTTTCGAATAATAGGGTTCAAAAATAGGTTCCATATCGGTCATGGTCAAATACAACCCCTGATAGTTGGTGGTCATGTTGAGAAAAAATACCAACAACAAAAGAATAAAACAAATGGCACCAAGGAAGACTCCAAGTAGGATAGACCATATCCAATGGTTGAAAATAATCAATCCAAATACTACGCCCGACAAAGCGGTGAAACCGACCAATATAAAGTGCATTAATGAAAGGTTGTTATACACCAAAAATTGCCGTTCCTTCTCTTGGGTAGTAACTTTCGCAAAATACTCTTCGCGAACTCCAAATATGTATTTACCAAGATTCATCGTGGACAGGATAAGCCTATGTGCCATACAGTTCTATTGTCATCTTTGTTAGGAATGACCCTTAATAAAAGCTCAGTCGGTTTAGTTTTATCATATTTATAGGAATAAAATAAGGTAATGGAATCTTGCTGAAAGCCCTCTCCATTTAATTCCGGATACCCATTAATAGAATTATCGTTGGTTTGAGCGACCAACTTGCCGTCGTATATTACTTCTAACCTATCAGGTATGTCAACGGCATTAAAAAAAATAGCGACTGTTCCGTCTTGTGTTCCAATGTTATAATTTGCCTCCCACAGTTCCGTTGTACCAGAATGATCTATTTTTGTTCCACAAGGTTCGGCAACCGGCAACGTTTGTTGAATGCGTTGGTGTAGGCTGTCTATTTCTGCCTCCGTTTTTACAATTTCGCGCTTAATTCGCCAATTGTCGAATTTACAATAGAGGTTTTTCCCAATTTGAGTGCACGTTGCCAGTAAATAGAGCAGCAATAGAATTAACAATAAATAAAGCAACCATCGAAGCCAACGAGTATTACAACCGCTTTGAAGCTGAGGCAAAGGATTGTTGATCCCCATACATCCCGAATTGCCTGCACCCGAGCCCGTTGAATTTCCTGAGTTTCCTGAGTTATTTGAATTACCCGAAGAGTTACCTGAACCTCCAGAATTGTTCCCTGATCCCGTCCCTGGTTTTGGGTCCTCAAATTGGAAAGGTTCTGCCGCTTTGCCGGGATTATACGGCTTTTCGTCTTTGTTCATGTAGGGCAATTCTGAGACGGACGCAATGATTTCTCCACTGATTTCGCCTCGGGTTTTACCATCGCCTGTTGTAGCGTTGTGTATCTGAACATGGTTCATCTTTAGATGATTCAAAGAAAATATGCGATCGTTTTTTACTGGCCAATCCTTCGAAGCGTTAATTTGAATGTTATTAACTTCCCTGAAATTGTAAAATCCCTGCGCCGATTGAAATTCTTCCACCGTAATTTCTTCGGGATGTTCAATTATACCGCGGTAAATTCTGACTTGATGCTCATCGCCCTGAGGTAGGGGGTCTCCTGTGGACAGTACTTTGCCTTGATTCGTAGTGAATTGACCTACGAAACGTCCTTTTACAAAGTATTTACCAAGTGCTGACATTTATTTTTTTACTTTAATTTCTACCCTCATGTTCCGGTTGTAATATTTAATCGAGTAGTCGGGAGACATGTATGGATATAGGCTGGTTTGGTCAATAGGGGATTTATCCGCTTCGGGCATAATTTCAAGACGGCTACTCGATATACCGTAATACATGAATAGATCTTTGATTCTGGATGCGCGCATCGAGTCCAGTTGCAAGGTAGGGTTTTCGACTCCTGCTCCTGCATAATGACCGATGACATAAAAGGACTTGTCGTCATAAACTTGCAATACTTTGATCAATCTTTCTAAGCTATGGCTACCCCGTTGGGAGTATTCATGGATTTCAGCGCTGTTTTTATAAAAATAGATTTTATTGATATTGGCTAAGGCCTTGTCCAAGTTGTCATCGTATATTTTTCTCAATGAATCCCGATATTTTTCAGATTCTTTAAGGATGATTTCATTGTGATCTCGTTCATCACAATTCGTACCTGAGGCCATTGAAGAACAGGCTTTAATTAACCACCAAAGAAAGAGGAGTAAGAGTAAATAACCTAAGATTCTCCAAAAGTTGGCTAAGCATCCTGAAAGCAAAGAACCACAACCTTCTCGAGAGCGGTTGAATAAGTCGCCGATTTGCGATTGGTCGTTGAAACCCGTGTTGCCAGTTGCTCCATGGTTACCATTATTTCCCGCACCTTGGCTATTCCCGTTGTTACCGTTGTTGTCATTGGAGGCTACGGTAGGCGGTTTTGGAGGGTCTAGTTTTGAAATTCTTGGACGCTCTGCGGTTTTTCCATAAGCCATGCCAGATACTTCACCGTAGGTACCGTCATTCATTGAAAAAGTGCGTTCAATGACCGGTTGTATTAAAATGAGTTGCGTAAAGTCATAAACACGGGTATCAGCGAAGGGCGAGCCCTTGGTGTTGTTGCCATGAACTTCAATGTTTGGAACGTTGGATAAAACAAACGAAGCGAGCACCCGATGTTTTTCCGGTTGATAATCGTGTTCAAATACGGTATGGTCCAATGTGCCACTGTACACTTGAACCTTATGGCTTAGGTCTCGTGGAAAAGAGTCATGGCTCCCCAAAGGAAGAACTTGGTCTGTTTTAAAACGACCACGAAAGGCCCCGTAAACGACCAATTCACCTGCCATGCGTCCAGACCCTGTTAGGCGTTGGGTGTAGGCTCAGTTTCGTTCGACTCTCCGGGCTTGTCTTGGTTTTGAACAAAGGCCTCAGGATTCTCTTCGATTTCTTTCCGTTCTTGTTCTGCGTAAAGGGTTATAGCATGAATGGCATTCTCTTTCTCGAGTTCATTTTGCCGTTTAGCCACTTCTACAATGCGTTCTGCGTTGTAGTTTTTACGAATTCTATGGGTTTTATTGTCTTCGTCCGGAAAGGATTCCAATGAAATTCCTTGCTTCGCCTCTAAGATTTGAGCGACGTTGTCTTTCATATAGTCGTAGGAAGAATCCCAAATCATGAACTTAAAGACAACCGGTGCAATTTCAACAATCATGAACAATAAACGAACTAACCAGATGGGCCAAAAAGCAGAGCCGTAGATTTGTTCAAAAACGGGTTTACCATTTTCATCGATTGCAGGCTTTTTTGTTGAAGGGTCTAAAGCAGGAACCTTTTGACCCTCTTCAGATAACTTTTCTAGCATCATTAGTTGATCAAGAAACCCGGGTTCCATTTCCATAATTGATGATTTAGCTGAATCTTGTAAATATTTGAGTTTAGCAACAAGTGTAGTATCGTTCGTCTGCAATAATTTCAATTCATGATCTATTCTTAGCTCTTCTCTTTCAAGTTTACCTAAAGCCGTGGTATCTCTGCGCCATTGAACCCCAGTTCCAGATTGACGCTCACGAGTAACGCGCTCTCTCTGTTTATCAATTTTGGGTGTTAGTTCATTTTTTTCTTTCGTTTTTGCTGCGATTAATTCTTTGTTATTAAACTTTTGGGATTCAATTTGGCCCTCAATATCACCATTAGATAATTTTACAAGATCTGTTTGATATTTTTGCCAAGATCTTTGAATCTCCTTCTGAAAGATATAGGTTTCAAGCGGTGCGGAAATGGTAAGACCAATAATGACAGCCATAAAGAGTCGCGGTAGCATGGCGCCCCATTCGCCCCAGGTGATTTTTTCGGTGCCGTCGCCCTTCACTGTGGACACAATGAAGCGGTCGAGGTTAAAGATGATCAGCCCCCAAACCAAAGCGGCAGGGATGGTTACAAACCAATTGCCATGATGTACTCCATCTTTTGTGTTTTCTCCAAATATGGTATGCATGGCAAAGCCCATGGCAATCATCGCCATGACCGTGGTGGCGAGTACCACACCGCCAATTCCTGCGGCTTTAATGTGGTCAGAATACGGGGCGTATTGCAGAATTTGCGCATCGGCCCCACCGCATTTCCATAAAAACTTCATGATGCGGTCCATGGTTTTACCGTATTCTTTCTTTTGATAATCGACCAGTTCGTTCATGCCGATGGAGTTGTTTTTTTGACTCATAAGATATAGGATTTATAGAGGTTCTTGGTTGTTTAAAGCATTGTTGTAGTTCGCGTTGCTGGAACGCAATGTATTCACAATTTTATTGTTGCTAATGTATCGGTTTATTTTGGATTTTGCTTCACCGTTGGGCGGTAAAAAACGCAGTCTTCGCCTAAGTTTGGAAAAATAATACCGAGCAAGGTTCGAATTCAAGCGTTCCGTTGTGACTTGAGGTAAAGCCTGCATTTTACCCCTTTGGTATTTCCCTTGCATCCAACTGCTTTTCGAAAGAACCCGGGTTTTGCGGTGAAATTTTTTCTGTTTGAAATGCAGTTCTTGGCTCAAATTAAAGGTGTCTATAGTCCTGAACAAGGTGGGTTCAAGGAATAATTCTTGGGTTAATTTACCTTCCAACGTGTGAGCAATAAGAACAAAGCGGTTATGGGCTTTTTTCGCAGTAACAACCGCCGCATTCCCTTTCAAGTCGGCACCAACGGGCTCAAGGTCTATTTGGTAGGCACCTGTAACATGCCATGAAAGGATGATGGCTCCACCTTCTAAAATAAATTGCTTACCACCGGATTGCAGATAGTATTCGCTATCCTTGATGCTAAATAATAAATGGTCTGGAGCTAAACGCCATGAAAAGTCATGGATGCCCGCTTGTTGATTCGAAAATTTGATGCGCCAAGCTTTTTTAATTCGATATAAAAACGGGAAAATAGCCATTAAAAAGGCACAGAGGATGAAGATGGTCCAAAGTGCGGGAGCTCCTAACGATGCAATTCTTTCAATCATAATTTCACTGTTGTTTTACTGAAATTACACTAATTTCCTGAAATCTATTGCTTGGTTGATTTTCTAAAGTTATTGGGGTGGTTGTTTCTATCAACAAGTAATCTTTTCCTTGGTGTGAGACATATTGGCCTGGATAATACAAACCGGCTACCCCGGTAATCATATGTCCTTGGCCTTCAATGACGCAACCGACAAGTACGATGTTTTGTTCGGAAATTAAATGGTGTAAAATTCCTGCAAACATGGTGGATTTACTATCACAATCGCTGTAGGAAATGGCCAAGCTTTCATGCGGTAATGCCAAGCCGAAATAACTGTCATCTCCTGCGTCGAAATCAGGAACGCCATAGGGAATGAACTGAACAAAATGCAAGGCAGCCCTTACGCGATTTTCGTAAGTGTCTTTCCCCATTTTTTGGAGTTCTATCTCGATGAATTTGGCAACGGCGTAATTAACTTCATCCGATAAAGCAATTACTTCATTGTAATTGATACCATATTCGTCCTTCCCAAAGCCATAAAAATAGAAACCATCGGCGTTCATGTTTTGATACAAAAAAGTGTGGTCCGTTGATTGCAATTTGTAGGTATTCGCAGAATCCCGCGCAAAGCAATGGGTTTTACAACCGTATTTACTCACGGTAGATGAGGTGGTTTTTGCGTTAAGTTTCAGGGTGAATTGGGCTTCTTTACTTCCTACGAAGGGGAATTTGTATTCAAGAAACGCATCTTCTTCTACCATTCTTGCGTGTACCGCATAACCGAAGGAAGCAAAATTCTTGGGAGTTCTTCGATAATTTTTTTGCTTGGATGAGTATTTGGTAAGCTGCTCAATGACCGAAAGGTTCTCCGTGAGATTTTTTTTCAAAGGATTGGCTCCAAAAGCAAGATTGCTGTTGAGAATAGCCACAGCAAAGATTAAAATAATTAAATAAATGTATAATTCCGACATTAAATAACGTTATATTTTACCTGTCTAAAAAATTACTATCCTCCCACTTTACTTGGAACTCCAATTCGTGCGAACCTTCGCTTCGCTCGTGTTCAATGGAAAAGGTGGCACGATCTGGCACGTAAAGCGCCTCACCGGCAACGGAAATTCTGAAGTTTTCGTTTTTCTCGATGCAGTCTGCAAGCCTTCTTAGCTTGCTTACAAATTCTTCCTTTGTGTACGTTTTTTCAATATCTCGGTCTTCCATGGTATTGTTTTTTACGAAAATAGCCAATTCACGGCTATGTATCGTTTTTTATCAGAAAGTTTTTAATACCTCTCCGCAGAGCGCTCTGCAACGCTCAATGGAGGCGAGGTGTAAGTGCAATACAATGTTGTAATCGTCGCTTCGGTAGCCTCCGAACAAGGCCAAAGTAACGGGCAAGGGTTTCCCTATTTCCTCAGAAACATCGGCTACCCATTGCGTAAACACCTCGGAACATTCCAACCAATGCGCTGTATCGCACTGCCCGCCAAGATCGTCGTCGATGTGGCTGTCGGCCCCGTGGGCAAAAACCACATAATGCACTTCACCGGCCAAGATGCGCAAACGTACAAGCTCCAGTTTTTCGCGGAAATTTTGCACGTAGCCCGCGTTTCGTCCGGAGGGGTTCACATTGCAATCCAACGGGATGGCTTGGTTGAGCCGAGGTACAAAGTAGCGAGTGTCCTCAATGCTGTTGCCGTAGTGACCGTCCAAGTCGAGCCAAGCGCCTGAAACACCGAATTCGTCGTAGAGTTTTAAGGAGGCAATTACTTGACCGGAAAAGGTGCAGAACCCTTGACCAGCCGTTGGTGTTGCATGGTGCATTCCGGAAACGGGGGCAAAACACAATTGATCGGGTTGGGCTAAACTATGCTTGATCGCATGGTACATGGCGCTGTTGGTATATCGAACGCTTTCCACCAAATTTTCCGACCATGGAACGCCGTTGGATTGGTAGTTGCCTTGCTGGTTGAAGACGTTGTTCACGTATTCTTCGGTGTGGGCAAGGTGAAAATCCTCTTGGTCGAACGGTTGAAAATCCGAGTGGATGTCAAAATTGGACTCCAACCCTAAGGCATGAATGCGCTCCATGAGCAAATAGGGCTTGAGCGGTGACTGCGAATACGAACGCTCTCGAATGGAATCAAAACATACTTGTTTTTTGTTGTAGAAGGTTGCGATGGTTGGTTTACGTAGCATCATTTTTGGTTTTACAGGTTAAACATTTATTGCCAAAGAGACGGATAACCTTCCTATTTCGAACGTTCTTTGCAACCTTGTAATCGCAAGAGGGCTATGCTAATCCGAAGGATTTCCGCCCTCAAAAAAAGAGGGTTGGATTTGGATATTTGCAGGATGAAGGGGCATTCTTCTTATTTTCGCAGTAAAAAAATCCATGAGCCATTTCGACATCATAGGCGACATTCACGGCCATGCGGATGCTCTGGAAAAACTCCTCGAAAAAATGAGTTACCAGCGATTTAATGGCATTTACCGTCATCCGGATCGTCAAGCTATTTTTTTAGGGGACTTTATTGACCGAGGTCCCAAAATCCGCGAAACGTTACACCTGGTTAAAGCCATGGTAGATGCGGGTTACGCTCAGGCGATTATGGGCAATCACGAGTACAATGCAGTTTGTTTCGATACGAAAAATACCAAGGAAGGCGGATACTACCGAGAACACAATGATGAGAAAATCAAGCAGCATTATAAAACCTTGGAACAATTCCATGCTTTTCCAGAGGAGTGGGAACAATTTTTAGCGTGGTTTAGGCACTTACCGATGTATAAGTCGTTGGATACCTGCAAGGTTGTTCATGCCTACTGGAACGACGACAACATCCAATGGTTGGAGCAGCATTATCAACCCCAAGGGGAGGGCTTGAGTGCCGGATTTTTAAGCAATTGCTATCGAGAAGGATTGCCAGGGTTCAAGGCGGTTGAAGAAACGTTAAAAGGTCCGGAACACAGGTTGCCTGATGGTAAATTTATGGTAGACAAAGAAGGAATCGAGCGGAAGGAGTGCCGATTGAAATGGTGGGCCATGGATAAATCCACCATGGGGGAGGGGGTCATGGAATGTCCGCCCGAATTACGGCACGAACCCATGCCTCAAGGATGCGATTCCACGGTTTTTACCTCCGACAAACGGGTGTTTTTTGGACATTATTGGTTGACGGGCGTTCCGAAAATAGAAAATGAGTCGGCGATATGTTTGGACTACAGCATTGCCAAGGACGGAATTTTAGTCGCAGCTCGCTTGAACGAGGGAAAAAAACCGGATCTATGGCATTGAAGTCTTTGGAATTCGAAGAAATCCTTATTTTTGCGCCTCGTTGATTTGAAATACGTTACAGCAATGTAACATTGGTCCTATAGCTTCCCGCCGCTCACTGCGTTCGGTCGGGACAGGCAACTTCGCTATAGGACAGCATATTGAAATACGTTACAGCAATGTAACATTGGTCCTATAGCTCAGTTGGTTAGAGCACCTGACTCATAATCAGGTGGTCCCTGGTTCGAGCCCAGGTGGGACCACAACAAAACCCTGACCGAAGCGTCAGGGTTTTCTTTTAAATGGAAATAGCGAGAAGTTTATGCCGACTGTAGCGTAGCGAAATCGAGGTAAGCCCGGGGGGTCCACGTAAAAATCCCGACATTCGTTCGGGGTTTTTGTTTTGTTGGAGGGACCTTATTGTGGTAAAACGAGTTATAGTAAACTATAAGATTGTTGGGTTATTATCCCAACACCTTAACCCAAATCCTTTCCGGATACTCGCCTTGAAAAACATATTCCGTTACAGGGCAAAGCCACAAACTGTGTCCTTGCATTTCGGGAACGGTGTAATACATTCCGTAACCCACGGGTGCATGTCCTACTTGGTCCAACAATGCTTGGTTTTTGCCGCAAGCATCTGAAATCAACGAATACTCTGCATCTGCAAAAGGCTCCGTTTCGAATGTAAGAAAGACTTCGGTTCCCCATTGACTTACCCTGTCTAAGAATTCATCGGCACCGTCCACCATGAGTAAGTTGTTTCTGCTTCCGAGGCCCGCCTCTAAGAACTCCGGTAAATCAACGTACCAGAGATGGTTTTCTTTGTAAAATCGCTTTGTCATATTGAAATTTTGGGTAAAGTTACTACGGAAAGCTAGGCTGGTAAATTCCTTGCAAGGTTGTAATGTTCTTAGCCCCCAAAACCAATGCGGTTGATGCCTTTTTGTAAAACGACCTCTTGCGCGCATAGTTTTAAGATGTAGTCCAACTCAAGAGGGCTTTCGTGCAAAATACGTTGTACCTCCAGCTTGCGAACGACGTTGTCGATCTGTCCTCCGGTTAAATCATATTCTTTTGCCACGGCTTCTGCGTCGCCGTCGTTGAGTTCAGGTAATTTGGATTTCCATATTCCGGCCCTTGCGGCCAAACCCGGACGGTGAAACTCAATCTTGTACAAGAATCGACGGTCAAAAGCCTTATCCAAGTTTTCGGCTAAATTGGTGGTTGCAATGAAAATCCCTTTGAAGTTTTCCAATTCTTCCAATAATATGTTCTGCATCGCATTTTCCGTTTGTGATACAGGGCTATTCGAGCTCGTTTTGCGCGAAGAAAGGATGGCGTCGGCTTCGTTGAACAACAGGATTGGGGCTTTGACGGTATGTGCTGCCAGTTCTGTGTAGTCCTTGAAGATTTTTTTAATTAATTTCTCACTTTCACCAAACCACATGCTCTTAGATTGGCTTATTTCAACCTTCATGATTTCACGGCCCGAAGCTTTGGCTAATTGGTAAACCGTTTCTGTTTTTCCCGTTCCAGGAGCACCGAATAACAAAATGTTCAGGTTTTGTGGAAGCGCTTTGCTGTTCAAACGTTGCATGAGGTTGTTGTAGCGTTCTTCCTCCATCATTGACCGTAAATCGTCCACTTGTGCTTTCTCCTCGGCCTCATAAAAAAGCTCTTTCTGGGCAATGTTCTCAGGCAATATGGCGTTTTTACTCGACTTTCGTTTAACGACCGTTAACCCGTTTTCTTGCAAAAGCGTTAAGGATTTGTCCGAAAGTAAAAAATCGAGATCATTGAAAAAACGCCCGCTGCTGAATTCCAATAGGTCGTATTTGATGAGTTTATTGCTCCCATTGTAAATGCCTTGAAGGTATTGAACCCGGTTCGAAGATCTGCGGAAAAACGAGTTAATCGGTTCGTCCATGTCCACGGTAAGGCATCCGTTGATGGATTTCCAAACAACATACGTGTAAACGATTCTGTCGGCATGGGTTAAATCCAAGCCAAGCACATAACTGATGAAAGGAAAATGCTTGTACTTTTCAAGGGTTTCGTTGACCTCGTGATATAGATCGTCTGCATCCATGTTTTCAGCAATGCACTCTTGGCAAAAGTCATTGATCTTTTCTAAAACTTCTACCACATTCGTGATTTCTTTTACTTCTTCCTTCGGCATGAGCTGATGGTTAAGTATGGCGTTAATGATCGCTGGGGCCACGATGAAATGGTATTTTCTTAAGCCTTCATTGAAGCGACGACGGTTCTTTTGACGCACTAACAACCCTTTATCGCTGAGCGTATTTAAGGTTTGAAGTTGGTTGACGAGTTCGAAAGGTGTGACTTCGAAAAAACGAAGGAGGTCGTGGCTTTCTACTTCTTCACCAAACAAGTTCATTGCGCAAACAATGGCGAACATGAATGCCTCATCGTCGTTGGTTTCAATGTACTGACCGATCGAATAAACTTCATTCTTGATTTCTGAGAACAATTCGGGCTGCAAGCCAGAACCCTTGGATTTTTTGTAAATGGTGTTGAGCGCTTCGGTGATTGGAACTAAGGAAAGCTTGGTTTTTCTTGGCATGGAGATTTTGATTTTTAAACTGAAGGTTTTACGCATAAAAAAACCCTGGATAACAGGGCGCAACATATTTTTTTTGAAGTACCGGTTTATTCATCAAAATCGGTACTGAAGAAAAGGTCGAAGCGCTCCAATAAGGCGTCAGAATTGATCATTTTTTTAAGTTTCTGCAACGCACGTTTGATGGTTTGCGATGGATTGCTGTCGTTAAATTCACGCCCAATGGCGCCTACATCCACACCCTTCATAAAATGCCGTTTTATGTACATTGCGTCTTTGGGATGCTTGATGGCAAATTCCTTCAACACGGAATTGATTTCAAGCACATATTTACTGAGGGAAGGGTCATTCGTTTCAAACTCATTATGGCCCCCTGCAAAAATTCGCCGGTCGAATTCCGATGCGTCATCCGAATGGTTCAGGGATTCCATCCCCTGCGTTGCCTGATACGTTTTTGAATTTTGCTGCCGAAAAAAATCCTTGCACCGGTTGTTAGCAACTTTATTCAACCATGCGCCCGAGGACCACTTGCTTAATTCATCCTCTTCAGCGTTGCGAATTTTATCGAGTAGGTGCAGGCACAGCTCTTGATAGATGTCATCTTCATTTTGCTTAAAGTACTTACGAATAATGTTTCGCAACATTGCAGCATTTCGGCGGATGACTTCGTTAAGGATCAGGTCTCGGTTCAAATTAATCGGGTTTTAAGGGTTATTACTCGTTTTAGTTTCTAAATACTTAAATAAAAAATTATCAAAAATCGGCGCATCTTTATCGATTTCCCAGGTTTGCTTGAAATACTTACCATAGTTTTGGGTGGTAGATCCGAGCGCTTCTTCAAAATCCAAGAACAAGGCCTTTATTTTTAAAAAGACCGCATCATCAATAACAGCTTTGGGCCCGTTCGGGACTTCTTTTTTATACATTGCGGGTTTAAACACCATGTACTCTGCATTGGACTCCATTGATTTTTCATGCGTTCCATAATAACTCTTTGATTCTTTTATTGCTTTTAATTGCTCCAATACTTGATGCACCATTAGTTCAAAGTCGCTTCCCACCAGTAAGGAATATTCTGACTTGGATTTTGCTTCGAAAAACGTTTTAATCGAGTCGGATAAATCCTTTTCATTGTATTGCGGTTTTGGGTCCTCCTTGTTTTTTAAATAGTTGATCTTGGCTGAACTCTTTTTGTCGCCTGGTTCATACATGAGAATTTCATGGTTGAAACATTTACGAACGTGTAGATCGGTGGATTGATAGGCCTCAAAAGCCGTTTCTCCGACCCATAAAATTTTTAGTTTCTTGTGTTTTTTGGATGTCATAGTGTATTTTTTCAGTCATAATAGAAGGCATTACGCAGAGAAATTCGGTAAATAACCAACTTTAAGCAAAAAGTTACCATTTTTTTTTCGATTACCTTTGTTTTATTTAAAATACCATGCTCCGTGTTCGCTTGCCAAAAGACCTAAACTTAGGGGCTGAAACTACTTCTCAGTTAGTTGAGTCCGTTCGTGAAGCGGCGAGTTTTCTCGAATTCAACGGCGAATACACCCTGCATTTATCAACATCGACCTCTTTTATCGATCATTGGTATGCGAAATTTGACGCTCAACGGTCCAATGCCAGTACCTTTTTTATCGAATTGAATCATCATTGGTTGGTTTCCCAAAACTATGAACCCCGGTTTCTAATCCGCGTGCTCCTTCATGAATTAGTTCACGCACTGGATTACCGAAATATCGCTGAGACCAGAGCGACATATAAAACGCACAAGGAGTCAACACGGTTGCTTCTAAACCCTCAATCCCATGAAGTTTTTTGGCGCTTGTCGTACTTTTTTTCGCTAACGCGCAACGAAGGTCTCGCCTTATACGCTGAATACCTGTTCTTTGAGGAGGGTAAGGAGCCTTCGACAGTGGCTCCCGAATTCACATCCGACGTATCCTATTTTTTGACTTGTCCCGAGGATTCTATGGTCTATGAAGTATTGGTGCAGCGCTTTGATCAAGTGTATCTGTATGCAGGAGAACTGTATTTAATCTTATTCGGTAACCCCGTAAAAGAACATCGAGCCCAACATATGCAACAGCTCATGAAGATGGATCTGTCGGAATGGGTTTGGCTTATATTAACTCGTTTGTATCCACCTGGTCTACCTCATTTTCTTTTGTTATTGTCCAAGTTCACCCAGTTCCAATCCCAAACAGCATGGTTATTTGAGGAAAAAGATCATTTTACTTCGTATTTAAAAACGATGAATATTTCCCCAGAACCGAATATTCCTAGTATACAACGCCCCACAGTAAATCTCGAACGAATCATACATGCAAAAATCATCGATATACAAACTACTTTGGGTCCTGGTCATGAACTGTTTCCCTTACTTCTCGGTTATTTGCAGATGGAACGGGACTTTATTCCCGACGATTTACCGTTTTTAGGTCTTTTGGATGATTGGTATTTTGTGGATAAATTTCACCGGCTATATAATTAAAAATTTGTATTTGGTTATTTTCATAAAAAAATAACCTATTCCTATGCTATTTCTTTACATTTTCCTTGCGGTATTTATCACTGTTATTGCGGTGGTTTTGTTGCGTGATTTTTATCAAAAAAAGAATGCCATAACTCGGAATTTTCCGGTGATCGGAAGAATGAGGAATTTACTCATTAAGCTTGGACCTCTAATTCGTCAGTATTTTATTGCTAGCAATCGTACCTGCGGTTACGAACACCCAAGCCAGATGAAGATGGTCGATGTAGATGTGAGTTGCGGGGATAATAACAAGGTAATTATTCTCGAAGCTGCTTACGGTTATGAAAAACCCGAAATACCTTTCAGTTCCATGCAGGAATTACTCGAATGCAAGTATTTGAGTGGATTAGGAAAGGAGAAAAACCGCTTGATTAAAAAGCACTAACTCATTTTCCGCAGGAAGTTCCATCGGTAAAATGCACCCGTGTTACTTTGATAAAAACTTTGGTAGCACCGTCAACCCAGGCCCCCTCTAAGTCCGTTATGGACTCGCCCGGTTTTGCAGAACTCGTGAAATTTCCAGATTCCCATTTACCGGTTTTCTTTCCTTTAGAATCTTCGAAGTTATTGTAAAAGTTCGCAGTCCAGCTCACAGCATCAACCGTTTTAGAGGAATTATTGGTTAGTTTGACATAGTACCCTACATTTTGACCAAGGATGTTTTGAGAATAGGCCTTGACTACATCTATGCCACAAAGCCCTGAGTGAGCCGGTGGTAAACTCATCCAAGTTATAGAAAATAAGAGAACGACAAGAGTGAAAAGTTTCATTTATTTTTTCCTCAAATCTAAATGTTTTGATAAAATAAAAATAGATTTTATGAGTTTTTTAGGCTATTTTTATCTAAGAAAATTAAGCGAAACCTAACCTAATCTAACTATTATGACCCTATTGCTGTCTTCTATAGCCCCTGCTTTGTTGATAATGTACCTCATTTATCGACATGATTTAGCCAAGGAACCTTTAAGGATGCTCGTAATTGCGTTCTTCGGAGGGGTGGTTTCTATTTTCGTTTCTTTGCTGTTTTCGCAGCCGCTTTCAGCATTTGAAACCGCAATGCCATCAGGATTTTTCGCAGAATTTTACCGCGCATTTTTTATCGCAGCTATCCCAGAGGAATTGGCCAAATGGTTGGTGTTTTGGGTGATTATTCAACGCGCTAAAGATTTTGATCAATACTACGATGGTATCTTGTATGCGATTTTTATTTCCATGGGTTTTGCCCTTGTTGAAAACATTCTTTACGTTATGAATGGAGGAATGTCGGTGGCTATCATGCGGGCGATTTTGGCCGTCCCGGGTCATATGCTTTTTGCAGTCCCGATGGGATATTACTTGTCGCTCTCCAAGTTTGAACAAGGTGCTACTGCCTCACAGCATCGAGCCTATAGTTTGTTGATACCTGTGCTTTTACATGGGACATACGATTTTATTCTCATGTACATGGGGGCGAAAGGCAAATCTTTCCCTTTACTCGTCTTGCCATTGTTAATTGCTTTTGTAATATTCGACATTTATATGTGGCGCCTAGGTTTAAGAAAACTTAGAGAAATGAGAAATCGTGATTCGCAAAATTTGAAATAATTCAATTCACATTTTTATGTTTCAAAGAATTTTCAAACCTTATTTCAACAGAAGCACCCCAAGTTCAGAGGAGATATCGATTTACCTTAAGCAGTCTCCTTTTTTCATTTACGCAGACATCGTATTCCGTACGATTGTGTGTTTGTTCGGTATTATTATTGCCAGCTGCAAGGAATACACCGCAGGACTTGGAATGGCCTTTTATACCCTGCATTTTGTGCTTTTGTTGATAACGATTTACTATGCAAAAAGACGGGTAAATGCGGCGAAAGTTTACCTAAAGAATCGAATTTTAGCCTATGAGGGTTATGCCGATGCTGGATTTACCAAGGAACCCGAAAGACAGCGCTTGTTTATATACACCGAGACCTCAAATATTTTGGTTAAGTCGCTCGTTTACGGCATTATATTTTCTTTTGTTTCAAGCGCTCTATTTTTGTTTTCAGCTTCTATTGAATGGCATCATCTGTTTTTTTGGGGGCTGAGTTTTTTAACGGGTTTTATTTTTGCGAACCTATATTCTTGCATATTTATCCAAAGAGAGATCGAAAAGGTCTATTTCAGGGGAAAGCCATTGTCCGAGTTGGATTTATTACAGCTTAAACAGTACCTGAATGAGGAGCGATTTATTCAAAACTTCGATTTAGCTTTTTGGAATGATAAGAGCATCGCTGAATTGGACAAGGATTTTAATATCTACAAAGAAAAATTAGAAACATTTCTAATTGAAAGCGTTTTTTTAGGAGCCTTAACGTTTTCATCGGTGATTCAAATTATGGGACTAAACGGCAATGAAAAAGAGGAGTACATTCAATTTGTAAACGATTTTTTGGTAAATCCCGCCCCCGTTTTTACTATGGAAGACCATTTATCCTTGAAATTCGGCTTTGGTTTTTTATTGGTCGGATCGGTCATTTCTTCATTGATGTACATGGTCGTCTTATTTAAACGCTTTCCTATTATTAAAAATATTGAAACGGTGAGAGGACTCTTAAACATCGCCAAGTTTTACAACGATAAGGAGGAAGAAGTGAAGGAAAAATGGAAAAAAGACCATTACACAAAACAAATTCAAGTTCAAATCGCGAATTGTCAAGAACAAAAATTGTTGCTAGAATCCAATTTGAAAATTATTTCAATGTTTCGTTTTGCCGGATTATTCTGTTTTCTCATCGTGCTCATCATCGCGAGTTGGATGATTAGTTTTGCTCTGCTCTTAGCCGCCGTATTTGTGATGCTTTATTTATTCATTGCCTCCCGGGTCATAGAAGACAATACGGTATTGAAGAAGTACGTTTTTGAAACGTCAAATACTCATAAGGAAAAGAAGTCTAAATAAGATCAATCTTTTTTTCTTCCCAAAACTTCTTGAAGCGTTTTTATGCTTTTCTTCAATGAAGCAATTTCTTGTTGAAGATTTGAATTTTCGGGCATTTGGCCCAGAGGTTTTTGATTTTTTTCTTTCGCCAATCGGTCTTGAATTCCAGAGGTCATGACGGCTAAAAAAGTATTCCTTATGTTCCCACGATTGCTGCTTTCAATCCCAATAAGGACCACGTTCAATAAAATGATGATACCCGATATGCGGTTCAGTAATTTTTCTTGACCCTTAAGCCCATCTTTAGCAGATATTATCATGAATGTTTTTGGCCGAATGTACTCATTTTTGCATATTTACTTCACCTCACACGTGCCTTAATTCATTGGGAATCACTAATTTCAAACAACTTTTAACGATGACCAAATTCTTCTTTTATACCATCATTGGGATGGTGTTGTCTGCTTGCAGCGATGACCCCTCAAGTCCGTCGACGAATGCTTCAACCAATGAGGTTTCCAAACCCGAGGATTCTACCGTCAAAACCCCAGGCGCTGCCTCCTGGAGAAACCCTGTGATGTCTCCGTGGGGAGCGGATGTTGGACGGATTATTCGGGGATATTATCTCGTTGGGGATTACCAAAAAATGTTACAATTCGTCATAATACCTACTTGTTACACGCGTAAGCAAATCGAGTACATTCTGCGTAAATCGAAATGGGGCTACGACATAAAAATGAACAACTTGCAGTGGATGGAGGATAGTATCTTTATGCTGAATTACCGTTCCACGAAACAAAATACCCTTGGTGCAGAACAATACGCCGGAAGAATTATCAACGATACGGCGAAATTGTTCCTCTTTCCCGAAAAGGAGAATTTATTTCAGTTCTACGGTGATGAAGACCTCGAAGATCTTTGCCAATTAAAAACCCTGTTGGATCGAATATATTTTGCTTTTGATAAGACCACCATTTTACCTAAATCCCATGAAGCCCTCAGTGCTTTAGTTAATTACCTAAATTACAACCCATCCGTCCACGCGCATTTCATCGGGCATGCCAGTTCCGAGGGAGGAAAGGCTTATAACAAAAATTTGAGCGAAGGGCGTGCCTTAGCTATATGCGATTACCTCATTAAGGAGGGCATTACTAAGAGTCGCCTGAGTTACGAAGGAAGAGGGGATAGCCAACCGCTTGAAAAAAATGATACGGAGGCCCACAAAAGCCTTAACAGAAGGGTGGAAATCGTATTGCGAAAAGGAGAGGGCGAAGTGGAAAGGTAAAAGAAAACGAACCGGCTTTCAAGGATTGAAAGAGCTATGGATATCCCGAGCACCGCACATTAAGGCCTTGAAAGCAAAATCAGGAATTTCAATCGCTCCAAGCATTTCTGTGTGATCGTTGAGGTATTGAGCATCTAATACCATGAATTTGTTTTTTTGCAATTTTTGTATCAAATGATGAAACGCAACTTTAGATGCGTTGCTAACTAAGGAAAACATCGATTCACCGAAAAACACGCTCCCAATGTGCACACCGTACAAACCACCTACTAAGGCACCGTTTTGATATACTTCCAGCGAATGTGCAAAACCGCGCTGGTGAAGTTCAATGTAAGCCAAAATCATGGGCTCGCTCAGCCAGGTTCCTTCAAGTCGTTTTCGGGGAGTAGCGCAGTAGCGAATTACTTTTTCGAATGATCGATTGATGCTCACTTCGAAAATTCCCGCTTTTAAGAAAGGTTTTAACGATTTTTTGACGCGGTATTTTTGGATGGAAAATACCGCTCGACAGACCGGAAAATGCCATGAAATTTTACCCGACGGATCTGCCATCGGAAATATCCCCTCGTAGTAGTTCTGGTATAAGACTTCCCAACTCAGCGCTTCTTGTTGCAGTCCCATCAAGGTTATTTACGCGGCAAAAAACAAGAGCAGTATTCCAACAACCACTAATAAAACCACGAATAGAATAATATTCACACCACATCCTAAGCCCTTTCGAAGCGAATCTTCCAAACTTCGGCCACTTATGAAATATAGTACAAAAACGATGGCAGCTACTATGAGTGCAAGTTGAATCATATCCTTTAATTTAGTTAGGTAAAAATAGGCATTTTAAAATTATTCCCATATACAATAAAAGCATTGTTTTACCGCGAGTTAAGAGCACCCCTACTATAAATTAATCATAAATTCAACGTTCAAATTGTAATAGTATTCATCAATTGGTAGTGGGCGGTAACCGTCGTAGGAATGATCGTAATACAATTGAATTGTGAGGTGCTTTGTTACTTGAAACGACATTCTCATGTCTAAAACCCATCGAGGATTTAAGAAATTTTGAAATTGTTGATTCATAGGGAATTGCAAAAAACTGGTCGCTGCCAAGTCGATGGCGTCGCTGAGTTGTGCCGATGTTTTTAAGGACGTGTTTAGCCGAGGAATTTGTCGTTCAATGGCAGTCAGGCTCGTATTTTGGAAGCCAAAACCTTCAATTTCCGGATTCCATTTTTCGTATTCGTAAAAAGCGCCAATGCTCGCGTACAAATCGTCTTTTCGATTTTCCCAAAAGCGAAAGCGTAGGTTGCAGCCACCTAAAGCCCGCCGCTGCAAGCCCCAAACAGCATTCCATTGATATTGCAAATAATAATCAGGATAAACCCTTCGTGTATCGTTGTCCCTTAAACGGGTTTGAAAATAACCGTTATTCTCAAGAATGGCCTTGCCGTTGTAACAGGCGTCAGTATTGGCTAGGAGAATCCATGCGAGTTGCTTTTTTTTGAAAAAAAGGTTGTTTTCCACTTGCGCAACGAATTGGACAAGATTTCTTCGCTGTTTGTCCATGTTGAATCCCAAGTTCAGCGCAAGCTTATTCCTTCGGAACACCGTATCCCCTTGGGTACGGTCCAAATTGAGTACCTGGGCATTCAGGGTAAATAACCCGAAAAAAAGGAAGCCTAATAGCAACTTATGGCTGATTCCCACTTCCAAATATTTTTTCAATAAAGAAACTAAAGAACAAGGTCAAAATGGTTATCATTATCGTAAACGTTGGCATGATAACAACATCAATAACCCCACGCTTAATTTCAATGAACTTGGACATGCCTAAAAAATAAAGCCCACCGTTTTGGTCGTTAAAATCCGAAACAGAGACTTGAAAACGTAAAATTAAATCAATGACAAAAACGGATATGATAAAAGCCTGAATCAAATGCAACCAAAGCATGTGTTCGGTGCGTTGCATTAACCACGACGACGACATTTTTTCATTCTTTTCTTTAACGTAGTTATGAACGGACAAGATGGTTAATCCTACAACAAGCATGAGGGTAGTGAAGAATCGTACTCCTTCAATTTTGTTGATCAGCAAAATGGTATCGGGGTTCGACATCTGCAACACCACGATGAGCAATGGAATCACAAAAGGGATGTACAACAAGTGCGAGCGCTTGCCCTCTATCGTTTGTATCAGTTGGAAAAAATTCAACTTATCGGCACCGTCCGAGTCGTTAGGTTTAATTCGCAATACGAACCGATAATACAGAAATCGGAACAAGGCCAAGAGCGGTATAATGAACGACATGCTGATCAGGATTCCCCAAATTAAGTGAACGGTTTCTGAAATAGTGGTAAACACGAAGTTGCCAACGTACTTGCAAATCCATTGAGGCAGAGGGGCGAACCCCCCATCATAAAGGTTACTGTCAAAGGCTCCGGCTCCAATAATCAACAACAAAAGGAATCCAAACAATACTCTCAAGTATTTTTTATCGGTAAGATAACGGTAATACCATGGGAATTTGGTGCTGAATTTCTTTAGAGTTTCTCGAACGTTATCGATGTGATATTTGGTAATAAAATGTTCGATTAAGAAATCGTAGGCATTGTGTATTAAATTAACGGGCTTGTGTTTGATGATTTGCGAAAGCTGAAAATCAACCGTTAATTGATAAAGTCCTATCTTTTTTCCTTCGGCGTTGGGAAGATTTTTTACAATGGCCGAAATTTCATCTTTCGATTTACCCTCCGCAAAACGAATTTCGGAATTTAATTCGTATAATTTTTCGAGGGTTTCCGGTTTATTCAGCGAAAGCCAATAGAAGTATTTTTCGTAGAACGAAGACCTTACCGTATTGGAAACGGGATCATCCCCAAGTGCGTCTACTTTATCCTTGAGTTCCTGCCAGTCGAAAGCCACTGAGCTATTAATCAATTGATTGCATGTAGTAATGTATTGATTTTGGAGTTTCGATTCATTGCCCGTTTCACTCTCTTCCAGAAGCGCTTTAATTTCCTTTCGGAAAAAGGCCATTCGGTTTTTATAATAGGTCTTAAATCCTGAAAAAACGTCTTTAAGTCTCACTTGGTAATACAGTGGCAGGCGGTCCACCAACGACAAAATGCCGCCCTGTCCAGTAAGCGCTTCGTATTGTTTAAGACTTAATTCAATTTGACTTTCAACATCATTTACCGGCAAAGAAATTTCGTCGGAAATGTTCGGAATAAAGGCAGCGATTTTCTCGCGAAGTGGTGCGGTATCAAACCGATCATCGTATACGGGAACTAATTTTAATTGATTTAGAATTTCCATCACGAGACCCAAGCTTTCCTCCAGTTCTTCGGTATCGTTGAAGTTGATGTACAAACTAATCAACCGTGCCAATTGAAAGATTAATGCGTTCAATCCTAGGATGTATTCGTCTTCCTTGGTTGCTGGATTTTGGTGACACACCACTTCCATTTGAGCAAAGCGATTTAAGCGAATGAAGAGCATCTCGAGTGAACCTAATTCCTCGAACAGTTTAAGTTCGTTGATAAAAGGCTCAGGGACGGCTAATAAACCATTGTCTTCAGTTAAGTTAAGGTTTTCGATGTTTTTAATGATCCATCTGGTCTGATCGAACGGTAAATTCGGCAAAGATTTTACATCCAAGTCGAGTAAACATTTGATCAACCTTTGACGTTCAATAGACTTGGCACTTGACGAATTCTCGTTCTTATTGGTAGCAGCAATTTTACCGATAATGTCGTATTTTGCCTTGCGTAAATTTTTGCAATTTTCCCCAAAAAGTTGTTTAACTATTTGTGGTTTATTTTCCGAAAAATAGGTGGTTAATTTTTCAAGGGATTTACGGGAGTTTGCGTTCAACTGAACATCGAAGATTTGCTTAAAATCGGTCTTTTGGAATTCGCGCAAAGCCTCCATACTCAATGCCCCCGGATTGTCCATTTCGAGCAAGTGGAATAAATCGTCCGCATAGTTCTTGATGCTGTTATACGAATACAAGGGTATCTCTTCAAAGAAAGGTTCATCCCATTGTTCGTATTCAATGGCATCCACTAGGTCCGAACAGTCGGAAGATATTTTTACGTTACCTGTAAAAAACGTTTGAATGGACTGAGGAGAAAACGCCTGACTGAATACGCTCTGATAGGCCAATAAGGAGTAAAACAAATCGGAATTCTTGATGTCCTTTTCGATTTTTATGAAGAGCAACGAAAACGATTTTACTGGTAGGCTTTTGCTCGCATCGAGCATGGTTCTTGCGAAGGTCGGATTGATGTAGGGCTCCAACTTTTCAATTAGCTCGTTTTTTTGGTCGTCAAATGCCCTTGAGTGAAAAAAGGAAAATCCTTCCGCAATGTATTTCGCTAGCAAAGCACTCCAATGACGAACTTTTACAATAAAGGCATACTGGGAAAAGGAAATCCGATGGAGTTCCATCATGAAATCTTTGATGCGATCCGAATTGATAAATACGTCGTTGCTGGGTTCGGTCACCAATGCTTCAATATGGTTTCCTGCCGTTTCCACCCATTCTTTAATGCTTTGCACATTTCGTTCGCTTAAGTCATGCGTATGGTCAACATAGGAGTTCAACAGAAATTGAACCTGTTGTACGCCCAATCCAATGTGGTATGCGTCAATCTGGGCATGCAGTGAGGCATTGTCGTTTGTTTTGTTGAAATAGGGCCGTTCGTTCAATGGAAGTTCTTGCGCCGCTGACAATCCTTCTTGCGATTCAACACCTTCCGACGCTAACTTAAACTTTTGACCGTATTCATTCCACAAGCGATAGGCAAAGATGGAGGCATCAAGGGTTTGGTGGTCCAACAAGCTTCCGGCTCGGGGAACGTCGATGATGGTGAAATTGTGGGTTCCACGTCCATCATACCATGGGTCGTTTCGGTGAAATCCAACCCTCGGGGTGCCTTCACTGCCTTTTACCATGGACTCGATCGCTGCCGTTAGTTCCGGATCATATTTGTGGGCTAAAAGGCCTTTGATTTCCAAACTGTCTATGTACAATCCCAATCCTTTTAGGTGATATGGGAGGTTGGAAGGAACGCTGATGATGGATTTATTAGGATAGTGCAAGCATGTGAGAACAAACCCTCTTTTAAACAAGGTATTTCGACGATCGCCGCGCACCCAATATTTCCACAGGAAACTCTTGGCCTCTTTTGAAATGATGACTTCAACCTCGTCGAATCCTCTGGTCTCGGCGTTGTAAAGTTCCACAATTCCAGTAACTGAGTTTTTAAAATCTTCTGCGTACTGATGCGCATCGTTGATGATTTTGTCGCAATGAGGTTTCAGGCTTTCAACCTCTTCAAAGCCTTCGTTTGTCCAGGGGTTTTCTTCTTTTGCTGTTACCTTTATTACTGCTTCGATGAAAGACAATCCGTCTCGGAGGAGGGTTTCGTTGAACCCTTGCGTAAAGGCAATGCCGTAATCAATGTTGGACGTATGGCTTAACCAGAGCGAAGCAATACCAACGGGATGTTCTGGATCGAGGATGAGTTTTCCTAAATCCACCATGCTAACATAATCGCAAAATAAGCCATCGTATGCACTGAACAGTTGGCCTTCGAGATACTTTTGAGCAAAATAAACTGCACTTATCGCATCCAAATCGGGCAAGAAATGCGTCACAATATGCATTTCATCCTTGCCGAGGCAATGTCCCAGATAGGTTTCCGCATGTTGAACAACAATGGACGCAACGCACTGGTTACTGTATTCACAACCGGGCTGATGATGGTCGATAATTCCGGGTTGAAGTAAGTTGCCTGTGTCCAAAATGACCGTCTGATCCGCAGGAAGTTTCAATTCCACAGCGTTGGGATTGTCCCGCGTACCAGCATTGTATTCTACCTTAAACGTGTTTTCTTCAAGGTCATGAACCGCTTTGGCGCCCGGGGGGATAAAATGGTAATGAAACTTCATGGTTTGGTTGAGTCGACAAAGGTAGATAAATTGAACAAATAATGATGTTTATGTGGTATTAAGATGGATCAAAATAGGTATGTTTGCCTTACAGAATATTATGAACATGAATATCGCGAACCAACTCCCAAAGAACCTTGAGAAAACGATCAGCGATTTAGCGAGGGCACGTGAAAAAGCCGCCAAACAAAAGTATTTATTGGACCTTGGTGAAAGCCTCGTAATGCACTTATGTTCGTTTGTTTTAGGCGAGTACAAAGAAGCGGGCTTGGTTTCAATCGAACTTGAGAAGTCGTTTTTAAAGAATGGTAAAAATGTCAGTTTTGGAATTTACCTGGGTTGGCTTCGTGAGTCCTCCAAGTTTTTAAATCAACAAAAGCACCCCTCAGAAATTCAAGATCTCTTACACGGATCAAACGAACTTCTTGAATTGTCGAAATTCGTTAAATCCTATGGTGCACTGAAATTGGCGGTAGAGAACGATCATACGAATTATGCGGAGCTCATTTCGCAAGCCCTAAAGAATAACCTTGGAAAGGTAAATTTGTTAGAGTTTTTTGATGTTTTTATTCAACTTAGGAACCGCGTTGCACATCCGCACAAGGAGGTGAAAGGAAAAGTAGTAAGCTGGCCGTTTAGCGAGGAATATTTCGATGCAACAAACCCTTATTTGGAAAGCGCTTTGAATCAGGTAATTAATGAACTAGGGAAGATTTGGGAGTTTCGTCAGTTTGTGGTGGACAGCAATGAGCAAGGAATGCTTACCTTGATTAGCGAAGACAATAACGAACCCATTGAGGTAGCTAAAACGGCTGATTATCCAGAAGGTATTAAGGTATTTGCGGCGAATGACACCGTGTTGCTTTCGGATTGGAAAATGCTACTTCGCGCGGGGGAGGAAGCCGTTGAGAAAATACGTCAGGAAGAAGAGGAGCTACGAAATAAGGCAACCGTAGAGGACTTGAAACATTCCATTGAGGCGGCACTAGACGATCAACAAATCAGCCTTGAAGAAATGAATTTCTTTGAGTCGCTTGGAAAAACAAAATTGGGACTTTCCAAAGAGCAAATTAAGCATTTGATCATGGAGGTAGCTCAAAAAATGGGCATTGAAGATCCCTTTCCTGAGGTAGATAAACGCTTTATTGAGGTGGTCGACCATGCTATAACCACGAAGACTTACAATGAATTTTTGTTGAAACTTACCGGACAACAATACGGGGTGGATAACGAAACGTTCGATAAGGTATTTTTGGAACGAACCTTTGCCTTGAATGTTGACCCGGATGAGGTTCGAAGGAATAAGGTACTGCAGTTTACCTTAGAGGAACTGACCGATTTTCAAGGATTAATGGCAGCCCATAAGTGGTTGATGGGTATGGGAGTTTTTAGACACGCAACCAAGGAGAGCATCTTTAAAATAAGGGAAGATTCGTATAAATTCGGCACCAAAGAATATTGGCATCGAACGGCCTTTGCCGCTTTAGAACATTTCGTTCAAAACCGTTTAAATAAGTTATGCTTGGACGAAGATTCCGAATGGGATACCAAACAAAACAATTGGCAAATTGGCGTTATGACGGGGTATGCTTGGTGTACTTTGTATCCTAAGAATCTGCCCAGCAAAAAGATTCTTGCGTTGCATTTTTCGCTTTATTCTTCCGGTGGTGCAGCCATAGGTTATCTTCCCGATTGGAAAGATTACAAAGACTTGGATAATTATGGACTCCTTCTCAATGTGTTTGTAGAACATTTGAAGTCTTTCGCCATGGAATATGCCGATGATTTAAAAAAATACCCCAACCTTGTGTTATGGGACAGTTTGAACAATAACACCTATTACTCCTTTACCGAGTCGATGAGCCGTTTTCCTTGGTTTTACGACCATTGTTACGGTTTCGATCAAATTCAATTCTACCATAAAGTGGAGGAGATTATTGCTAATCCATCAGTGCTTATCGACAGCTTCGATATCGCGTTTAATTTGTTTAAAGGGTTGTTTGAAGCGGTCAATCGCGATTATCGCAACATGTTGAACGATTCGTACTTAATTACTGAAAATGAAGCGCTGATTAGGAGTAAATTAGTCAGTCTTGAGGACCTTTTGACAGAGGTTGGTTTGTCCGGTGCCCCAGAAGAGGACCTTGTTTCAGAACAACCAGCGGAAGAAGAGGAGCGTGATAAGGAAAACCAAGATTCAACCGACATCCAAGTTGCAGATGACGGCTTAAAAGGCAGCGTGCATGTTGGGTATTTTGCCCGTGAATTTAAACCAAAAGTCAAAGGCTATCCTTTGTGCGTGAGTTTTCAAATCAAACAAGACTATTTTAACAACGAACTCAATTATCTAATGTATATTTCATGCGCTGGATATTTGCAACCTGAAATCCATGAACCTGTAGAAAGAATCCTTGAGTCCTTGGAAGGACTGTCGTTTGAAAATGCTCGTTTCTACTTTAAACGAAGTAAGTTTTTAGTCCAATGTAAGGTGGAGGATTTGGAACGATTTGATCCTCGACCCTTAACGGTCTTCTTTTTGAACGCTCTTGCAGAGGCATGTGCAAAATCGTACGTTTCGTTTCTGGGCTTGAAGTTAACCCAACCTGTGTTATCCCGCTTTGGTAATGCCGTGGTGGATGCATTGGAGGAAATCAATCCGTCACTTCAAAGTCTATTCTCTAATACCATTACCTGCGAGCGCAATTGGATGAAAGGGTATCGATTCTTGGATTATGTATATTCCGGCAAGGGGGTAGCGCATTGGTTGGGCTGGGGATTGGAGTTTCAGCAAGATCAAATGATGGCAGGAGTAGTGTTGCACGTCGGAGATTCCCTAAAAGGAGCGCAATTGATGGAACAAATGCACAACAAAGCCAATATTGATGCTGCGTGGAAATTGGTAACCAAAGGCGAGGCTTCGTTGAACGATCCTCACTGGATCTTGGGCAATTCTTCGGCAGTCATGACCTCTTCTTCCGATTATAACCGCAATTACAAAGCCCACCACGCTTTAATTTCAAACGAAAAAACGTACTGGTGTGCTGCTAAGCAAGACGACAAACAATGGTGGCAAGTGGAACTTCCCGAGGCCATGACCATTTCTCAACTTGTTCTTAAAGGTGCACCTCACGGTAAAAGTTATGTCACACGTTTTAATCTCATGTATTCCGTGGATAAAAAGAATTGGCAAACGCTCAGTGATTTTAATGGATTGAACGATGGGTTTTCCACCTTAGAACTCACCTTTGAAAGCGCATTCAACGCGAAACTCATTAAAATTCTTCCAGTAGAATTTGTGGGTTGGCCCGGCATTAGAGTGGACTTTTGGGGTAAAAAAATCGTTCCCTCCAAAATTGAATTGCAGCATTGGGTTCCGGTGAACAATGAACAGGAATTAGCAACGGCCGTGGCTGCATTTGAACATAACATCAAGGAGCTTAAAGCCTTTAAAGGCTTGGGTTTATAGGGGGTGTTGATCATTAGATGTTGAATAACTTAAATTTTTAAGTACTTTCGGTGAAACAATTGTATAACGATATGAATACCCCTCCTCCCGAAGTTCCTAAAAAAGTAGAATTAAGCAAAGTCGTCATATATTCTCTGGTGGGATTATTGATTGCGGGTTTGATTTTTCTATTAGCTAAGTCATTGTTGGACCAAAAGCGCGACACGGAGCAACAAGCCAAGGCCTTTAAAGAACAAATGAAAGAATTGAAGTCAGAATTGAAAGCTATGCAACAGAATTATCGAAGCATGACGAATAAGCGCGATTCCTTACAAGGCTGGGTAGACTATTACACACCAATGCGCGCAGTTATTTTCAATGCAAAGCTAAGAGACCGCGTCCTCGAGATTACGGAGTTTAAGCCTGGAGATGTCGCTAAATTTAAAGTGGACTCCACCAGTGCAGTTATCGTGGAGGTAAAAGTAGGAGGAAATGACCTCAGTTATTACGTAAATTATTTGGTGAAAAATCGCAAAGGACAACTTATCGAAGTTTCGCCTTACGAATTGTATCGTTGATGGGGAGGATTAATGGAAATTCAAGCGTTTGAGGTTTTGAGTTTAATGCCTCATTAACACCTGCTTCGTTCCTTCTTCGATTCGTTCACAGATTTCATCTAAAGGCAGATCGTTGTCATCCCTTCCGAAGGGGTCTTCTATTTCCTCGGCCAATATCTCCATGGATACCAGGGCATAAAACACAAACGTTGAAATCAATACCGACCAATATTCGAATAATTCTACAAAAGCAAGCGGCATGGTCACTACGTAAATGAAAATGAATTTTTTGAAAAATAAACTGTAAGAAAATGGAATTGGGGTATTCAAAATTCTTTCGCAAGCCCCTAAGCTGTCGATGAGATTATCTAAATGCCTACTGAGTTGTTGCCATTGTATCGAGTCAATTCGGTCGGTGACCCGTAATTCATGCAGTGATTTACGCAGCTCATGCGCAATCCACAACGGTTGATTCCCTGCTTTTGATGATTCATCCAGTGGAAAGGATAATTCAAGTTTATTGCGTCTTAAATGTTCCTTCATGCTCTTAGAAAAAGCTGTGATAAGTTCCACGAATTGGCTCCGTTCAGCAGTGTTTAATTCGAGGGAGGAGAGCAGACTTGATAAATTGCGGGTATCATTCACCACTGAACCCCAAAGTTTGCGTCCTTCCCACCACCGGTCATAGGCCGTATTCGTTCGAAATACCAAAAGCAATGATATCACAAATCCCAATAAGGAATAGACCGAAGTTAAATTCTTTAATACGGATGAGGTAGGATAAAAATGCAGTTCCAAGAAAGTGATGATGGCAGTTAATGCGGCAATGTATATAAGCTCTTTCCATAAAATACGAACGGTGTCGCTTTTGTGAAAAGAAAATATAAACGTCAACCAGCTCTTGGGGTTGTATTTTATCATTCCTTGATAAAGTGCTTTTTAAGTTTTACCTGATCTTTATTGGTTTCAATAAAATATAAACCATTCGAAATATTTCTGAGATTCAACCTCGTGCCTGTGAGTGTAGCTATTTTTTCAACCATTACGTTTTGTCCATAGGCATTAAGCAAGGAGATTTGTTCGGGAAGAGCGTTTTCAATAATTATATGATCTGTACATGGGTTGGGAAAGATATTTACCGCAGGAAGCGCTTCTTCCTCTATTCCCACCCCAATTCCATCTAGTTCCGTCCATCTGAAGATTTTGGGAGCGCCAAGCGTATCGAAACTCATTTCCGCAATGGCCAATTTGCCACCTTTCCCCACCCAAGAATAGCTGCCGGTAGTGCCCGAGCTCGTGCTCACCAAACTCCAGGTAGGTGGAAATATCGGAAGAGCCCATATGGAATCGGTGTAGTTGTCTGTGGTGTAAATGCGTAATACATCGTAGGTTCCTTGCGGTGTGGTGATTTGCCCCCACGCATCGGTGGTATCATGCACCATCGAAGAACGCTTAAAACGTATTTGACTTACTAAGGGATTGATTGCCGCTCCGGGTACAATCACATCAATCACGTACAAATCGTTGAAACTTGAACCAAAGGTTCTCGGAAATTGATGCAAGGTTAAATCAGGGTTGAACACCGCATTGATGATTCCTGAACCTAATAAATCTCCCGAAAATCCTTGAGTGGTGAACGATTGAGCACTTTTGTTAAAGTACAAATAACTCGCGTTGTCGTTGGTCATGGCCATGTTGGAATTCCCAAATTGATTTGCGCTCGGCGTTGAAGCTACCGATACCACGCTGGTATTCTCCGAGACAACATAGTTGCTAGTTGCCGTGAAGTTCCACGTCTGGTTCGGTCCGCTGCCTCCCGGACCAGGCAATACCGTCATCGTATCGGATTTTCGCGGAATGTTGTCGCCCACGGAAGGCATGTCGTTTTGATCCAAGGTGATTTGGGCACTTAAGGTCCCAGCCATCATTCCAGCAAGCAGTAAAAAAGGTTTCATAGGTAAAAGTTTGCTTAAAGTTAAGCAATTTTTCGGAATCGATAAACGCCCATGCCAAGCAATGCGAGCAATATCACGGCAAACAACAAGTGGGCAGTCTGAACTAATCCGGGTAGATCAAAATAGGCCAATAAGACTCCCGCACTGAGTTCCATGCCTAATACCACAAAAGCCCAACGAATTACCGAAATTTTATCCCCTTGCTCATTCTTCCAGGCTAAATAAGCCAGGAGCAGTAACACCAACCAACTGAAACTGCGGTGAACGAAGAATTCTATTCCGAAATAATCGCTCCATGCTTCCCTGCCTAATCCCTGCTTTGTCAAGGCATCGATGTATTCTCGTACCTGGGTGCCAAGAAACATTTGGTAGAAAGTAATGGCAAACACCGCCCACCAAGTATAGAAGGTCAGCTTGTTGACAGGAATCTTCACTCCATGCTTCGGCGAAATCCGATACATCACGTAAAGCTGTATGAGTAAAATGACCAGGGCAAGGAATAAATGCACGGTGATTGTCCAAGGCACCAAGTTCGTGGCCACTACAATGGAACCAAACCATGCCTCCACGGCAATGAGCACGAGGTTGATGGCTGATAGGGTTAACAACCATCGCTTTCGGTAGAAAAGTACGCACCAAAAGAAACCTGCTAGCATCAAGTTGCCCGCAAGAAATCCGAGCAAACGATTGATGTATTCCGTGTAGGTTCGGGCAGCATTAAAAGGTTCTTCCTGCAGTAGGGTGGGGTCCTTTTCGATTTTTTGAGCGGTTTCTTCCATCCCAAATCTTCGCAAGAAGGCACAAAACTTCACCGCTTTTTTTGCGCGTTTCTCACGAAAAATGGATAAATAATTGGAAGGAAGCTGCGTTTCGGCGGTCGGAGGAATCCATTTTCCAAAACATTTTGGCCAATCTGGACATCCCATACCCGATCCGGTAATGCGCACAAAACTGCCGGCGCAAATCACCAAAAATAAGGCAACTAGGGTAACCCACTGAAAGCGAATAAATCGTTGAGTGTACATCATGCAACAGAACAGCATTTATAACGTTTGCATGGCATCAAAGTTCATTTTTTGAGGTGCCTTCTTTCGAACTCAAATACCGAATCACCTCCGCTGCACCATGCAATCCAAACAAAGCTGGCATATAGCTGATGGTACCGTAAAAGGATTTTTTGAACTTGGTTCCGTCGGTCATCTTGAGCGATTTTTTGTCTTGAAGTTCCGAAGAAAATACCGCCTTAATTCCTCTTAGTGAAGCCCCTTTGCGCTTGATGCGTTTTTTGATGTGCGAACCCAGCTTGCAATTGTGGGTTTCGACCAAGTTGACCACTTGCACTGTGGAAGGATCCACTTTCCCGCCGGCTCCCAAATGGGTTATTACCTTGATTTTTTGCTTTTTGCAGCAAAGCAACCACGCAAGTTTGGGCGATACCGAGTCGATGCAGTCCATTACATAGTCCGGTTGGTATTCGTTGAGCAATTCCCAAACCCTTTCTGGAACTACGAACTCTTCGAGAACATTGACTTTTGCGTTGGGATTGATGTCCTTGATGCGCTCAGCTAAAACGACCGCCTTATTTTTTCCGATGGTGGAATCCAAGGCCGTTAGCTGACGGTTTTTGTTGGTGGGGTCAAAGACGTCCCCGTCAACAAGGGTGAGGGTGCCTACGCCAGCCCGTGCAATGAATTCTCCAGCAAACGATCCAATGCCACCGAGTCCAACAATCATGACGTGCGATTTCGCCAGTTTTTCAAGTTTTTTTGAACCAATCAACAGTTCCGACCTTTCCAACCAATGATTCATGGCCCAAAAATAGCCAAAAAATTCTGTTCGATTTGCTGAGATAAAACCGCAAGATCGAATCCAGCAAGGCTGCAAAAACGCTGGTAAACCCACTGAATCTCTTCGTCCTTGTCGTCGGTTTCCAACAACAAACGCTTGAGGGGTATTTTGGTCAACAATGGATGCATGGCAGGGTTCGATAATGCCGAGGGACCAATGCTGAGGTATACTGGGGTTTCTAACAACCGTGGGAATTGTTTTGGTTGGTTGAAGCCGTGCAGAATCCACGGAGTTACTTGATGTGCGTTCTGCAGGGCATAAAACGCTTCCCAAGCCTGAACGATATGGAAAATAACCGGTTTATGGTGCTTCGCGGCCAGGCATAATTGCTCCTCAAGCACGCTTTGCTGAATTTCCATACTTGGGCCTTTGAGCCGGTCCAAACCCACCTCGCCCAGGGCTTTGCATGCAGGATGTTCCAAGGCAATTTCCAACGCTGGCAGGAGTGCCGAGTCCGCAAACCAAGGATGTATTCCTGAGGAATGAAATTGGTTCAGCGGAGCATCGACGGCTTGTACAATGGCGACTTCATGGGAGCGTAAACGGTGGGTATGAACGTTGTAAAAAACCATGTGAAAACAAATTTAAGCTCTTGTTAACAAAATTGAAGGAGTCGTTTGAATTTTTGTATATTCGGGCTCAACAAAACTCAATTATTATGGAACAAGCAGCGCAAAATGGTCACCCAAAAGGGTTGTATCTATTATTTGTAACGGAAATGTGGGAGCGTTTCAGTTATTATGGGATGAGAGCCATTTTAATGCTTTTCATGACGAAAGCGTTGTTGTTTGACGCTGAATTTGCCTCGGGCCTTTACGGAAATTACACCGGCCTGGTCTACTTAACCCCGCTCATCGGTGGATACATTTCCGATAGATATTGGGGTAATCGAAAATCCATTTTCGTTGGAGGAATTATTATGGCCATTGGACAATTTTTATTGTTTTTCTCTGCCAGTTCTTTAGGCACTTCAGTGGCCCCATTATTGTTCTATTTTGGTTTATTGTCATTGATTATTGGAAATGGGTTTTTTAAACCGAATATTTCCACCATGGTCAATCAATTGTACGCACCGGGGGATAAGCGAGTGGATGGAGCTTTTTCCATTTTTTACATGGGGATCAACCTGGGGGCTTTCTTCTCTCCCTTGGTTTGTGGAACTTTAGCTGAAAAAGTGGATTACAAGTGGGGATTCCTAGCCGCAGGAATCGGGATGATTATCGGGGTAGTGGTATTCGAATTGTTCAAGAATAAATACATCGTTTCCGCAGATGGTAGAGTCGTGGGAGGGAAACCGGAGCTTTTAGGAACGCCTGTAGCGGAAAAAAGCAACGAAAATAACGCAGAAAAGCCCTCTAATTATTGGGCCCGAATTGGCTTGTGGTTAGCGGTGTATGCCGTATTGTGGTTCGTATTCATGCAATTGGTTGGGTTTAATTTTGTATCTACTTTGATTTTTGCTACCTCCATTGCAGCATCGGGTTTCGTCATAACGGACCCTTCTTTATCCAAAATTGAAAGGTCTAGAATTATTGTCATTTACATTATTGCATTTTTTGTGATTTTCTTTTGGTCTGCCTTTGAACAAGCAGGGGCTTCTTTAACGCTTTTTGCTGACCAACAGACGGATAGAACCATTTTTAATTGGGAGATGCCAGCATCGTATTTTCAATCGGTTAATCCATTAGCTATTATCATTTTTGCGCCCTTATTTGCAGTTCTATGGGGATATTTGGGAAAAAGAAACCGTGAGCCGGCAAGTCCTGTTAAACAAGCGATTGGTCTATTTTTATTGGCGATTGGTTATTTCATCATTGCCGTTGGAGTTTCAGGTGCGGAGGGGTCAACAAAAACCAGCATGTTTTGGTTGTTGAGCATGTACCTTGTCCATACCTTGGGGGAGCTTTGCCTATCCCCAATTGGACTGTCCATGGTTGCTCGATTGGCACCTCTTCGTTTGGGCTCGTTGTTAATGGGGATATGGTTCATGAGCAATGCCATGGCCAATGATTTTGCGGGCATGTTGTCTAAACTTTACCCTGAAAAATATGTAAGCGTAGAATTGGTGAAACAGGAGGAAAACAACTATAAGGTAGAACTGCTTTCCCGAGACAAAAAGCAACAAGACAAACTCCTTGCGGAGGTTGAAAATTTGGGAGGTATGCAATGTGTAGCTATTTCCTCGGTCGCGTTTTCAGAGATAAAGGATAAAAAATCCCAAGAAACGGCCTATCAGTCTATCACAGCAACCGCAAAAGTTAAGGAGAAGTCGTTCTTTGGAATGAAAGTGAATTCCTTGTACAGTTTCTTCATGGTGTTTGTGTTCATGGGAGGGGTTGCTGCTGGTTTACTTTACTTATTGCAAAAGAAACTTCTGGGCATGATGCATGGAATACGTTAATCGAGGTCGTAGCTAATGTTTGGAAAAGACCATCCCAGGGCCCTTTCATTCCTCTTTTTTACCGAAATGTGGGAACGTTTTGGGTACTACTTAATGATCGGTATTTTTACCCTTTACCTGAAAGACGTCGATGCGGGTTTTGGCCTCACTGAAAACGAGGCTTCCGACCTGTACGGGACGTTTATAGCACTGGTATTTCTCACGCCCTTTATTGGAGGTCTTTTAGCAGACCGCCTTATTGGATATCGAAAAGCCATTTTTCTAGGAGGAATAATGATGGGAGTAGGGTATTGTGTTATGGCCCTTCATTCTTTGAGTGCCTTGTACCTTGCTATGTTTTTAGTCATTCTCGGAAACGGTTTCTTTAAACCGAACATTTCCACCTTGTTGGGGAATGTATACAACGGGGATGAGTTCAAGGAGAAAAAAGACGCCGGGTATAATATCTTCTATATGGGGATCAACATTGGTGCTTTTGTTTGCAATTTTTTTGGGGCAGTTCTGTTCAATATCTACGGTTGGTATGCCGCTTTTTTGGCGGCAGGAGTTGGCATGTTCATTGGCATTTTCATCTTTTGGTGGGGTACTTCCCATTATCGGCACGCAGATGTAATAAAACCGGTAGCGCCGACCGACATGTCTTTGACGAGAATTTTCAGCTTGGTTTTGCTTCCTGCTTTGATTTTTGGTTTAATTCCCTTGACTTTCAACGAGCCATTAGTAAGCTCTAAAACAACGGATTGTTTTCTTTTTGGTTGCATTCCTGTCTTATTTTTTTATGGCCGTTTATGGTATAAATCTCCTGCCGAGGAGCGACAGCCCATTGCTGCTATGCTGGCTATTTTTGCCGTGGTTATTGCTTTTTGGGCCGTGTTCAAACAAAACGGTTCAACCCTCAATACCTGGGCTAATAACTACACAAATCGTGAAGTACCTGCCCTTATTGAACCAACGGCCAATGCTTTAAGGCTCGCTGAAAAAATTCAATTTGTTAAGGATTCAGTGATTCCAACCGATGCCCAATTTCGAAAATTAGGAAACCAAAAAGTCATCGGCTATCCGGATTATTTTAAGAATCTTCCAGCTTCTAAACTTCCGGACGAAGGAACATCCATTGCTGCTTTTAATACGAATTTGTTCCAATCGGTCAATCCATTTTGGGTTATTATTTTTACACCGCTGGTTGTGGCTTTTTTCACCTTTCTGCGTTCTCGTAAGAAAGAACCCAGTACACCAACGAAAATTGCGTTTGGGCTGCTCATTTCCGCCTTGTCGTGTCTTGTTATGGTAGGGGCAGTGTATGCGAGCAATAACGGCGCAGAGAAATCCTCAGCATGGTGGTTCATTGCCAGTTATGCAGTCATTACCATTGGCGAATTGTTTTTGAGCCCAATGGGCCTTTCCTTAGTTTCTAAACTAAGCCCACCAAGGTTGACCGCTTTAATGATGGGAGGGTGGTTTTTGGCTACCTCGATAGGAAATAAACTCTCAGGAGTTTTAAGTTCTTTGTGGGACTCGTACGACAATAAGGTTGATTTTTTCTACGTGAACGCTTTATTGCTTGGCGCTTCTGCCTTGTTACTCTTTTCATTATTGAAATGGTTGAACAAAATCTTCAAGAATTACGCGTAGGCTATTTTAACCCCTCACTAAAAAGTGTATTGAACGGATTTCGGTTACAACCGATACTTCTTGAAAAAAGACTCCCAATTCCAAAGGAAGTTATGCAGAAGCTCGTCTAATCGCTTCAGAAATACGGGATTAGGAGCGTTCATTCGCTTGAAGTAATCGTCCTGAAACTGGTTTAATTCGTATTTGTGAAATACCGCCTTCGACATAGCATACAGGGTGGTTTTAGACGGCAGGTTCACGCGTTTCATGAATTGCTTGTATTCTTGAATGAGTTCCCGCATTTCCAGCGAGTCCATTTTGTAGGCCGTAGCCAGTTTTTCATAAATCAGCTGCATCGTTCGTGTTCCCGAATGACCCTCAAACAAGCGTTCCATTTCAACGATGTTGGCCGTGATAACAATCAACGCGAACTCATCAACCGCTTTCGCATCAATACCCGGTGATGCTACAAAACCAGGGTCTTCGTTAATGCAATCGCAAACCGTAGTAAAGCCTCGGTCAATCACATCAAAGATTCCGTTGACGAAAATGCTCGAGGTTTGATCTTCGTTGAGTTTTTTCTTCAGAAAGTTCGAAAACATTGCGTTCAGCGAATTATTATATTGTTACAAAAATAGAAATTGAAAGCACGCTGATTTTTTTTGATGCTTTTATCTTATTAACGGAGTTTTCAACATAAATCGTTCGTACTTTTGCTGAAATTTAAATGGAATGAAAGCGAGAATTAGTACCTCAAAAGGCACCATGGTAGCCGAACTTTACGCAAACGATGCCCCAAATACCGTAGCGAATTTTAAGAAATTAGCGGATGAGGGTTATTATAACGGGTTGAAATTTCATCGAGTAATTCCCGATTTTGTCATTCAAGGAGGTTGTCCAAATACACGGGAAGGCTCGAATGGAATGCCTGGAACCGGGGGACCGGGATATCAAATTAATTGTGAGTTAGACGGTGAATTGCAATACCACGACCGCGGTGTCCTTTCCATGGCCCATGCGGGGAGAAACACGGGAGGTTCACAATTTTTTGTGTGCCATTCGCGAAATAACACGGCTCACTTAGATCGAAATCACACGTGTTTCGGAAAGTTGATAGAAGGTTTAGACGTTTTAGACAGCATCGCTCAAGGCGATAGCATCGACGAAATTACCGTAATAGTATAATGTTTTAACGGCTTAGAACCTGCCGTATTGAGCAATAATTAAGGACGCAAGTTCTTCACCAATGCGATCTTGAGCTTCGTTGGTGGCTGCCCCAATGTGGGGTGTACAGGCAATTTTAGGATGGTTTAATAACCTTGGATCTGGATGGGGCTCGTTATTGTAAACGTCCAAGCCTGCGAAAGAAACGGTACCGTTTTCCAACGCTTCGAGCAAGGCGTTTTCATCGATCACACCTCCGCGCGAGGCATTCACAATGCGTATTCCTTTTTTCATGCGTGCGAATTCATCAGCACCAATGACTGCATCCCCGTTGGGTTGCTTTGGAACGTGCAGCGACAGGTAGTCGGCAAGCGGAAGCACTTCGTTTATGTCCTTGGTGCATTGCACCTCCAACCTAAGAGTGTGGTCACCGATGCGTAAATCTATCCCAGCCATTTCGCACTCTTGGTCTACGCCAATCACCTTCATACCTGCTCCCAAAGCATAGGATGCCAAGGCTTGACCAATTCTGCCAAAACCAACTATGACGAGTGTTTTTCCCCGCAATTCAACCCCTTTTCCGTAGGCTTTTTTAAGGGCATTGAAATCTCCCGATCCCATGTTTTTGTAAGAATCATGTAAAAAACGCGCAATGGAAAACATTTGACCCATCACCAATTCTGCCACAGATTGCGACGAAGACGCGGGAGTATTGATCACGGTAAGGCCTTTTTCCCTTGCATAACTAACATCGATATTGTCCATTCCTACTCCTCCACGTCCAATCAATTTTAAAGAAGGACAGGCATCAATCAATTCTTTCCGAGCAGTGGTAGCACTTCGGACCAACAACATATCTATGGAGTAAGTTTGCAGGTAGTTTGCTAATGCATCTTGAGCTATATTGTCGGTAATTACCTGGTAACCGGCCTGTTCTAAGGCTCTTTTTCCGGCTTCTGAAATGCCGTCGTTCGCTAAAATTTTCATGATTAAGCCTTACGTTCAAATTCTTTCATTACATCCACCAAAACCTTTACACTCTCGATGGGTAGTGCGTTGTACAACGAAGCACGGTATCCTCCTACAGAACGATGTCCTGGAAGACCAACAATTCCCGCACCCTTCCAAAGCGCATCAAAATCTGCAGCTCTGGTTTCGTCGTTCAGTAAAAATGTTGCGTTCATTTTAGACCGATCTTCCGTTGCTACAGCTCCTTTGAATTGGCTGTTGCGGTCGATTTCATCGTACAAAAGAGCTGCCTTTGCATTGTTGCGTTGTTCCATAGCCGAAACCCCTCCATGCGCAATTAAATCCCGTAAATTAAGCATGGCAACGTACACAGAAAACACCGGGGGAGTGTTCATCATGGATTCTTTTTCAACGTGCTGTTTTAAGTCCAAGTAGGTCGGTAAAAACGGCGAAGAAGATTTTCCTAAAACCTCGTCCTTTACAACGTAAAGTGTTGCTCCAGCCGGACCTAAGTTTTTTTGGGCTCCAGCATAAATCAAATCAAAATCTGCCACGTTGATTTGCTTCGAGAAAATGTCCGAAGACATATCGCAAACTAAAGGGAGATCAGTGGACGGAAATGCGTGAAATTGGGTTCCGTAAATAGTGTTATTTGAGGTAAAATGAAGGTAATCAAGGCCTTCGGGAATCGAATAGTTTTTGGGGATATACGTGAAATTTTTATGTTCCGAACTGGCAAAAACGTTCACATCAACGCCCACTTTTTGGGCTTCTTTAATGGCCCCGGTTGCCCATGTTCCTGTATTTATGTAGCCTGCCGTTTTGCGCTCGCGCATCATGTTCAAGGCTGCGATGGTAAATCCAAGAGTGGCCCCACCTTGTACAAAGGTCACCGAGTACCCATCAGGAACTCCAAGCGCTTCTTTGGTAAGGGCAATGGCTTCATCCATCACGGCAACAAAATCTTTGTGGCGGTGGGATACCTCTAGAATAGATAGACCATTGAAATCGAGCACACCCGCTGCTGCTTCTTGAAAAACTACCTGCGGTAAAATACAAGGGCCAGCACCGAAATTATATTTCATGGTTGTTGGTTGTTGATGGGATTAATATCAAAAATTAAGCGTTTGCTTTGGGGGTCTTGGTAGTTTTCTTTACCGCCTTCGGTGCCGCTGCTTTATCCGTGGCTTTTTTGGCCAGGCTCTTTTCTGCCTTTTTGGTTTTTGCCGAGGCAACGATTACTTTACTGGTTTTACGTTTTCTAACATTTCCGTAGGAACCCATAACACGTTTTCCTTTTGCCGTTTTTTTATCTCCTTTTCCCATGGTGTGTTTATTTTTCTTTTGGTAAACAAAGTTAAAATTCTTTTTCGAAATATGCTTTCCTGAATTGTTTTTCGAGCATCTCTCCTCCATTTAACATGCGTTTACTCCACTCAATTTTTAAATTAATTTGTTCTTCTTTCGTGAGGCGCCAGGGCAATTCCGATTGGTTTAGGCGTGACTTTATGTCCTGTAGCACCAAAGCTACAGAAACCGAGAGGTTAAAACTTTCGGTAAATCCATACATGGGAATTTTAACGTGGTAGTCGGCATTATCGAGAAGGTAGGCAGATAGTCCAAGACGTTCGGTCCCAAAGCAAAGGGCTATTGGGTCCGTAATCGGCAGGTTGTTTGGGATGTAAGCATCTGCTCGAGGCGAAGTTGCAACAATCTTGTAGCCTTTCAGTTTCAGGGCATTGATGCAATCAATGGTTGCCTTACCTCGTTCTGTAAAACGATGCAGATCTATCCATTGTCCTGCTCCTCGGGCCACTTTTCGTTGCAGCGTATATTTGTTTTTGTCCTCGATGGCGTATAGGTGTTGTATGCCAAAACATTCGCAAGTTCGAATTACTGCCGACGCATTGTGTTCTTGAAATAAATCTTCCAAAACAACGGTCAGATAATGCGTCCGCTGTTCTGCTATGCGTTCGAACAAATTAGCTTTTTCGGGGGTAAGAAGCGTTTGGAAACATTGATAAACGTATTCGATCGTGTTCATAAATTTCCAGAACGGCTTTATTCGTCGGTATAATCGCTGCGTTTGATCCAACCACGGCGAAGGAAATACACGAACAAAGTGATCCCAATAGAAGCCATGATGCCTAATACGGTAAAGTACGCATTTTTCATTTTGATTTCAGGCATGTTTTCAAAATTCATCCCATACAAACCAGCGATAAAGGTTAATGGAATAAAAATCGCACTCACAATGGTAAGGGTTTTCATGATCTCATTCATGCGCTGACCTTGAGCAGCATAATAGAAGTTGGCCAAACCATCCAAAATCTGTATTTGTCCGTCAATTTCTTCAATAAGGTTTTTGCTATGGTTGCTAAGGTTATTGAAATATCTATAATTATCGGGTTTAATCAAGGACCCTTCGCTATTGGAAATTTGCTCGGTGATATCCCGCAATGGCCTGGCAATGACACGAAGCTGAATTAATTTGCGTTTTTGGGCTTCGATTTCGCGTAAAATAACTTTATCCTCTTGTTTATGCAGCCTAATTTCCAGTTGGTCAGTAACTCCAATGACTTCGTCAAGGATGGAATAATAGTTGTCGAGAATACCCTCCATACAGCGGTACAATAAGAAGTCGGAATTTTGAGAACGTATTTTTCCCTTAGCTTTTTCAATTCGTTCACGCACATGATCGAAATACTGATTCATTCGAGTCTGCATGGTAATAAGGTAGTCTTTCCCGAGAAAAAAGGTTATTTGATCCTCTTCAAAATACTCCGAACCTTCTTGACTGCCTCTGGCCAACAAAATGCTAAAATAGAGGTAGGTCGGATACTCCTCGATCTTTGGTCTTCGGTGTTGGATATAGATGTTTTCGATGCTAATTTTTTCAATTTTCAATTTGGTGCACAATTGAATGATCGCTTCTTTATCCGATAAGCCGTTTATGTCTAACCAACTTAAGTGATCTGCATCGAGCTCTTCGTCCAGAAACTCAGTAGAGAAATAGGAAATGGATTCCCGCTTTATCATGTAAAAGCAATGGTTGTACTTATATAATTGGCAATATTGTTCCATGATCTATTGCTTTTTAATCGGTTCAGTTTGACAATTTTCGCAGGACGATTTTTTGAAGAAAATGCGTCTTATCAAATAACCGAGGGCTAGAAGGGTGATAAGGACCGCCAAAATATTTTGAAACATAGGCGAAGGTAGGGAATTCTATGCGAATAATTGATAACAAATAAAAGCGCTTAAATAGGCAAAAACCCCGTAGAGCGTAAATTGACACAAAGGAATTTTCCAAGATCCGGTTTCCCTTCTTGAAACGGCTAGGGTACTTAAACACTGCAGCGCAAAAACGTAGAAAACGAGCAAGGATATTCCCGATGCGAGGGTAAATTTTTTACTTCCGTCCGGGTTTCTGTCATGGGTTAATTTATCCCTTAAGTTGACAGTTCCTTTCGTCTGATCGTGTGAGTATAGGGTAGATAGTGCACCAACAAAAACTTCCCGGGCCAAAAAGGAAGAGCTAATCGCAATGCCGATTTTCCAATCGTATCCTAAGGGGGATATCATTGGTTCTAATTGCTTGCCGAATTTCCCCAGGTAGGAATGCTCCAGGAGAACCGAAGCTTGAATCAGTTTTCGTTGGTCTTTATCGGCTGAAATGTAGCGATTTTCTGTTTTTAAAGACTCAACTGCAGCGCGCCGTTCTTCGGAAGGGCCGTAATTTGATAATGCCCAGATAACGATTGAGAGGGCAAGAATTATTCCCCCGGCTTCAACGACAAAAACTTTTATTTTATCAAAAATCGTTACAAAAATATTTCGCCAATGCGGTGGTTTAAAATCGGGCATTTCCATCAGAAAAATGGAGCGTTGGTCTTGTCGAAGAATTCGTTGTAAGACTCCTGCAACGAACATTGCCGCGAGTATTCCCAACAAGTAGAGCGCAAAGAGTACCAATCCTTGAAGTTCCATAAAATGAAAGACTGTCTTGGCAGGAATTACCACGGATATTATCAAGGTGTATACAGGGATTCTCGCGCTACAGCTCATGAGGGGAGTAACGAAAAGAGTAATTAAGCGCTCCTTGGAATTTGGAATTCCCCGGGTAGCCATAATCCCCGGAATGGCACAGGCCATACCCGACAACAGAGGAACAACACTTCGTCCATTCATCCCAAACGGCCTAACCAACCTATCCATGAGAAATACTGCTCTGGATAAATATCCGGAGTCTTCGAGCAAGGCAAGAAAAAAAAAGAGCAATCCGATTTGCGGAATAAATACAACAACTCCGGTTATGCCGGGAATGATGCCTCCGCAAATCAATGCTTGTACAGGGCCCTTGGGGAGTAGGTTTGCAAGTTCCTGTGAAACCCACTGTAGTCCTTGTTCTATGGCGTCCATTGGAAAGGCAGAAATCGTGAATACAGCTTGAAAAATGATTAATAACACCAAGGAAAAGATCAAATAGCCTAATATTGGATGTGTTAACCAGGTATCCATTTGATGTTTCTTCTTAACGGGCTCCTTGACAAGGACAATTTTTTCGTACAGCGTTTTGGCGTTGCCGTAGTGACTTTTTGTGTGAATTTCTTGTTGCGGCAAGTCCTCAATATCCAAAAGCCCTTCATCGGTTGAAAGCGCCTTTTCGGGAGTTAAATTCTGTGTTTGGCGTTGAATGGCTTTTAACAAACGGTCTTTTCCTAATCCAACCCTTGCATTCATGACAACTATCGGAGTTGAGGGCAGGTTTTTCTCGAGCGCCTCAACGTCGATACAAACCCCGTTTCGCTCGGCAACGTCTATCATGTTTATAATAAGGACGAGCGGTATATTTAAACTCGCTAATTGGGATAATAGGAGGAATCCTCTTTCCAAATTTGAGGCATCAACGACTACTAAGCCTATGTTAGGTTGTTGGTCTTGATTCAGTTGTTTTAGCGCATCGTAAACGACCCTTTCATCGTTACTTTTTGGATAAATGCTATAGATACCCGGATAGTCTGTGATGATGTAGTCAACCCCATCCATAAGCACTGCACCTGTTTTTTTGTCAACGGTTACCCCGGGGAAATTGCCGATTTTTTGGCGTAGCCCCGTTAAGAGGTTAAAAAGGGTGCTTTTTCCGCAATTTGGATTGCCAAGCAATAACAGATTCATGGCGTCAGTTGATCAACTAATATGCATTCAGCATCCTTTAACCGTATCGATATTTGGGTATTTCTATGTCGAAAGGCAATGGGCCCTCGAAAAGGAGCTTTCAGGGTGAGCGTAATTTCTACTCCCGAAACCACGCCCATTTCCATCAATTTGGTGCGTAAATAGGGCTGTGTGATTTCGAGTATTTTAACCTTACTTCGGTTCGGAAGTTCTGAAAGATTCATGGCGCAAAGATAAGGCTAATAACCCACAATCAGGTTTTGGCCGCAAGAATTTACTTACTTAAAACGAATCGAGCTGTCTGCCGAGAGCGCTGTTCAAGCAAGATAATTCGACCCTCAAGCAGTTCTTCCAATATCTCTTGAGTGTAATGCCGTACCGTGAGCAATTCAACATTTTCATTGTAACGGCAGCTAAACTCAGGTTTAAATAATTCAATCAACGCCTCCATATTTACCTTATCAGCATCCAACAAGGTCGAAAAATTCAACGCTGAGTTTTGCATTAAATTAATTTTGATTGCGTTGGAGTAAAAACGTTCAAAGATTTTTGCTAGGGCATCTTCGTTAATGAACGAAAAATCATTGGCAAAAAGGGTAACTAATATTTGATGTTTTTTCACAATAAAGGAAGGGACCAACTTGTCTGCGCTCTGTTCTTGTTGAATGACAGTTCCCTCCTTCAACGGATTTACAAAGCTCTTAATCAACAAGGGAATATTTTTATTTTGAAGGGGTTTTACCGTTTTTGGATGAATTACGCTTGCCCCAAAATAGGCGAGTTCGATAGCTTCTTTGTAAGAAATCGATGAGAGCAATTGCGTGTTGGCGAAATATTTCGGGTCTGCATTTAACATACCGGGCACATCCTTCCAAATGGTTACGTTATCCGCATCTAAGGCATAGGCTACGATTGCTGCAGAGTAATCGGATCCTTCTCGCCCCAGGGTGGTGGTGTATCCTTCTGATGAATGCCCAATGAAACCCTGAGAAATAAAAATCCGTTTGTTGGGCAGTCCCTGGATGCAGTTTTGTAATTTCAAAATGGTTTCACTCCAATCCACGTTGGCCTCTTTGTAATGGTTATCCGTACGGATCAATTGTCGTGCGTCTAACCATTCTGCATCGATGTTGTACGATTTTAGGGTGGAAGCTAAAATCCTAGAGGATAATACCTCCCCCAACGAAACAATTTGATCGTATTCAAACCCGAAATGGGCAGAAATTGGGCTGTTGTAGCGCCTTCTCAAGGCGTCAAACAGATCCTTCAACTCTTCGATAAGTTCTTTGGAACTCGGAAGCGATAAATCGGCAACAACACCTCGATGAAATTCTTCCACCAATCGGACGGAAGATTCAAAGGAACGTTCGTTTCGCTCGAGTAATGTTTTTACCACTTCTTCCAATTGATTGGTGGTTTTATCCATGGCCGATACAATGATGAACAAGCGGTCTTCGTAATGTTGGATAATATTAACTACATTTTTAAGGGATTCCGCATTTTTTACCGAGGCGCCGCCAAATTTGAAAACTTTCATAATGCTACGACAGTACTCGGGTTAATTCCTTCATTTTTTGTGAACAATTCGCGCCCTCATAAATCACCTCATAAACCGCTGATAATATTGGCATTTCCACCATAAATTTACGGTTGATTTCCATTAAACTTTTGGTGGCATAATACCCTTCTGCTATCATATTCAAGCTTTGTTGCGCGGATTCGAGCGTGAGGCCTTCCCCTAACATGTATCCGAAAGATCGATTTCTCGAAAATTTGGAGTAACAGGTAACCAACAAATCTCCCAAATATGCTATTGAATTCACATCTCGATGAATGGGGTGAATGACATTGATGAAGCGTTTCATCTCTTGTATGGAATTACAGACCAGCACAGCTTGGAAATTATCTCCGTAGCCGAGTCCTGCATACATTCCAGCGGCAATTGCATATACATTTTTTAAGATAGCTCCTAATTCAGCACCGAATAAATCATCGCTCTCATTGACCGCTACATACTCGCACCTAAGTGCATCACTGAGGTGTTTTGTCAACAGGCTGTTTTCACTTCCTACGGTCAAATACGATAATTTCTCCAAGGCGATTTCCTCTGCATGGCAAGGTCCGCAAATGATGCCTAAATGCTCGTAAGGAATGTGGAATGTTTTATGAAAAAACCTCGCGGGAATTGCATTATGTTCTGGAACGATTCCTTTGATGGCTGAAATGACCCATTTTCCTTCAAACAGGGATGGGGAAAAACCACCTATGGTGGTATACAAAAATGCCGCAGGCATAGCAACGATCAGGATATCCGTGCTTTTTGCAAATGAATCAAATTCATGAAACAGGCATAACTTATCCCTGTTGAAAGTAACGGATTGTAAATACTTGGGGTTACGCCCGTGTTGATGAATAAATGACGCATTTTCGGCTTTACCCACATGCCAACTAACGTGATCTAAGTTTTCGCAAAGGATTTTAACAAGGGCCGTGGCCCAACTTCCGCTTCCTAATACTCCAAAACGATATGATTTATTTCCTTCCAAATACCCAAAGGTAGGATTTATGGCGATTTAATTAAAATTCATTATTTCGCCTGTTTTCAAGGCTTCAGAAAAAGCGTCGCGCATACGTTCCAGTTTCAACTTTGCCTGAGGGTCGCCTAAAAATGCTTCTTGTTTTGTTTTGTAGTATGTATGTAACGACTGGCCAAACAAATCTTGCTCAAGACGCTTTTTTATTTCCAAAATCTTCGCATTTACGCCAATTAAGTAATGTTCAATTTCTCCTAATCGGGTTAATTCCTTTTGAGATAAATCGGTTTTTTTGAGTAAATAATGATAGTGAGGAAGCAATTCTTCCAACAAGCGCATGAACTTTTCAAGTTCTTCGTCCAATTCTTTTCGGTTCGATTTGAAGTCTGCCATGTTGTGGTAAAAATACTATTTTATCCATACGAATATCGATTTTATCTATTTTTTTTGTACCAGTCGATAGTTACCTGCTGCATTGCCCGCCAGAAATGCTTTGTAGTCCAAGATTTTTTTACCCTCGAGCTGTAATTTTTGAACGTAAAAATTGCCATCTATGCAAGGAAAAATAATGCCTTCGGGACTCGCTGCAAGCGGATCCGAAAGGTTTGATGCGCCTTTTTTAAAGCTGCCTTCGAGAATTTTACACAGGAGGTGTTGGGAGGTCCTAATGTCTTGTAAATAGCAATAGGCTGCCGGTATGGGATTCAGTCCACGAACCATTCGCTCTATTTCCTTTCCGGAATGGCAAAAATTAATACGCGTGTTCTCTTTTGTGAGTTTAGGCGCATCCTTTAACAACGTGGCATTTATTTGAGTTTTTCCTTGCAGGGTTGACTCCTCGATACCTTTAAGAGTCTCTTGGATTAGCTGATTGCCCGGATCGAGCATGGCATCGTGCAACATTCCAGCGGTCCAATGGTCTTTGATCGTTACTTCTTTTTGTAAAAGAATGGAACCGCAATCAATGTGTTCATTGATCATAAAAGTGGTTAACCCTGTTTTTTTTTCTCCATGAATAATGGCCCAATTTATTGGCGCGGCTCCCCGAAAATTTGGAAGCAAGGAGGCATGTAAATTGATGGTTCCTTTCGGGGGCATTTTCCAAACGGCTTCCGGCAGCATGCGAAAGGCGACGACTACAAAAATATCCGCTTGATAGGCGGCTAGGTCTTCGAGAAAAGCAGGGTCTTTTAACGAAAGGGGTTGAAGAATTGAGATGTTGTTGTCGAGTGCAAATCGTTTAACTTCGCTTTCCTTTAGTTTTTGTCCTCGACCAGCAGGTTTATCTGCCGTCGTAACCACCGCTAAAACCTTGTGATTGGAACGTAAGAGCCCTTCTAGCATATGCTTGGAAAACAGCGGGGTGCCCATGAAAACAAGAGTTAAGCCCATCAGATTTTTTTTTGTTTCCAGTTAAAAAAGTACAGGTATAAGAGCGATAGTGCTCCCATAGTGCCAAAATAAATGTATTCTACGGTCCAAACGTAATAAATGTCAAATTTAAAAACCTTAATAAAGAGATATGCAAATACCATATATATCGTTACCGATACAATTTCAATCGTCATGGAGGCTACCGTATTACCGCTGCCGAGAATCGTTTGAAAATACACAGAGACAATTCCGAAAATTAAAATAGAGCCTATGATAAGTTGAAGGATCGCACTGCTCTCCGCAAGAAATTCCTGATGAGGATTGATAATGGAAATTAGTGCTCTGGGGTAGATGATGGCACCGTGAAAAAATATAAGGAGAAAGATAAGGGTAAGTCGTTGAATTCGGCGCTGTATGAGCGGTATCGACTCCTGCTGACCCGCGCCAATATATTGGGAAATGTAGGTTTTTGTGGTGCTTGCAAAACCCCAGATGGGAACAAAGGCCAGAAAATACAGGGATCGTATGTTTTGCGACACGGTCAATTCGAATTGCCCCATTTGTTCAATCCAAACAAAGAAGATGGTCCATGTAAATAATGCGAAAAAACCTTGTAACATGAGAGGTGTCCCAACTTTCAACAAGGCCTTAACTTCCGCCGAAATATTCCTCTTTTTCTGGAACAATTCGTAAGGGCGATTCATTCGCGAAACAAGCGTTACGGCTAATAAAAAAGACATACCGAGTGCGTCAGCTAGGGCCGATGCCAAACCTGCTCCCGCAACGCCCAATTCAGGAAAAACACCAATTCCGTAAATAAAAAGATAATCTAAAACAATGTTTCCTCCCGCGGTGATAAGGGCTGCGCTCAGCACCAGCCTTGTTCTACCTTGAGCCAAGTAGAGGGCCTGCAGTAGAAGCGTGATCATGGCAAAAAATAAACCGAATGACCGGTACTTTAAATACACCCCTTGGAGTTCGGCGACTTCGGCACTCAGGGCATTTCCTTGAATGATGGTTGGTACAACCGTTTGTAATAGCGTAAAAAAAAACGCCGCAAGCCCAATTAACACAAGGCCTGCAGCTGTTACCTGTTGACCAACGGCACTGAATTGTTCCTGACCAATCCTACGTGCCATAATAATTTGCGCACCGTCTGACATCCCCATGAGCATGATGAAAAAAGTAACATATGCCAGCCCTGCATTTCCAACAGCATCGAAGCCTATGACCGAATATCGGCTGATGAACGCACTGTCTGTAATAAGTACCACGGATTGAATGAATCCTGATACCATCATAGGAAGGGCAAACATTAGTATGCTGCTATAACTTAACGATAATGTTTTACTCGACATACAATACTAATCCCTTTAAATATTCACCTTCCGGGTGAAATGCTCCAACAGGATGGTCAGCAGGTTGATGCAGTTGATGTAGAATTTTGACCTTTCTCCCCGATTCAATGGCAGCTGCTACGATCGTATGTTTGAACAGCGCTTTATCGACCACTTGAGAACATGAAAATGTAAAGAGAATCCCCCCGGATTTAATTTGTCGTAATGCGTGAGCGTTCAACCGTTTATAGCCCTGTATTGCCTTATGTTTTTTGTCAAGATGTTTTGCGAAAGCAGGGGGGTCCAAAATAATGATGTCGAAGGGTTCGGGCAAATCTTTCAAAAAATCCATGGCGTCGCCAACTACCGAAACATGATTGTCGTGTAAATTGTTGAGGGCCAAATTTTTTTCAGTTAAAGCAATAGCTTTCGCGGAGGCGTCTAAAGAATAGACCAATTTTGCTTTATTCTTCAGCGCTTGAAGGCTGAAACCCCCCGAGTAACAAAATGCATTGAGCACCGTTTTTCCGCTTGCCATTTTTCCGAGTAAAGCACGGTTGTCACGTTGATCGATGTAAAACCCGGTTTTTTGTCCCGAAATCCAATCTATGGCATATTTAATCCCGTCTTCCTCGGCAATATGGGGAGTGGGACAATCGCCGTGGAGGAAACCGTTTTCGATGTTTTGACGTTTTGGTAAGGTTTCGGATGATTTGTGGTAAAGCGCGACAAAGTTGTTTCCGAGGGTTTTTTTTAGCGCGCTCCGGATCGCATTTACGTGGTTCAATAATCCCACAGAATGGCATTGTAAAACTACGACACCGTTGTAAAAATCCATGATCAGCCCGGGAATCTCGTCCCCTTCTCCGTGACAAAGACGGCATATTCCTTCAGGGTAAAGAAGGCCCAAATTGACTCTAAGGCTTACCATGCTTTGAACCTTTTTATCCCAAAACTTCTGGTCTAAATCCTCTTCATCAAAAGTAAGGATACGAACCGCGATACTTCCATGTTGAAAATGGCCGGTTCCTAAATATTCTCCGGTGTGGGAAACTACTCGAACACATTCGCCGTCTAAAAAAGCATTAAAATTCGTGGCAATCGCTCCGGAGAATATCCAAGGATGTCTGCGCAATAAAGAAGATTCTTTTCCTTTTTTGAGAGCAACCTGTGGGTACATTGGACAAATTTAAGGATAAATGAAGAGCTCGCGACCTCTTAATTATGGTATCTTTACCGAAAACAGGAGTGATATGGCCAATAAAAGAACCTTAAAAAAACAAATCAATGCCGTGATTTCTGACGTGATTGATGAGTGTATTTATATTCAAGAAACGCAAAAGAACAAAGCGCAACCTGCTGAGAAACTCATCGATGAGGCGGTAGCCTTTTACAACGACTTAATCGCACGAGTACATGCAGGGAAAAACAAGGTGGATTTTGATTCCATATGGAATGATTTGAACGATAAGTCAGAGGTCTTTTTAGAAAGCCTCAATGCCTTGAGTGCTAGTAAAAATGAAAAAGGGGCCTAAGCCCCTTTTTTTATTGTTTTTCTCCGCTGCAGGATTTTTGCGCACCGCCTGAACAACATTTCTTTTGTTCCGTCGATGAACAAGATCCTTTTTTCTTCTTTTTCTTCTTCTTCTTCTTCTTATCATCATCAAGAACTTCCATTTTGGGATTTGCCTGCGCAGAATAAACTTTAAGAGCCATCCCACCCGTGAAAGTTAGTATAGCCAGAATTAACACTAATTTTTTCATGGTAAATTTTTTACAAAGGTACGATAAATTACAACGTGGCAAGGATATCTTGGCGATTTTTAACAGATTGGCCTAAGACAACGTGAATTGTCGCATCCAACGGCAAAAAAACATCGACTCGGGAACCGAATTTTATAAATCCTAATTCTTCGCCACGATGCGCTACTTGATTTTCTTGGGCATAATAACAAATTCTCCTCGCCAGGGCACCCGCAATTTGACGCACTAACACTTTTTTGTGCTCATGGGTTTCAATGACGGTTGTGCTCCGTTCATTTTCGGTTGAACTTTTAGGGTGCCATGCAACGAGGTACTTCCCCGGGTGATACTTCGTGTAAATCACTTTTCCATCCATGGGAAAGTAGTTTGCATGTACATTTAATGGAGACATGAATATTGAAATTTGACGACATTTACCAGCAATAAATTCGGACTCATGCACTTCCTCGATGACCACAATTTTACCGTCTGCAGGGCAGATAACTTGATTTTTTTCGGCATTAATAGTGCGGTATGGGACTCTGAAAAATTGGATAATCAATCCCAGAATAACCATCAGCACAAGAACTACGAAAAAGAAAAGCGGTGTCGGAAATACCTGGTTAGCAAAAATTCCTAATCCGGTAAGAAGTATGAAACTGTAAATAATGATGGTATATCCTTCGCGATGCAACTTCATGTTCTACCAATAAAAATAAAGCATATACCAGCAGTAAAAAAAAGGTATGCTGAAAAGCGCTGCGTCAAAACGGTCTAAAATACCCCCATGACCCGGCAGAATTGAGCCACTATCCTTTACGTTCAAACTTCGCTTAAAAAGCGATTCCAATAAATCCCCAAAAATGGCACCTAAACTGATTAAGATCGATGAGACCAACCAAAAATCAACGCGCCCTCTATTAACATAGGAACCTATGAGAACACCGATAATGATGGTGAATACGACGCCACCCACGGTGCCTTCCCAGGTTTTTTTAGGCGAAATTCTCGAAAAAAGTTTCCTTTTTCCGAAATATCTGCCGGTGAAATAAGCCATGGAGTCATTGGTCCAGATCAAGATAAACATCACGGCAACAGAGGAAAGATATTCCGTGTTTCGCAGGTTAAGGTCGATGCACAGGAAAAAAGGTATGGTAACATATATGATCCCCATTAAAAGCAGTGAAATGTTGAGCAACGGAGAGCCGTGTTTTTTCCAGAGTTCAATGAGGATAAGGCTAAAAAAGAGAGGTGAAATAAGCGTAATTGAAATTACAGGGAGTATTTTCATGCTCATTCCAATTAACAACACGTAGATGAACAACCCAATGAAAATCCCCATTTCTTTGGAAATGCGCACTACAGAAATTCCTTCACACAAAGTGTAAAATTCCCACAATCCGAAAAGCATGAAAGAACTGAATACAACTCCTTGATAGAGGGGGCCCATCCAAATGGAGCCAAGAATTAGAACGCCAAGAAAAAATCCTGTAATTACACGCTGCTGCAAATTGCTCATGCGTTGTCGTTCCATTATTGTTCCTCTTCAGTTGAGTTGGTTACCTGCGAATCCGGTTCCTGATTATTGGAGCTAGTAGGGGTTTCTCCGCCTGCCGCTTCGATGACATTCGCCGACGGATTGCTATCGATATCTTGCTCTGCTTTGGCTGCAGGAGCCTCAACCGGGTCCCAAATGCGCTTTCCGAATATGGACTCAAGGTTTTCCTTGAATATCACTTCATCAGTAAGAAGTTTTTCTGCCAACTCGATGAGTTTATCTCGATTTTCTGTCAATAACCTCGAGGCTCTTTGGTATTGTGTTTCAATAAGTGACGATACTTCTTCGTCTATAATTTTGGCGGTATCGTCAGAATACGGTTTTGTGAACATGTCTCGTCCTTGAGAATCGTAATAAGAAATGTTTCCAATACGCTTATTCAACCCGTAAATGGAAACCATCGCATAGGCTTGCTTGGTTACCTTTTCTAGGTCACTCAGCGCTCCCGTGCTGATTTTTCCAAAAATTAATTCCTCCGCAGCACGCCCGCCCAACGCAGAACACATTTGGTCCAGGAGTTGCTCGGTATTGATAATGCTTCGTTCTTCGGGTAAATACCATGCAGCACCGAGAGATTGACCACGGGGAACAATGGTAACTTTCACCAACGGAGAAGCGAATTGAAGCAACCATGAAATCGTTGCATGGCCGGCTTCATGAAATGCTATGGTTTTCTTTTCTTCTTGGGTGATGATTTTATTTTTCTTTTCCAGACCTCCTACAATGCGATCCACAGCATCTAAAAAATCTTGTTTACCCGCTTTCTTTTTGTCTTTTCTTGCGGCTATTAAGGCCGCTTCGTTGCACAGGTTAGCGATGTCTGCACCACTAAAGCCTGGAGTCTGTTTCGATAAGAATTCAACGTCAACATCGTTTTCTAACTTCAGCGGTTTAAGGTGGACCTTGAAAATTTCTTTCCGCTCGTTTAAATCCGGCATGTCAACGTAAATCTGACGATCGAATCTTCCTGCCCGCAACAAGGCGCTGTCCAGCACATCTGCCCGGTTCGTGGCCGCCAAAATTATTACACCGCTGTTGGTGCCAAAACCGTCCATTTCGGTGAGCAATTGATTCAGCGTATTTTCGCGCTCATCGTTGGAATTAAATCCGTTATTTTTTCCTCGCGCTCTGCCGATCGCATCAATTTCATCAATAAAGATTATCGAAGGGGATTTTTCTTTCGCTTGTCTAAATAAATCTCTTACCCTCGAAGCACCAACTCCCACAAACATTTCCACGAAATCAGATCCTGAAAGGGAAAAGAAAGGTACCTTGGCCTCGCCAGCAACAGCTTTTGCGAGGAGAGTTTTACCGGTTCCCGGAGGCCCTACCAATAAGGCGCCTTTCGGTATTTTAGCGCCGATATCGGTATATTTTTTAGGGTTCTTCAAAAACTCAACAATTTCGACAATTTCTTCTTTTGCGCCCTCAAGACCCGCAACGTCCTTAAATGTGACGTTGGTTGATTTGCCCTTTTCGTACAACTGAGCTTTGGACTTTCCGATATTGAAAATTTGGCCGCCGCCGCCTCCGCCGCCACCTCCGGCCATTCTCCGCATGACGAAAAACCAAATCAAAAAGATAATTCCAAAGGGAAGCAGATAGGCCAGGATAGTACCGAGGTAATCCGTATCCGTATCTCGGTCGCAAGGGAAATTTCGCTCTTTCTCCAGACTGTTTTCAAAATTTCCCAGATCCCCAATATTTTCCAGTACGATGACTTTTTTCTTTTGTTTTTCGATTGAATTCAGCTTTTTAAGTTCATTCCAAATTTTTGGAAACTCTCCTTTCTGTTGAGACTTGGACAATTCAACACCCCTGGCATTCAATAAAAAGTCAGCGCGGTTGTTATTTATGATGGTGATTTTAGCAACACCGGACGAGTCGACTAAATCAAACAAGGTTTGTTTCCGGTCAATCGTAATTTTCGAGTCGGAGCCATAAAACAATTGAATTGCAATGAACGCCACACCAGCAAGCGCATAGATCCAATAAACGGAAAACCCCCCTTTTTTATTTTTGTCAGACATATTTTTCTTTATCTATTTATTCGGCAATATCGGTCCTGACCGCATCTGCCCATAATTCTTCAATTTCGTAATAATTTCTCGCCTCTTTGTAAAATATATGAGCTACAACGTCTATATAATCTAAAAGTACCCACTCGCTATTTCTTTGTCCCTCAATATGCCAAGGTTTTTCTTTTAACGCTTTCCGGGTATACCGGGTTATGGCGTTTGTAATCCCTTCAACCTGCGTTGAGGATTCACCCGAGCACACAACGAAGAAATCACATACCCTGCTCTCCAACTCCCTCAAGTCTAAAACAACGATGTCTTTAGCTTTGTTCTCTTGCATTCCCTCAACAATGCACTTACTGAGCATTTCAGAAGGGGACGTGACAATTTTTTTTTTCGCCATGTATTGGTTTTCGCTACAAAACTAATCCTAAATTTTAAATTTATCTTTGATTTATTTTTCGCAACAAGATCGTTATGTCAATTTTTGGGAGCACCATCCATCGTTTAGATACCGTAGATTCCACGAACAATTATGCCAACCATCTAATAGAACACAATTTGGCAGAAAATGGAACGGTGGTTGTCGCAGATTTTCAAACTCAAGGTAAAGGCCAGCGAGATAAACAATGGTTAGCAGACCAAGGAATGAACCTCACCTGTTCTTTTGTGTTTTTTCCTGCCAATTTGTCCGCTGAGCGCGTTTATCTGATAAATTGTTGGGTTTCGTATTGCTTAATACAGCTTCTTAAAAAATTTGGGATATCATCAACGGTTAAATGGCCCAACGACATTATGGTGGAAAACCATAAAATTGCGGGAATTTTGACGGAAGGGGTAATTCAGGGCGAAATGGTGAAAGTCGTAACCATTGGGGTTGGTTTGAACGTAAACCAGGCGCATTTTGGCCATTTGCAGGCAACTTCGATGCGCCGTGAAACAGGAACCCTGTATTCTTTGGAGGAAATGCTATTGCTTTTATGCAATTTATTGAACGAGGTTCCTTTAGAATCTTTGCAAGAAATCCAATGGAGGGAAAAATACAAGGAGGCCATGTATGGCCTTGGTGAAACACATGCGTTCGTTTGCAATCACCAACGCTTGCAAGGCATTATCGAAGGTATTTCGAGCACTGGTCAGCTAGAAATCTTGGTCGAAGGAAAACGGCAAACGTATTCGCAAGGACAAATTAATTTGGAGATTCCAACTGTTTTTTAAGGTTCTTACCCATGTCGTTAAATAACGCTGTTAAAGGATTCTTGGCGAGCATTGCCACCATAGTTGGGGCTTCTCCGTTGAAATTCAGGTAACCTTCAACGCCAGATTTTATGGGATAAATGACAATTTGCAATGAAAAAGGGAATGGCGCTTTCGAGCCGCTCTTGTAATTAATCCCTTCTTGAGTTTTGCTTTCAAACAACAAGGGTATAACGATTCCGCCTTGCACCTTAAATTCGCAACCCAATTCGTCGGCTTTGAATTCGGAAATACGCTCTTGAGGTAAGAGAAATTCTATATTGGCCGGGACAGTTAAAAATTTTTCCACCTCTTCTATTCCGCACTGAATGAACAACGGTGTACTTTGAATTTTCATACCTCAGGATTCCAATCCGATGGAATTTGTCGCCATTTTTTCAAGGCATCTACATCGGTTTCGCGAATATATTCCAAGGCCAATGCTTGTTCAATGAGGTGGTCGTAGTCTGTGAGTGTTATAAATGGGCAGTCGGCCTCGTCGAAGGCTCGCTGCGCCTGTTCGAACCCGTAAGAAAATATTGCAAGCAAACCACGCACTTGAAGACCGGCTTTTTTCAGGGCATTGACACCTGAAAGACTACTACCGCCGGTAGAAATTAAATCCTCAACAACAATAACTTTCTGCCCAGCTTCGTAACTTCCCTCAATCAAATTTCCTAAGCCGTGTTCTTTCACATTACTGCGGACGTAGATGAATGGAATTCCAAGTTCTTGCGCTACAAGTACACCTTGAGGAATTCCACCCGTGGCTATTCCGGCTATTACATCTGGCTTTCCGTATTCTTTGTCAACAATTTCAGAAAATTTTTGACGGATAAAAGTACGAACCATAGGAAAAGAAAGGGTTTTTCGATTGTCGCAATAGATGGGGGATTTCCATCCCGAAGCCCAGGTAAAAGGATTTTCCGGTTGTAATTTTACAGCCTTAATTTTTAGAAGCTCACCAGCAACCAGCATTGCGCTATCTTTGTCATAGATCATGGAGCAAAAGTATTTTGTTTTTACGGAAACTAAACGGCTTGATTTTTCGAGTTATCAACAAGACCAAGATTGGAAATCGTGGATAAATAAAAAGCCAATTTCTGAACATTTTCGGCGTTATTTAGAGTCCACAACAGACGAGATAATTCCGATGCCGGTGTCTTTTGAAAAATTCCGAATGGCGTTTCGCAATGTAGTTGCCGCAGGTGGTTTTGTATCCTGCGATCGCGATCTTCTCATGATTTTTAGAAACGGAAAATGGGATCTTCCAAAAGGATGGATGGAAACAGGAGAATACCCAATGCAAACCGCGCTGCGAGAAGTTCGTGAGGAATGCGGCCAACTTGATTTGACGATTTTAGCAGACCTACCCTTGAAAACGTATCATCTTTATTTCTCGAAAGGACAATATATATTCAAGGAGACGCATTGGTTTCGCATGAAAGCGGGGCACAACTCTGTGCTGTTTCCACAAAAAAAGGAGGGCATAACCAAGGTGGAATTTGTACCCGTTAATTCGGTGGATGCACGTTTGGAAAATAGCTATCCGATGATTCGTTGGATTTGGGAATCCTTACGAGCCACTATTGAATTTATTGGTTAGTTTTGTGTAAAATTTAGCATAATGAAACGTTGTGTGTTTTTAACACTCCTCTTGATGCCTTTCATGTTGTTTTGCCAAAAGAAATCCCGTTTTATGGTCTTCAGCGCAATTGAAATTATTCGTCAAGATATCCCCTACGATTCCAAAGAATTATTTGTGTTTACGTTTAAAAATAAAGCAAAGAAACCGTTAATGATAGAGTCGGTCCAAACGAGCTGTGGGTGTACTACTGCAGAAAAGCCTGCTAGCCCGATTGCCAGAAATAAAAAAGGCCAAATCAGTGTTTCTTACGATACCAAGAGGGTTGGTCAATTTGTTAAATCCATTACGGTAACACCGAACATGGGGGATCCAGTAGTTCTCACCATTCGGGGAAATGTGCTACCCGAGAAGCAATAGCGAAATGGCGACTCAACTCACGAATCTTTTCTTTATTTCACATGGAATTGCCCAAGACATATAATCCGGAATCCATCGAGGAAAAGTGGTATCACCACTGGATTGAAAAACAGTATTTTCGATCGCTCCCGGATGCTCGCGAACCCTACACGGTCGTTATTCCACCGCCGAACGTTACGGGAGTTTTACACATGGGGCACATGCTCAACAATACCATTCAAGATGTGCTGGTTCGAAGGGCTCGAATGTTGGGAAAAAATGCTTGTTGGGTTCCGGGAACAGATCACGCCTCGATTGCAACAGAAGCTAAGGTCGTACAGAAACTTAAACTTGAGGGCATCAATAAATCGGATTTAACCCGAGAACAGTTTTTAGATCACGCTTTCGCCTGGAAAGATAAGCACGGCGGCATCATCCTTCAGCAACTCCGAAAATTAGGGGCTTCATGCGATTGGGACAGAACGCATTTTACCATGGATACCCTGTATTCGGAGTCCGTTATTCGCGTCTTTGTCGATCTTTTCGAAAAAGGAAAAATTTATCGGGGCGTTCGGATGGTTAATTGGGATCCTGAGGCGCTAACTGCCGTATCGGATGAGGAGGTAGTATACAAGGAGGTCAATTCACGCCTGTTTTTTATTCGCTATAAGGTCGAGGGCACAGTCGACGAATGGCTCACGGTGGCTACTACGCGCCCTGAGACGATTTTGGGAGATACCGCAGTTTGTGTCAACCCAGACGACATACGATATGCCAATTATGTCGGTAAACGGGTTCAAGTTCCCCTGAGCGACCGATGGATTCCAATAATTGCAGACCCTTATGTTGATTCCACCTTTGGTACGGGGTGTCTCAAGGTGACCCCAGCCCATGACATTAACGACTACACCCTGGGAAAGACGCATAACTTATCGAGCATTGATTTGTTTAACGACAACGGCACCTTAAACACCAACGGATTGCATTACGAGGGGCTAGACCGTTTTGAGGTGCGTAAACTTATTTCGGCTGAGCTTCAGGAGAAAGGATATTTGGTGAAAACAGATGACCACGTTAATAAGGTTGGTTTTTCGGAAAGGACCAACGCGGTAATTGAGCCTAAATTGTCCATTCAATGGTTTTTATCCATGAGCGAATTGTCAAAACCGGCGTTGGATAATGTCATGAACAATACCATTCGTTTTTATCCCGAAAAATTCAAAAATACGTATCGTCATTGGATGGAGAACATCAAGGATTGGTGTATATCCAGACAGTTGTGGTGGGGACATCAGATTCCAGCATGGTACTACGGAACCGGACCCGATGATTTTATTGTAGCACATAATTCAAGCGAGGCCCTTGAAAAAGCAGGGGCTCGACTCGGCAGAACCCTTCACATTGAAGAACTCCGCCAAGATCAGGATGTGTTGGATACATGGTTTTCAAGCTGGTTGTGGCCGATATCCGTTTTTCGTGGGTTGAGCGACCCTGAAAACTCAGAGATTTCTTATTATTATCCAACTAACGACCTCGTCACAGCCCCAGAAATTATGTTTTTTTGGGTAGCTCGAATGATCATAGCCGGTTATGAATATCTTGGAGATTTACCTTTTCGCAACGTATATTTCACCGGCATTGTGCGGGACAAATTAGGAAGAAAAATGTCAAAGTCCCTCGGGAATTCTCCTGATCCCATTGATTTAATAAGGCAATTTGGTGCAGACGGAGTTCGTATTGGGGTATTAATTTCATCTCCTGCAGGGAACGATCTTCCTTTCGATACGTCGCAATGCGAGCAGGGAAGAAACTTTGCCAACAAAATTTGGAATGCCCTTCGATTGATTTCCGGTTGGGAAGTTCGGGAGTTTGAGCAACCTGACCATTCAAAAGCAGCCATCGATTGGTTCCAGGCGCGATTGTCGACGACCTTAATAACCTTAAATGATTTATTCGATAAATTCCGAATTTCTGAGGCGTTGATGGAGTCCTATAAGTTGGTCTGGGACGATTTCTGTTCGTGGTATTTAGAAATGATTAAGCCGGGTTATGAACAGCCGATTGACGCCAAAACGAAAGAGAAAACGTTAAGTTTTTTTGAGAGTTTGGTTAAAATATTACATCCTTTTATGCCTTTTGTTACCGAGGAAATTTGGCATTCTTTGAAAAACCGAGCTGATGGAGAAGACCTCGTGGTGAGCCATTGGCCATCTGTCGAACCACCGAATGAAGCAGTCTTGAATCAGATGCAAGCTTCTTTCGATGTGATAACGGCGGTTCGGAATTTTCGCAAGGAACAGTCGGTAGGCAATAAAGTTAAACTTTCTTTGATTTATGTTGGAACGAAGAAAAATGTGATTGCATCCGTGGTTCTAAAAATGGCAAATTTAGTTTCCATATCGAGTCAAGATATGCCGCCAAGTCGAGCTAACTGCTTTATGATAGGGGGGGTGGAATATTTCATTCCTTTCGGTGAAATGGTTGATGTGGATGCAGAAAAGGAGAAAATTAGCCAAGAACTAACCTATTTGCGGGGCTTTCTTGCTTCAGTACAAGGGAAACTTAACAATGAGCGTTTTGTGAACTCTGCTCCGAAAGCGGTGATTGATAACGAACGCAAAAAGGAATCGGACACCTTGCAGAAAATGGCCCTTTTGCAGGAACGAATGACACGTCTGAATTAAATAAATCGAAATTCTACACGCCGATTACGCCGCTTCCCATTTTGGTTGTCGTTAGTTTCTGCGGGACGAGATTCTCCTTCAAATTCAAAAATCATTCGATCGGAAGCAATTCCAAGACCGTTTAAATGTTGAAAGATGGCATTCGCCCGATTCTTGGATAATTCCAAGTTGTATTCGTTGCTCCCATCGGCATCGGTGTGTCCGATAATGTTGAGGCGTAAATCGCTGTGGCTATTCAATATTCGCGTTAGTTTTTCTAAGTAAGGGTAAAATGAACTGTCGATCTCATATCGGTCTACCTCGAAGTAAATGGGTTTGAATTGAAAAACGGCCAATTCTTTGATACGCTTGCTTTTGGCGGGTACGCCTAATCTAATTCGGTAGGCCATGGCTTCAGCGCCAATGCTCGAAAGCGCGGGCTTTTTCGTTAGTTCGTATTGCGTTTCTTCCCATTCCAAATACATGTTAAATCCGTGTAGCCAGTTTCCTGAGGAAGTTAAGGTACTTACGACATATTCACTGGAATCATCGTAATGAAATACGAATTCGAACGGCGATAATCGAAAGTCATTGGATTCGTATTGTGCCTTGGAAGCGGATTTAAGCGTAAAATGTTTTTTTTTCTTGTAGTTGCCTGAAACTTCAAATTGAGAATATCCGCCTTCAAATTCGATGCGAACAATCCCAGTAGCATGCCCATTTATTCCTTTTATTTGGAGGAGAATAGGGTAATTTTTGGTGAAATCTGAGCTAGAGTCGGTTAAAATACCCAACCAGTTTCCACTGATTTTGAAATGTTGTCCATGCAGAAGATTGGAAAAGCCGAAAAGCATTAAAAAAAACAGGCGCATGTCCTTCTAACGGAAATAAACCTTTTTAGTTATCATTTGTTCTCCATATAAATTTTTTTATGAAAGGTTTGCTCATTTGTTGTGTTGGTTTAATTCTTATCAATTGCGTCTCCCGCAAACCTAAGGACACTACTAGTTCGTCTAACCCCGTTTCAGCACCTATGGAAAAAAAATCGATTCATGAATTTACGGTAAATGACATTGAAGGAAACGCTTTTTCGTTTCTTGATCTCAAAGGAAAAAAAATAATGGTGGTAAATACTGCTTCAAGATGTGGACTTACGCCCCAATACAAAGGACTCGAAGCGCTTTATCAAAAATACAAGGATTCAAGTTTTGTAATTGTAGGTTTTCCGGCCAACAATTTCATGGGACAAGAGCCGGGAAATAACGAGGAGATTGCGGCTTTTTGTGCAAAAAATTACGGAGTTAGTTTCCCAATGATGTCGAAAATTTCGGTTAAAGGAAACGATATGCATCCTGTGTATCAATTCCTAACTTCCTTCGAACAAAACGCCCTCGAGGACAATGACGTACAATGGAATTTTCAAAAATACCTTTTGGATGAAGACGGGTATTTGATACGGGTTGTTGCTCCGGGCACTCAACCCGAAGACCCCTCGATTATTCGCTGGATTTTATCCAAATAAAAAACTTCGCTTATTGTTGATAAGTTAAGGCTTTAAGAGCGTTTTAGTGCCCAATTTTATACGCTAATTCCTTACTTTTGTTAGGCTATTACTTAACAGCAACAAAAACGATTTTTACTTATGAGCGAAGCGGATAAAAGGGATAATTATTCAGCAGATAATATCCAGGTTCTTGAAGGGTTAGAGGCCGTAAGAAAGCGACCTGCCATGTACATCGGAGATGTGGGTCACAAAGGGTTACATCACCTCGTTTATGAGGTAGTTGACAACTCGATTGATGAGGCCCTTGCCGGCTACTGCAATAAGATTGACGTATTCATCAATGAGAATAACTCGATTACCGTAATCGACAACGGGCGTGGAATTCCTACGGCCATGCACTCCAAAGAGAAAAAGTCAGCTCTGGAGGTAGTAATGACAGTCCTCCACGCAGGAGGAAAATTTGATAAAGATACCTACAAGGTTTCCGGAGGATTACACGGTGTTGGGGTTTCTTGCGTAAATGCACTGTCCACCCAACTTATTGCAACGGTTAGAAGGGAAGGTAAAATATTTCGTCAGGAATACAATATCGGAAAACCCGTTAGCGAGGTTCAAATCGTTGGTGAGTCATCAGAAACGGGAACCGAAGTCACCTTTCAGCCCGATGCCTCAATTTTTGATTTCACCGAATACAATTATGATACGCTCGCAGCGCGAATGCGAGAGTTGGCTTTTTTGAATAAGGGAATCACCATCTCGCTCACCGATAAGCGAAATTTGGACGAAGAAGGAAAGGTGTTTTCGGCAAGTTTTTATTCAGAGGGGGGCTTGAGAGAATTTGCCCAATACCTGGACAGGAACCGTGAATCCTTGATTGCCGATGTCATTTATTTTGAGGGTGAACGGGAGGGTATCCCCGTCGAAGTGTCATTGACCTACAACACTTCGTACACAGAAAACATTCAGGCTTACGTAAATAACATTAACACTCACGAAGGGGGTACGCATTTATCCGGTTTTCGGCGCGGTTTAACCAATACCTTAAAAAAATACGCCACCGATAGCGGAATGTTGGCGAAAGAAAAGATCGAAATCGATGGCGACGATTTTCGTGAAGGGCTAACAGCGGTGGTTTCTGTGAAAGTGGCAGAACCTCAATTTGAGGGGCAAACGAAAACAAAATTAGGAAACCGAGAGGTCACAGCCCCGGTTTCTCAAGCGGTGTCGGAAATGTTGAGTGCCTACTTAGAGGAGCATCCAAGCGAAGCCCGATTGATTGTTGAAAAGGTAATCTTGGCTGCGCGCGCACGCCATGCTGCCCGCAAAGCACGCGAAATGATTCAGCGTAAAAACGTATTGTCCGGTAGCGGTTTACCTGGAAAACTGGCGGACTGTTCGGAAAAGGACCCTGCGATGTGTGAAATATATTTTGTTGAGGGAGATTCTGCGGGCGGCACCGCAAAGCAAGGCCGTGACCGACATTTTCAGGCAATATTGCCGCTGAGAGGAAAAATACTCAACGTTGAAAAGGCCATGCAATATAAAATCTTTGAGAACGAAGAAATTAAAAACCTTTACACGGCATTAGGGGTACGCATAGGAACAGAAGAGGATTCGAAAGCGTTGAACTTGGAAAAATTACGTTACCACAAGATTATCATTATGTGCGATGCCGATGTTGACGGCTCACACATTGAAACCTTAATCCTGACTTTCTTTTTCCGTTATATGAAGGAATTGATAGAACATGGATATGTCTATATTGCAACTCCGCCCCTTTATCAAGTTAAGAAAGGCAATAAGTCCGAGTATGCTTGGAACGACGATATGCGAGACCGCCTCATTATGGAGATGAAAGGCGGTGGGAGCGAAACTTCGGTAAATGTTCAGCGTTACAAGGGTCTTGGCGAAATGAACGCAGAACAATTGTGGGAAACCACCATGAATCCTGAAGCTCGTACCTTGCGACAGGTTACTATTGAAAATGCCGCTGAGTGCGATCAAATTTTTTCCATGTTGATGGGAGATGATGTTCCGCCAAGAAGGGAATTCATCGAGCGTAACGCAAAATATGCGAAAATCGATGCGTAACTAAAAATATTGATTTAAAGGCTTGTCAAGGTTTAACGTACCGTTCTTTTATCCGACGAGGTTCTGATAACCGGAGGCATCCAAAAGGCTATCCAATTCTCCTAAATTACTTACTCGTATTTTTATCAACCAACCTTCTCCGTAGGGATCATTGTTTACCGCTTCCGGATTTCCCTCTAGGGCGCCGTTAAATTCGAGAATTTCTCCTGTGACAGGCATAAACAGGTCGGAAACTGTTTTCACGGCCTCTACCGACCCGAACACTTCGTCTTTATTTAACGTCTCACCAACTGTTTCAATTTCTACATAAACAATGTCGCCTAATTCGCTTTGTGCGAAATCTGTAATTCCAATGGTCGCTATATCGCCGTTAAGTAGAATCCATTCGTGCTCTTTAGTGTATTTTAAATTGCTTGGTATGGCCATAATGCTTTTTTACAAAAATAATATAAACTAATGACACAAAACGAAAGCTGTGAAGTTTTGTATTTTTGTGGCATGACCTTGGAACAGAATAGGGAACTTGAACAAAGAATCCACAATATTTATGCGTATTTGAAAATCGCTGAAAAAATACGTCAGTTGAGCGAAGAAGAATTGCGCACCCAAGATCCTTCTTTCTGGGACGATCCCAAAAAAGCAGAAGCACAAATGAAAGTTATCAGAGGATTAAAATATTGGGTAGAGGGATTTAAAAACCTACAATCGGGATTTGACGATCTTCAAGTATTAATCGAATTCGAAAAAGAGGGTGCGGCCACAGCAGACGAAGTAGAAGATCAATATTTCGCGGCCATGCATAGGGTAGAAGAGTTGGAATTAAAGAACATGCTTTCCAATGAAGAAGATGCATTGAGTGCTGTAATTCAAATTACTGCAGGAGCAGGAGGTACGGAATCGTGCGATTGGGCATCAATGCTTACTCGAATGTATACCATGTGGGCTCAAAAACAGGGATATAAAATCGCGGAACTGAACCTTCAGGAAGGCGATGTGGCGGGAATTAAAACGGTTTCATTGGAGTTTGATGGAGAGTTCGCTTTTGGTTATTTGAAAGGAGAGAATGGGGTACATCGATTGGTGCGCATATCACCGTTCGATTCCAACGCAAAACGCCACACCTCGTTTGTTTCGGTTTATGTTTATCCTTTGGTGGACGATAATATAGAAATCCATGTCAATCCAGCTGATATAACTTGGGAGACGTTTCGATCCGGCGGGGCAGGTGGTCAAAACGTAAACAAGGTTGAAACAGCCGTCCGTTTGAGGCATGCGCCTTCAGGGATAATCATTGAGAACTCAGAGTCGAGATCCCAGTTGGCAAATAAAGAAAAAGCCTTGCAATTGTTAAGATCCCAATTATACGAATTGGAACTGCGCGAGCGAATGGAAAAACGCAGCGAAATTGAGGCAGGTAAAAAGAAGATAGAGTGGGGTTCTCAAATTAGAAACTACGTCATGCACCCCTATAAATTGGTCAAAGATGTGCGCACAGGAACCGAAACTTCGGATGTAGAAGGCGTTATGAACGGCGACTTAGACACCTTTCTTAAATCTTTTCTGATGCAATACGGGAGTTAGAGAAAAGGAATAATTTGCTCAAGACCTATTCCCCGCGAACCTTTTATGAGAATGGTGGTATCGTTTATTGAAGCTAATACCTCACTGTCAATAAGTTGAGCAGTTGTTGCAAAATGTCGGAAATTCGAACGGCATTCTCCAAATTCCTTTCCAACCGTGATGCATGGAATATGCGAGGTTTCACAGTACCTTAACACGGCGGCATGTTCCTCCTTGGAAACCTCGCCCAATTCCAACATATCCCCTAAAAGGGCTAATTTATTGTTGCACTTGGTTTGATGGAAGGAAATTAATGCGGCCCCCATACTGGACGGATTTGCGTTGTAGCAGTCTACAATCAACGTGTTGCGCTCTGTTTTTTGAACTTGTGAACGATTGTTAGACGGAACGTACGAAGAGAGAGCTCTTTCAACATCTGCCGAGCTAACACCGAAATACAAACCGATGGTCACAGCGGATAAAAAGTTATACAAGTTATATTCACCCACAAGTTGGGTGTAAATAGGGCCAAAGATGCCCTGCTGCGTTGTGTACTTGAAGGCTAGAAAAGGAGTAAGGTCGTGCGCAGTTCCAACAACGGTTGCCGAGTTGTGAATTGCGTAGGTGGAGCAAGAAAGATTTGGGAGGTATCGCGTGAGAACTGAATCATCGCTGTTGTAGAATAGTGTGCCTTGTTGATGTTCAACGAAATTATATAGTCCTAATTTTGTGTTCAAAACCCCTTCAAATGAACCGAATCCTTCTAAGTGAGCTTTACCAATATTGGTTATAATACCGTGCGTTGGCTGAGCAATTTCACATAATTCGGCAATATCTCCCGGACGATTGGCTCCCATTTCGATAATGGCGATTTCGTGTTCGGGACTGAGTTGAAGAAGGGTCAGCGGTACCCCAATGTGATTGTTCAAATTACCTTTGGTGCACAATACCTTTTTGCTGGTACTTAGTACTGCATTTACCAATTCCTTAGTGGTGGTTTTGCCGTTGCTTCCTGTTATACCCAGTACAGGTATATTGAATTTTCTGCGATGATATAGCGCCAGCTGTTGAAGGTATAGCAGCGTATTATCCACATGATGAATGGTTGTACCGTTACATCGCGCCGGGTCTGAAGCGACAACGTACTTTGCCCCACCCTCAACGGCTTTTTCAGCAAATGCATTCGCATCGAAGCGATCTCCCTTGAGACAAATAAACAGACAATCTTTGACGAGCGCTCTGGTATCAGTGCAAATTCCATTGCTTTGATAGAATAAATCGAATAATTCTTGCATAAAAAATCCCGCCGAAGCGGGACTAAAGATACTGAAAGTTAATGAGGATTATTTACGTCTCCGTTTTTTATAATTCAAGTTTCTTTGATCGCCCAATCGATCCATAGCACATCGGAAACCTATAGAAGCGCTGGTTTTGTCTTGATCTAGGAATCTGCGATTACCTGCAGACAACCAGTAAGCCCGGTCTGCCCAAGAACCTCCTTTGTATACTTTTGATTTATCAGAAATCAAGGTGGTTGGCCAACCCGATGAGGATGGGGACAAAACTGTGCCTTCCAAATTGTTGTTTTCGTGTTCACTGCGGTAAACGGTATTCTTAGCATTCAACCTTCCTGCGTTAATATCGTCAATACGTTTTTGGTTGTTGTAGAAAACCGAGGATTCTAAATCCCCGTCCAAATAGTCTATGTAATCGTCTTTACGATAGTTTAATCTCCCGAGATTTTCTTCTTCCGTTACATTTCTCCAACGTTGTTTTCCTCGAGATTCTACGACATGGTCTGATAATCCATTACGTAAATTAATTACCCAAGTCGTAATGGTTTGATCTGTTTGGTAGTTAGGAAATTTCTTTCCAAGATACGTCTCATTAACCTTATCTTTTTCCTGAGTAAATATTGTTTTCCATTCTCCATCTTCCTTATTTCCATCGTCGTCAAATTTTGTCATGAACACTCCGATGCTTTTGCCTAATTCATCATTTTCAGTCGCTCCATCAAAATTAGCATCAAGAACTAATTTACTATGCACATCACCGTGTAACAATTTTGTGGATGTAACGGAACCAAATAATGCGGTTTCAATGTACGCGGATGATTTTACCGTATTCCCTTTGTTGTAAAGGAAAATAGCGGTGTCCAGTAAGGCGTTTATATCATCCAATACCTGAAACTTTGCTTTATCGGATTCTGTATACATTTTATTGTTGGCGGTGTAGTATTTACTCAAGCTACTAAATTTGAATTTTCTAGCATCCTGATTGGAAGCAATTTTAACGCTGGAGGAAATGCTGTTGACGAAGGGGTTAAAATCTGCTTTACTGGAAACCACTTTAAATGGCATTCGAAAATATTCAGAACCTATAACATAGGAAAGACTTCCGGTGTCACCAGGGGTTGGGGTAAATTGTGCAAACACAATTTTGTACCTTGTGTTGGACTTTGACACCTCCTTTGCTCCAGGGACCGCGTTAATCCATTGACCTTTAACACCTTTATTAGATTGGCTTAAATTTGCTACCTGCAAAGAGTCCGCCTCAAAACTGATCGTGTCTCCAACCGCCACATAGTAATACCCATTGGTTAGTTGGTATTTTCCGTACGGCCCAAGTGGATTCATGGTAATGTTGACACCTTGCTGCAAGGCATTATCGTTTTTCTGATTTTGAATATTGGACGAATAATTGGATGAAGGATTTAGCGCGTTTTGGGTATTGGACAAATACAATACTCGTGCATATTCATTCACGAATTCTTTCATGCCATAAACATCGTATATGTTATCCTTTGTTTTTACATATTTTTCATGCAATCCGTCAGGAACCATTAATTTAGCTTGGTACATGTTTCCACGAAACGGCATGAAACCATCCGCCATGTCGCTGGTGCTTGGGCGATAGGTATCTAAAACCCACTCAGATACGTTACCCGCCATGTTGTATAAGCCAAAGTCATTCGGCCAATAAGCATCCACGTGCGTTGTGGCGTCTGCTCCATCGTTCAATGCCCCGGCAACCCCCATGTGATCGCCAGTTCCACGCACGAAATTCGCTTGAATGGTTCCTTGAAACTGTTCTTCGTCGTAGCGTACATAGTGTCCGTCCCATGGGTAAACACGGCGTTCATCTATGTTCTCCGATTTCGCATCCAAATTCCCCAATAAACCGCTGGCGGCATATTCCCACTCTGCTTCTGTTGGCAAACGGTAGTTGGGAAGAAGAATTCCGTCTTCCATTCTTACCAAACGCTTCCCTTGATAATAACTTCCATCATCGTTTACAGCATAAACAGGATCGTAATCGTTTAGCATGTATGGGTCTCGAGGTTGATCGCCACTTTTGCTCTTTTTTGCTTTTTCACTTTGTAACGTGTATCCTTCACCCTTATACTTGTAATTTTTCGGATCTACGTCGGTTGCCCCTTCGATGACGTATTGCCCTGCTAAATAGCTCTCGGTGTTGAACATGTTTTCGGGCTTGTTATTGTAATTGGTTTTCTTCTTCCCGCCGGATGCGTCTGGACCGAGAGCACCTAAATCGCCCCCCTCTTCGTACTTGTCAGCAAAATGCCATTTAATAATTCCCTGTTCAACCAAAATGTATTCATTAACCCGGTCCGTTCTCCACTTACAAAAATCGTTTGCTTGAACCCAAGAAACTCCCACTACCGGATAGTCGCGGTAAGCTGGGTAACGGAAATAATATTCCACGAATTTTTCTCGATAGGAAAGGGGATCTCTCCAACAGTTGGTATCGGGCAGTGATTTTTTGTAAATGTGAGGATAGGTTTTATTGTAAACCCGCTTCATCCAGTAAACATATTCCAACCAGTGAAAATTGGTTACCTCAGTTCGATCCATGTAAAATGAGGAAACCGTAAAACGGTTCGGTCGGTTGTCATTGTCCTCAAACACATCTTCTTCTGTTCTTCCCATGGTGAAAGTACCCCCCTCAATCATAACAAGCCCTGGACCGGTGCGCTGTTCTTCAAAACTAGCCTTCTCAAAACCGCCGTTTTGGACACTGTTGTATTCCCAGCCCGTGGAAGTTGAGGTTTCTTTCTGACAACTTGAAATAACTCCGATTGACAATAAAGCCATGGAAAATTTAGTGATCATTGAACGCTTCATATTCTCATTATTTAACACTGTTTAACTTCAAATAATTTGTTAAGTTACAATTTAAAAGGATGGACACGAAATTTTTCTGTAATTTTTCGGTTTTCTCCTGCATTTTAAATCCAGTTGGAAAGACACTTCGTGCGATCCTCCTGTTAAGCCATTTCCCAATCTAGATACCGTTAAATCGTAACTGTAACCGATTCTAAATTTGTCCGCTTTAACACCTACAATAAATACCATAGCATCTCTGTTGCGATACCAAACTCCAAGGTTTAAACGCTCATAATTTAAATAAGCTCCGATGTTCAACTCCTGAAAGCCGTTTTGGTACTGATAAATTACAGCGGGCTTAAGAGTCGTACCATCCGTGTACCTTCCTCTCCTTCCTATCGGAATGGTACCACCCATGTGAGCAGTTATTCTCATAGGAAGTTTACTGGTACCTAAAATCATCGATTCGTCCGGTTGATTTATGTGGTGAAATGCTGCTCCCCCGTAAAAATATTTTCCAAATATTACAGCTCCTGCACTGGCATCAAATAAGCCCCTTCTTCCACCCCTTGGCACATCACCCGTTTGATAAATAAAACCCCTTCGGCTATCTATCATGTCGCCGAAGGTAAGCTTATCCCAATCCAGGTATTTTTGAATGTAGGCCGCCCTTACACCAAAATTTAAGGACCATTTACGGTTCAACTTTAAGTTGTAGGAGTAAATTGCCCCAAAGAGCGTTGTTGAGATAGTGCCCTCGGCTTGCTGGTCGTACATTGCAATCAATCCCACTCCTCCTTTGACATCCCTGACATAGGAATCATAAGAGGCGGAATACGTAACGTAGTTGCCCGTAAGTTGAGGCCATTCGTTGCGGTAATTCATGGTGACTCTCGGGCAACCTGTAGCTCCTGCCAAGGAAGGGTTCAAATAGATCGGGTTTGAATAGAATTGTGTGAATGTCGGGTCCTGCGAATAATAGCTACCACACCAGGCAAAAGCGGTGGCAATTAGGCCGAACTTCACATCCCTCGAAATGCGACTAAGGTAATTATTTTTCACGGTCAGCCTCTACGTATTTAAACAATCTAGGTTACAAATATCGCAATAAAATTGCAATAAATAAAATGAGCATTCGTTTAACAAATCGTTATTTTTGTGTTTTATGAAATTATTGAGCAACTTTATTGCCGTATTTTTTTTTGCCGAGTTATTTTTTTTCTCGCTTCCCCGATTTTTCTCGCAAAATGTTGACTGTAAAATTTCTTGGACTCCGAACGTGACCCTGTACAAAGACGGAGTTGCCTACAGTGTACCAACCATAGATCATCTCACTCCCTCCAATGGCATACCTCATTTTCGCAGAGTCGAACCTCTTAAGTCTGCCAATTTCGCAGCACGTATCGAGTTAATAAAGTATGAGCCGGTGGAACCTGCCACCCTTAAATACATGGAATCCATCGGATTTTTAGCGCCTGATAAAGAAGCCATTGAAGCCATTGTAACGCGTTCTGGAACCGACCCTTTTTTGAGCATCGCTTGCCAACCCTATTTTCGTTTTGGCGGCGTTTTACAGAAAATTACCTCTTTTCGAGTTGTTTTGTCGCCCATTCCACCAAAAGGCTTCAAGAAAGATTTTGTGGCAAATTCTGTCCTTGCGCAGGGTGCTTGGTATAAGTTTTCGGTCAATACGGACGGTGTTTATCGCCTCGACAAGGCGTTTTTGACCTCCCTTGGTATTAACACCGAGGGGCTGAATCCAAATCACATACATGTTTTCGGCAATGGGGAAGGGAGTTTGCCGGAGTTGAATGCTACTCCATACACGGATGATTTAGCCCAAAATAGCGTTCAAATTGTTGGCGGTAACGACGGCAACTTCGACGATGGCGACTACCTTTTATTTTACGGTTTTGGTCCCCATCAATGGTATCCGAACGGTAACATCGAATTTGAGCAGCGCAGAAATCCTTACTCGGATAAATCCTATTATTTTGTGCTCATTTCCGATGTGGTCATTCCGAAAAGCATCACGGAGGTGGATTGGTCTTCCGGTTCTGAGCAAGCGCAATTTACCAGTTATGATTTCAGAGAGGTCTTCGAAAACGATTTGGTTTCCCTGGTAGGGGGAGGAAAGCGTTGGTATGGGGAATTATTTGATATCGATTTGACTCAAACTTTCAATTTCTCAATTCCATCTGTCGAGGCGACTACACCTTTGAGATTTCGAGTCTCCATGGCATCGAATTCGCTAACAGGCATAGGTACGGCTCAAAAATACAGCGTTGGAGGCACTCAACTTTATCAGTCCACGCTTCCAATTGCCCCCTATGATTACAGTCGTTCGGTTGTTAATTTCACGCTCAGTAATCCGAGTGCCAATATTCCATTGCAAATCACCGTGGTAAGAAACAGCCCCTCTACGCTGACACGCTTGGACCGAATTTTAGTGAACGGACGTCGGGGATTGAATTTTTTAGGAAACCAATTTGGATTCCGAAATGTCACACAAACCGATAGCAACCAAGTGGTCAAGTACCAAATTGGTGCTTTCCCCTCCAGCGGTTTCGTTTGGGACATCTCGGAAAAATACAATCCTAAAAGGGTTAAAGGCTCCATGCAGGGTAGCAATTATCATTTCTGGTGCACAAAGGTTTATCGGGAATTTGTTGCAAGCAACGGAAGTACTTTTTTATCCCCAAATCCCATTGGCGCAGTACCCAATCAAAACCTTCACTCGCTAGCGCAAATCGATTATTTAATTGTAACCCACCCTGATTTTAAACAACAAGCGGAACGGCTTGCAAATTTGCACCGCGATCAAGGCCTGGAGGTTGCGGTAGTAGATGTAAATCACGTTTTCAATGAATTCAGTTCAGGAGCTCCTGACCCTACGGCAATCCGCAAAATGGCTAAAATGTTCTACGATCGTTCTCTGCAAAATGGCAGTAAGATGTTGCGTTATTTGTGCCTATTTGGAGATGGCACCTACGATCCTAAAGACCGAGTTGCCAATAACAACAATTACCTTATAACGTATCAGGTAGAGAACAGTGAAAACCATATTTCAGCCCTTGTAACCGATGATTACTTTGGTATGTTGGACGATAACGAGGCCTTAAACGACGCGGACCTTCTTGATATTGGAGTTGGGAGAATTCTAGCAAGCACTCCTGAACAGGCCAAAGAACAGGTCGATAAAATTGAACATTACCTGCTCAACGGTTCAAACCTATTCAATGCAATCAATGCCAATTGTTGTTTGGATAACAATTTGGGAACTACGTTTGGAGATTGGCGAACGAAAATCGTTCAAATTGCCGATGACGAAGAAAACGGATACTTCATAAAAAACGATACCGAACCGCAGTATAAAATATTGAAAGATAACCACCGAGCATTAAATGTGGATAAACTGTACATGGATAGTTATCCGCAGCAGGTTTCCGCGGGAGGACAACGATACCCTGAGGTATTCGATGCCATCAATGATCGCATAACACGTGGTGCCCTTGTTGTGAACTATGTAGGTCATGGAGGCGAAGTGGGTTTGGCAGAGGAGCGTGTGGTGACAATACCGCAAATACAATCCTGGCAAAACATCAATGCCCTTACCTTATTTGTTTCTGCAACGTGCGAGTTTACCAAATTCGACGACCCTTCCCGCGTTTCGGCTGGTGAATGGGTTGCCTTAAACCCAAAAGGAGGGGCCATCGCTTTGATGACCACTACTCGGTCTGTTTTTTTTGGAGTGAACACGAGCGTTGGTTTGGCTTTTTTCAACCAGGCTTTTAACCGAGAAGCAAATGGCCTGCCACGACGTTTTGGGGATATCGCAAAACTGACCAAAAACGGTGCTTTGGCATCGGAAAATAAACGCAGTTTTACCTTAATTGGAGACCCCGCATTGAGGCTGGCCTTACCACATTTAAGCCTTGTTACAGATAGCATCAATGGAATGGATGTTAGCTATTTGGATACGCTTCAAGCCCTAAGCAAAGTCACCGTGAAAGGACATGTTGCTGATGAGAGTGGAACTTTGGTAAGTCAATTCAATGGAACAATTATTCCAACGATGTTCGATAAAGTGAGGCAAAAGCAAACTCTAGGACAAGATCCCGGCTCGCCGGTTATCAGCTACGAGGAACAGCGCAACATCCTTTATCGCGGTAAAGCCTCTGTCACTAACGGGGTTTTTGAGTTCAGTTTTATCATTCCGAAAGATATAGCGCTTGCGACCGCCAGAGGGAAACTGAGTTATTATGCGTATTCTTCGAATGTCGATGCCATTGGCGTCGATACTACTTTCGTAATCGGCGGAATTAATCCTAGCGCGCCCTTGGACTCCTTGGGCCCTGAAATAGTGCCCTATTTAAACGATGATCAGTTTATTGACGGTGGTTTATCCGATGCTACTCCTGTGCTGTATTGTACGTTTTTCGATGAAAGTGGCATCAATACTGTGGGAAATGGCATTGGTCATGATATTACGGCAATTTTGGACGAAAATACCGCAGATCCCATTGTTTTGAACGATTATTATACTTCTGAAATGGATACGTATCAGGAAGGCCGGTTGAAATACCTCTTTGCGGAAATCGCCCCAGGCAACCACAGGTTGAAAATTAAGGCTTGGGATGTTCACAACAACTCTTCGGAAGTGATGTTGAATTTCACCATTGAGGAAAAAACTGAGCCAAAAATTCAACGCCTCTACAATTATCCAAATCCTTTCTCGAATTCAACGCAATTTTTACTAGAGCACAATCAATCATGCAGTAACCTGGACGTGCAAATTCAAATTTATACGATTGGAGGTAGATTGGTTAAAACGCTGCAGGAGAGCGCTGTAACGACAGGGTTCACAATCCGAGGGATTTACTGGGATGGAAAAGACGACTTCGGGGATGCCTTGGCTAATGGTGTATATGTATACCGTTTAATCTATGAGAACGATAGCGGAAAACGGGCAGAAGAAATTCAGAAATTGGTAATTTTGAATTGAAAAATACAATAATACAGTCAGCTTTGCGTATATTCGCACTTAGTTGTACGCGCTATGCACAAAATTACCATTGGTCTTTTAACATTACTCCTCGTTAATCGTGTTTTTTCGCAGGCAGAATCGAACGATTTACAATTAAATACAATTACGACCGCTCTACCATTTATGGCCATAACCCCAGACTCAAGGGCTGGTGGAATGGGTGAGGCAGGCACAGCTTTGAGCCCAAGTGCCACATCGGTGTATTGGAATACTTCGATGTTGAGTTTTGCGGAAAAGTCTTCTGAAATCAGTTTATCGTACACTCCATGGTTACGTCAATTAACCAACGACATGCACCTCTCGTACCTCTCGGGTTACGTAAGGGTGAATAAAAAACATACCATTGCCGGTGCTATGCGCTATTTTAGCCTTGGGGAAATTACCTTTACAGACGCCTCTGGAAACGTGCTGCGAGATGATAAACCGAATGAATTCGAACTCACAGGTGGTTATGCGTTCAAATTATCGGAAAAATTCAGTGTCGGGGTGAACGGTAAGTTCGCCTACTCCAATTTAACCGGCGGTTTGACGGTAGCAGGTGTAATGACAAAACCGGGAATGGTTGGAGCTGCGGATCTATCCTTTACCTATTTCAAAGATCGTGTCAAAATTGGAAAAACGAATGGTATTTACACCTTCGCTGCAACCATCAACAACATCGGAAACAAAGTAGCCTATTCCGTGTTAGCAAAACGAGATTTCATACCGATGAACCTAAAAATAGGCAATGCTTTTCAAGCCAAATACGATGCTTACAACACCGTCACCTATTCATTAGACATTCAACGACTCTTGGTTCCAACTCCCGCCCTTTATGATAATGTCAATGGACAAGTCGTTATGCTATCTGGAAGAAGCAATGACGTAGGGGTGATCAATGGCATGTTGCAATCATTTTATGATGCTCCTGGTGTGGTAGCGAAGGATGAAAACGGTGATTATATTCAAAACGACGATGGAACTTACGAGATTGTCAAGGGGTCAAGATTTAAAGAAGAAATAACGGAAATCAACATTGCTGGAGGAGTAGAATGGTGGTACAACGAAACTTTTGCCATTCGCTCTGGTGTGTTTTATGAAAACCGCAACAAAGGAAATCGTCAATACCTTAATTTGGGAGCAAGTTTGAAATATAACATGTTTTCCATCGACTTCTCTTATTTAGCCTCGTTGAATGGTCGTCAAAATCCTTTGGCAAATACCCTTCGATTTACTCTTCGTTTGCATCTGGGCGATCGTCCGGTGAAATCTACGGAATAGTACATGCAGCTCAGAATAGGTTTTGGGGTTGACGTTCATCGATTGGTAGAAGGCCGACCTTTGATTGTTGGCGGGGTAACCGTTCCTTCTTCTTTTGGAGCTTATGGGCATTCGGATGCAGACGTTCTGCTTCACGCTATTTGCGACGCGTTGTTGGGGGCATTAAATTTACGCGACATTGGATTTCATTTCTCCGACAACGATCCCGCATACAAAGGCATTGACTCCGGAATTTTACTCACGCACACCATGGCCATGGTATCGGAACGGGGATTTTCGGTAATTAACTTAGACTCTACCGTAATTTTAGAACAACCGAAGCTAAATCCCCACATTCCGAAGATGCAGCAAATCGTTGCCGGAATTTTAAAAATCTCGAAAGAAAATATATCCATTAAAGCCACTACCCATGAGTCTGTTGACTCTTTCGGAACAGGGGCTGCAATCAAAGCTTACGCCACGGTGTTATTGCAGAAACTTGATTGACCACAATTTTCCCTATCTTTGTGTCGCATGGATAAACAGGTCATCCTTGATCCGCAACAATTTGATTTAACCGTTACGCGGTTGTGCCATGAATTACTTGAACAGCACGATGATTTTTCAAATTCTGTTTTAATCGGTCTTCAGCCTCGTGGCATTCACTTGGTGGCTCGTATGGTAGAAAAATTGAATGGGATTTTATCCAAAAGCCCCTTGTGCGGTAACTTAGACATCACTTTTCACCGCGATGATTTTCGCCGCAGGGAAATTCCATTAATTCCAAGCATAACGAACATCGATTTTTCGATAGAAAATAAAAAAGTGATTTTAGTGGACGATGTCCTCTACACAGGGAGGTCCATTCGCTCCGGTCTTGATGCGCTGCTTGCCTACGGTAGACCGAGTCAAGTACAGTTACTCGTGTTGATAGATCGTAGGTTCAAACGAGATCTTCCCATCCAGGCGGATTACATTGGTAAATCCGTAGATACATTAAACCATGAAAGAGTTCACGTGAACTGGAAAAACGTTGAAGGCGAGGATAAGGTAGAGTTATACATAAAACAGTCCCATGAATAATTTAAGTGTTCCACATTTATTGGGCATTCGAGACCTAACCTTAATGGATATTGAAACGGTTTTTAAAACAGCCGACTCGTTTAAAGAAGTAATCAACCGACCCATAAAGAAGGTTCCTTCTTTACGCGACATAACTTTGGCCAATGTTTTCTTCGAAAATTCAACTAGAACCCGTCTTTCTTTTGAGCTGGCTGCTAAACGGTTATCGGCAGACATGGTTAATTTTTCAGCTTCGAACAGTTCTGTTAAAAAAGGAGAAACGCTGATAGATTCGGTAAATAACATCCTGGCGATGAAGGTAGATATGGTGGTTTTAAGGCATGCTTCTCCCGGGGCGGCCTTGTTCCTTTCGCAACATACCTCTGCCAAAATCATCAATGCGGGCGATGGTACGCATGAGCACCCCACACAAGCTCTACTTGATGCATTTTCAATTCGTGAAAAGTTAGGTTCTTTAAAAGGAAAAAAAGTTGCCATAATTGGGGATATTTTGCATTCTCGGGTAGCTTTATCCAACATCTATTGCCTCCAAAAATTGGGAGCTGAGGTTATGGTTTGCGGGCCGTCAACGTTGATTCCAAAACACGTTCATTTACTTAAGGTACATGTTTCGCATAATTTGAGGGAGGCTCTTCTGTGGTGCGACGTGGCGAACATGCTACGTATTCAATTAGAGCGTCAGGAGGCCGAGTATTTTCCTAGCCTAAGGGATTATACGCTGCATTTTGGACTCAACCGGGCGCTTATGGATTCATTGCAAAAAGAAATCCTCGTTATGCACCCCGGACCAATCAACCGAGGAGTTGAAATAACCTCAGAAGTCGCAGAAGGCCCCAATAGCATAATTTTGAATCAGGTGGAAAACGGAGTAGCAATCAGGATGGCTGTAATTTATTTATTGGCCTCCGACATCGAACGCTAATTTTGGTATATTTGGTGAAATTCCTAGCATGAATTTTAAAACAGAAGTCAAAAATAACCGACTGATTGTAAATGTTCTTGCCGAACGACTTGATACACTCTCTGCTCCGGAGCTAAAGAGCATTTTTACCTTTGAACAGAAGAAAGGGCATAATAAAATTATTCTTAATCTTGGGAAAACCAAGTTTTGCGATTCCTCAGGCTTGAGCGCAATACTTGTAGGAAACCGTCTGTGCAAAGACACTAATGGCCTGTTTGCCCTTGCTCAGGTTCAAAGTATGGTGCTTAAAATGATAGAAATAGCTCAATTATCGACGGTTCTAAAAATATACCCAAACGTAGAGGAGGCCTTAAGAGACTTTGAATAACTTTTCAGTTCACATATTAGGAAGTTCTGCGGCAATTCCTAGCGTAAACCGTTCCTGCTCCGGACATTTTGTAAGCTGCAATAACCGTAATATTTTAATCGACTGCGGTGAAGGAACTCAATTGCAATTGCGTCGGTTTAACCTCCCAATTCAACGCATCAACACCATTTTGATTTCTCACCTGCACGGAGATCACTTTTACGGATTACCAGGACTGCTGGGAACCATGAGTTTGCTCGGACGCACCTCGGGAATCGAGGTTTTCGGTCCGGCTGAATTAGAAAATATTCTTGAAGTAATTTTTAAATCGGGTCAAACCCGACTGAATTTTCCATTTACATTTCACCCGATTGATTGCACTGCAAAGCACATCATTTTTGAAGATGCTGGAATCAAAATCCATGCTTTTCCGTTGCGTCACCGCATCACAACTTTTGGCTTCAGCATAGAGGAAAAACATCAAAGATTTTCTTTGGATAAAAAAAAATTGGAGGAGTTTAACATATCCAACGAGCAACGCAAACTATTGGCAAGGGGGGGGGATTTTCAGCGAATTGATGGAACGTGGATTCGGTATAACGATTTTGCCGGCCCAAAACGCCCCGTAAGAGTCTACTCGTATTGTTCCGACACCATGCCTTTTCAAGCCCTCGATGAATATTTGCAAGGTACAACGACGCTGTATCACGAGGCGACGTTCATGCAAGACCAGAAAAAAAGAGCTGTTGAAACCTTTCACTCGACGGCAGAGGATGCGGCCCAACAAGCCCTAAGGTCAGGAATAAATCTTTTGTTAATTGGCCATTTTTCCTCTCGATATCAAGAAATAGAGGGTTTTGAGAATGAAGCGCGGCAAATATTCGTTCCGACATCGGCGGTAAAAGACGGGGATTGTTTTCAGGTGCGGTAGAAAGAATCGCTACGGAAGGTGCGCGGATGCAATTTTTTTCTCAAAGAAACGTACTTATTTCTAATGTTGCTCATCAATGATCATGCAGCGATCCTGTTGGTCTTTGAATTTGAGGAATTGCCGTAAACTAGTTTAAGTCTTTAAATTTTGTTGAACTATGTGTAAGCGAAAATGCTTAGAATGTTCGGAGCCGTTACTTGGAAGAAAAGATCAAAAATTTTGCTCGGATTATTGTCGTAATGCCTTTAATAATCGCCTAAACGAGGATTGCAATGAAGTAGTTCGAAAGGTTAATAGAATCCTCAGAAAGAACCGAAGAATTCTATCAGAATTACTGGATAAAAAGCAGAAAGCATGTTCCCTAAATGCCCTAATGGAATACGGATTCAATATGAATTATCACACGGGAATCTATCAAACAAAAAAAGGGGATGTTTATGTGTTTTGTTACGATCTAGGCTATTTGAAACAAGAAAATAACCGCTGCGTCTTGGTAGAGAAATCGAGTTACCTGTTTTGATTTACGGATTGTGCTTACCCTTTACCTTGCTAACTCGAAAGTAGTCGCTGTCTCTTTTAGGAGCATTTTTAAGCGCTTCGTCTTTGCTGATTTCTAAGAGCACTTCATCCTTTCTCAGAAAATTTACCTCCTCTGACATAAAAATCAAGGGCTCCACTTCCTGGGTATCAACGGCATTCAGTTGATTTAAAAATTCGATGATTTTACGCAAATCATTTTTTAAATTTTCCCGCTCACTCCCTTCAAATTTTAAGCGAGATAAATGACTTAAATGGTCGATTAAGGCATCGTCAATCTTCATGGAGTAAAATTACAAAAGTTTTTTCAACGATTTCAGGACTTCAATGGCTTCTCGATCGTTGAGAAACATTGCTCTCGCAGTTCATTTTCCGACATGGCCTTCACCTCATCAACCGAAATAATGGGGTGTATGTGAACAACGGCCAAACCCGGACGGGCAGGGCCAAGCCACATTGTCGGTTCCGAAAAGAGCAGGTAATTATTCATAAAAGTTAAGGGAAGAATGGGAGCTTCGAGTTGTTTGGCCAATTTGAACGCACCTGATTTAAAAGGAAGCATTTGGGGTAAATTTTCAGTTGGAAAAGTAGCTTCCGGAAATATGGCGAGTGCGTAGCCATCGCGGTATGCCTGTAAAGCTCCCATGAAGGCGCGCGTCGATCTGCTTTTACTGGATCGATCCACGGGAACATTCATGTTTTTAAAATAGGTGCTCACGAGCGGATAACTTAAGATTTCGCTTTTACCCAAAAACATAAAGGGGTATTGGGGTAAAAGGGAATACATAAAGAAAATGTCTAAATAGGAAGTGTGGTTTGCCACAATGATGTAAGGACCTTCAGGCATTGGGGCATGAAGGATTTTTCGTAGGGGGTAAAAACAGCATATTCGAAAAAGATAACTCCACAAAATAAAAATGTTAAAGCTCTGAGGTTTGGTTTTTTTAAAGGAAACGGTGATTTGAAATATGGGATATAAAACGATGGCCCAAAAAAAGAATACCACAGCGATGTAAAATTTCCAAAGAAGGGATAAGGAACCCGTTAAGTAACGCATTTTCAAATTTAATCAATTCCGTGGGGTCATTAAGTCGAAGATTACTATTTTTGCCTATGCATTTATCATGCCTAGAATATTAACCGGCATTCAGAGTACAGGTACGCCGCATTTGGGTAATATCTTAGGCGCCATCCTTCCCGCAATTGAACTTTCTAAGGTGTCAACTAACGACGCTTATTATTTTATAGCAGATCTTCATGCACTGACCCAAATTAAAGATGCTCAGGCGCTTCGCGTTAATACGTATTCCACAGCCGCCGCGTGGCTTGCGTGCGGTTTGGATACGGAAAAGGCGGCATTTTATCGACAAAGCGATGTTCCCCAAGTAACAGAACTCATGTGGTATCTCCTTGCGTTCTTTCCCTATCAACGGCTAACCTTAGCTCACAGTTTTAAGGATAAGGCAGATCGTTTAGAGGACGTTAATGGTGGACTTTTTACCTATCCAATGCTCATGGCTGCCGATATTTTATTGTACGATGCCGAGTGCGTTCCGGTAGGGAAGGATCAATTGCAACACCTTGAATTTACCCGAGATGTGGCCTCAAGATTTAATGCAAAGATGGGCGAGGTTTTTGTTTTACCCGAGGAAAAAATAGATGAATCGGTGATGCTCATTCCAGGGACCGATGGTTTTAAGATGAGTAAATCGCGCGACAATATCTTAGATATTTTTCAAGATGAAAAAATGTTGAGAAAGCGCATCATGGGTATTGCTTCCGACAGCACTTCCCTGGAGTCACCGAAAAATCCCGATACTTGCCATATTTTTGCCTTATATGCTCTCCTTGCTGAACAAAATGATGTGTTAAAAATGCGCCAGAATTATCTTGCAGGTGGCTATGGTTATGGCCATGCAAAACAAGCCTTGCTTGAGTTGATTTTAACCAAATTCCAAAAAGAACGCGAAACCTTTAATTATTTCATGGATCATACTGAAGAATTGGAAGAGGTCCTTGTCAAGGGAGCGCGGAAAGCCACAGTCGTTGCTGAAAAGGTATTGCAACGGGTTCGAGAAAGTTTCAGATTCACGCAATAATCACTTTTTTTATTTTTTTTCGAGAGCAAACGCTAACCTTTTTGATGTTTGTGCGTTAAGAGGCATAGGACTAACAAAAATCAAAGTATGAGGCAACTAAAAATTGCAAAACAGGTTACGAATCGGGAGACAGCCTCCCTCGACAAATACCTTCAAGAAATTGGTAGGGTGGAGTTAATTACTGCCGATGAGGAAGTTGAGTTGGCAAGAAAAATTAGAGAGGGTGACCGCGTTGCATTGGAACGCCTAACCAAGGCAAACTTACGTTTCGTGGTTTCCGTTTCCAAGCAATATCAAAACCAAGGTCTTGCACTGCCGGACTTAATCAACGAAGGAAATTTAGGATTGATTAAAGCTGCTGAGCGATTTGATGAAACCCGGGGCTTTAAATTCATATCCTATGCCGTTTGGTGGATTCGTCAATCTATTTTACAAGCGTTGGCAGAGCAAGCAAGAATCGTACGATTACCCCTTAATAAAATTGGGAATATCAATAAAATTAACCGTGCATTTTCGGAATTAGAGCAAAAATATGAGAGGCCACCTTCGGCGGAGGAATTGGCAGAATTCCTTAATTGCAGTATGGATGAAGTCAAACAATCACTGGCCCAAAACGGTAGGCACGTATCTATGGATGCTCCCTTAGTTGAAGGGGATGAATCTTCCTCTAACATGTACGACGTGTTGAGTGGCGAGGGCATGATTACCCCTGAAACAAACCTAACGATGGAGTCCCTTCGTACCGATATCAAGCAATCTTTACTAACGCTTACGCCGCGTGAAAGTGAGGTAATATGTATGTTTTATGGACTTGACGGTAAACCAGCCATGTCGTTAGAGGAAATTGGAAGTAAATTCGATTTAACCCGAGAGCGCGTTCGTCAAATTAAAGAAAAGGCAATACGCCGCTTAAAACATACGTCGAAGAATAAAGCGTTAAAAACCTATTTAGGTTAATATGGATCAACATCTATACTGACTTTTATTTTCCTGTACCGGGTGTTTTCGTAAAATTGGTTAAGGAGTTCCAGCAGGTACTCCTTAATTTTTTTATCGGAGAGGGTTTTTTCGTATTTGATTTTTATCTCTTGCTGGTATTTCCCTTGCAAACGCTTTATCAATGGAAATTCTGGTCCAATAATCCGTTCTTTAAGCGATGTTTTTAACGAGTTGGCCAAATCGTTTGCAGCACGAATCAATAATTGCTCCTCTTCATGTTTTAGGTTGACGTTAATCAGCTTATAGAACGGTGGATAACGAAAATTCGAACGTTCCATCAATTCCTGCTCAATAAACGCCTCGGTATCGTTATTCTTAACCAGATGAAGAATCCAATGATCCGGATTTCGTGTTTGAATCACTACTTTTCCCCTACGGTATTTACGACCCGCCCTCCCTGACACCTGGGTGATTAATTGAAACCCGCGTTCGTAGGCTCTGAAATTTGGAACATGTAACAATTGTTCCGCATCAAGAATTCCAACAAGACCAACATGATCGAAGTCTAAGCCTTTTGCCAACATCTGTGTACCAACTAAGACATCGATTTTTCGGGTTTCAAATTCTTCAATGATTTCTGAGTATTTAATTTTGGCACGCGTCGTATCTAAATCCATCCGTTCGATTCGGGCTTGCGGGAATAGGGGTTTTAATTCATCCTCAATTTTTTCAGTACCAAAACCGCACATCTTTATTTTATGACTTCCACAGGCTTTACAACTACCCATTGGTGGAGTGGAAAAGCCGCAATAATGGCATTTCAGTAAATTGCTGTTGAGGTGATAGGTTAACGATACATCGCATTCGTGGCATTTTGGTATCCAGCCGCAAACCTCACACGACCAATAAGGGGTATATCCTCTGCGGTTTTGAAATAAGATCACCTGTTCTTTTTTCTCTAAGGTTGTTTTAATCTCTTGCAAGAGAAGCGCACTGAAATGGGAAACCAGGGTTTTTGCCGCTTTTTCTTGGCTTAGGTTGGCCATGATAAATTCGGGGAGTTCCATTCCTTGAAAACGTTCGTTAAGCTTTACCAATCCGTATTTGCCATCTTTTACATTTTGATAGCTTTCAAGCGAGGGCGTGGCAGAACCTAACAGTACCTTTGCCCCGAACGAGTGCGCAAGGTAGATGGCAGCGTCCCTGCCTTGGTAACGGGGAGAGGGATCGTTTTGTTTGTAGGTACTTTCGTGCTCCTCGTCAACAATAACTAATCCCAATTCTTTGAAGGGTAAAAAAATCGATGATCGAGCCCCAACAATTACCCGGAATTTATCAGAACGGTTTGCGCATACGTGTTGCCAGATTTCTACACGCTCGTTCTGATTGAATTTGGAGTGATATACTCCAACCAATTCTCCAAAGTATTTTTTTAAACGTTGGATTAATTGCGTAGTTAAAGCAATTTCGGGAATGAGAAAAAGTACTTGTTTTCCATGGTCGAGGAAGGATTGGATAAGGTGCATGTATATTTCCGTTTTACCGGATCCAGTAATTCCGTGTAAGAGCGTGATGTTTTTGTTTTCCCAATTTTTTTCAATGGAGTGTAAGGCGGATTGTTGGATAGCGGTAAGTTGAGGAAAACTAGCCAAGGTCTCTGTCTCACCTGAAAAACGATCAATTTGCAGTTTTTCTTGCCAAACGATTTCTTTTTTTTCTAACGTTTTCAAAACAGCTGCGGAGATGTCCATTTGCAGCAATTTTTTTTTCTCAATGTAACCTTCGAAAACATCCGCTTCCCTTGAACGTTGAATAATACGCAACAGCGCATCTAATTGGCCTTTGAAGCGTTGCCCTGTAGACAGCACGTCCAATATGCTTGCGAGTTTTTCCTCTGAAACGTGCGGGTTTAAGCGAATGAATGTTTGCGTTTTAGGAGTGTAGCGCTGGTTGATTTCTTCTTGAGTAATCACCATATTCTTTTCGATCATCTTTTTGATGAGAAGAGCAATGGTGTTGGATTCTGTTATTTCGGCAAGTTCGTTGAGCTCTATTTTTTCTCGCTCAGCAAGGGTCTTTATAATTAATTCTTCTTTTGGCAGTAAGGCGCTCATATCGCCATCGAAATCCGGATGAATGAGTACGACGGTTTCACTCGCTAGTTTAAAGTTTGAGGGCAGTGCTGCCGACATGACTTCACCAATTGGCGCTAAATAATAATCCGAAATCCATTGCCAAAACGCAATTTGTTGTTCCGTGACCAGGGGTTCTTGGTCCAAGAGGTAGTCCAGGTATTTTGCCGTGTAAGTTGTAGGAGTATTCGCATGAACGGCAGCTATTATTCCGGTGATTCGCTTTTTTTTACCAAAAGGGACAATTACCCTTTGGCCCACTATCGTTTTTTCGTTCAATTCAAAAGGAACGCGATACGTGAATAAGTTCCTGATGGGAACCGGTAAAATTAAATCAACAAAACAGGTAGCTCTTTCATCCATTGTACAGGTTACTGGCAGGCATAGGGCTCTTCTGAATTGACGACGTTGTCGCCAGGATGATTGGAACAAAAGAATAAAAACCCGGTTATGGGACCTTGACACAGTTCTTTAGTCGATTTTTTATCGATCGCTCGCAAAAAGGCTTGTGCAGGGTTTGTAAAGAAGGGGCGGTAAAATTTCAGCGTTTGGCGCGATGAGAAGAGCCCAACAACTCGCTTATTATTGCTCACGGTTAGGTTCGTGTAGGTCGGTTTACTCTGTGCTAAGGAGGAACTCGGAGCATTAATTAGGATGTAATTGTACAATTCTTCGTGCCCACCGGTAATTATAAATTCGATGCCGTCAAAAGTGCGTCGGTCAATGAGAGGGTCGTTGGTAACATCGTTTTTCATGTTTTCGTAAAACGTCCTACCATTTGCCGTAAAATTAGTGGATTGCCCTGGTAGGATAGAGCGTTCTCCTAAGCTCCAGGTAAACGAGTTACTGGTGGCATTGACTCCGATGTATTCGTTGTAATGCACCTTAAGTTGAGCGTTTACTACGTAGGCATTTCCAAACGTGTTAACTGCAGCAACGCCTCCACTTAGGTATTCGCCGGGATTTCCGGCGAATTTGAAAGTGAAATTTTGCGTATTGGAAGGTGAGGATAACCCATTCACCAAACTGGTGGTTCCTTCTACCAGAAACTTCCCGTTATCGATATTTATTTCTAGTTGGTACGTTGCATTAACGTTCAAGGAAGAACCCAGTGCTAAAGGGGGGCCTTGTTGAGCACCGTTATTGCCTGTTGTTAGGGTTTTGAAGTAATATACTTTTTGGTCGGGGGCGTAAAATGCTCCATTGTTGTTTTTATTGGAAACAACGGTGTCCTTGAGAATCCAAGTTCGTTGCAGGTTACCCCCCACGAATTCCTTGATTCGAGCATCAACGTTTTGAAAATAACTTGAGTCAGGAATTTTTGCAATGTTGACAGCATTTCCGGGCCCGATAAATGCTCGGGTTATTTTAATGTAATGCAGGCTATCACTCTGATCTAAAAGACCGTATATGACGGCCGTTTCTTTGTAATCGCCTATGAGATCGATTTTTTCATTGCAGGAAATCAACCATGCAAGGCAACAAAGTAATGACAAATAAGCACGCATTTATGGGGTTGGTTTTAAGGATTTAGTAAAGCTTCCTTCAGCACCCCGCTCTAAAAGCTCGACCATAAAACAAAGGGATTCTTTTCCTTGCTGCTCACCGTAAGCGAGATTCCAAGGAATGTAAATTCGGTATTTCCCGCCAACTTTCATTTTTGGTATAGCGAATGACCAACCGGGAATAACCCCTCCATTTAATGCCAATGGAACAGGTTCAACGTTGCCTTTGCCATCGCCTTGGTAGGAACTTTGGAGGGTGTCACCTAGCGATGAGGTAAGGATATAGTGTACTTTAACATCATCCGTAGGACCTGGATTCACGCCCCTTCCTGCTTGGATGGTTTCCATTACTATTCCATTTTCAAATAGTTGAACTCCTGGAATCGATTTTGCTTTAGATAACATTTTATTTCCGTTCTCAACATTTAAATCCGTAATGAACTCCGACATGATAAAGCGCATGGAATTCAGTTTTATGATGGAGGTGTCTCGTTTATACAATCCGTCTTCGAAACCCTTCTTCACCATGTTAAAGTTTACCCTGTCGAGCGCACCCAGTTTTCGAATGTCGTAGTAAAAAGCGTAGCCCGTAAGTTTTCCCATGCAATTGGAACCCTCCTTGAGGTAACTTGGATTGAAATCTTGGTAGGTTGGCCCAAATAAGCGCTGTAAAGTACTTAAGCATTCTTGCGCCGGCGTACCTGTTAAATTTGCGTTGAAGCCTTTGATAATTTCTGCTTTGTTTAATTTTTCAAAAGATTCTGTTTTCGAATCCGAAATGGTTTTGGCATTCATAGCTCCTAAAACATAGGAGAGCGTGTCTTTGGCGTTGATCAAACTAACGGAGTTGGCAGACTCTTTAGCTCCGCAAGAGGAAAGAACGTAGGCAACAAGAAAAAGGAAAGGCAAGAATTTCATCGGTGTTTAAAATGTTCACAAAGATAGTTAAATAATACACTTGTTTCCTTTCCCGAGTTACCGAAGAAAGTACATTGCGTTCGCCACTTGCAGTTTTCCGTTGGTCCAAAATCCACGAAAAAGAGGATTATCGAAGAAATAAACGATCCTTCCAGAACCAATGGAATAGGCACCAACCGTAACAGCACCTTGTTGCTTGTATTTTACCTTGTGGCCCGCAAAACCTGCAATCCAGGCATTTTTGTCTTCTATTTGTTGCACGCGTTCACCTTGGAATGGGTAAATATCTGCGGCAAGCCTTAGGGTGAAATAGGGTGTTCGGTAACCGAAGGATAGCGGATGCGTGATATCCATCGCGCATCGGTAAATAGCGCCAATGATGGATTCACTGATGCGGGATCGTTCCATGTTTCCGTAGTTACCCAATTCCTTTGAAATGACAGACGGAGTTTCTTCGGTAACCTTCATTCCGAAATCTGCTTCCATGAAATTCGCGGCCCCTGAACCCATCACAATGCAGGTTCCCCCTTGGCTGATCCATTGTTTTAAATTTTCATTTTCTCCGCTTTGATAGCCTTCCGGAATAAACAATACATCTAACTGATTCAGCGCATTCGCGTTCGTCTCGCCGTCGCGAAGTAATTGATGTTCTATACCTAATTGAGCATCTAAAAAGTGCCAAATTTCACCCACAGATAAAGACGAACTCTCATTGGTGAATAAAACACCCACCCTCGGTTTTTTTATGTTTTTCATGGTAGACGCTCCCAGGTCAGAACCCGATGTTGCCCAACCGGAATTGATGGTTCGACCTTCGTTGTGAAATTTTTTCAACACAGCAGGAACAATGTCTGTTAAAGACTTTCCATGGTTCTCCGCTTTTAATACAAATAAAGTGCCCGGGGTAAAAACTCCTTCTTCGGTTCGCAATTCTTTTTCGGTCATAGAAACCTTGATCCCACTATCCAGCAAAGCGTTTAACACTTTCACACTGTTTAGGTTGTTCCAATGGATGGCGAAAGCATAGGGCTCAGCTTTGGGAGGAATGAATGCGGTTTGATTGATTTTTACTCCATCTACCAAGGGTACTGGCTTGTTGCTTTTTATGCAAGAAATTCCGAAGGCATAAGGAAGAGACCACGCGGTTATATCGTAGGTGAGCGAATCGCTCAATTTAGTTTTTGGTTCGAAGAGGACATTCACTAGGGTTCCTTTCACTTGATTGGTGCTTACGACGACGTCACCTTTGTTCCATTTACGGCTAGAGTCTTTGTTGTTGAAATAATCGAATCCTTTGACCTCAAGTGTTTCGTTGTCGTTCGTAAACCCGTAATTTATTTGGTGTTGGTCGAGTAAAGCTAACAAGTATGATAGGTTTGGGGCACCACCATCTAATAGATAATAAGTAGTTTTTGGATTGCGACTAGGAGCATAAAAATTTTGAAATTCTTCGATTAATTGTTGATGATAAGAATCCGCTGTTTCGAGGGTAGAGATGCCTGCAATTACGTGGTGTTCGATTCGTTGCGCTAGGGTAAGGGTATCCCCGGCTGCCCTGATAACAGCAAGTCCTGCTCTTCCTGAACCTCCTTGTTCGTAGGTCATGCCAATGGCCCCTGTAAACGTTGGATAGGTATCTCCATACGAAGGGTATAACAGGTCAAAAATTTCTTTCGAGAAGTAAAGCCATTTGTTGTTGTCAAAATATTCAGCGTGCCGTTTGCCGATGTTTTTCTGAAAATTTCGTTGCCAATCGGTGACTACTTCGTGGTAGGGTTCAGCGGCAGGGGGAAAGTAGTAGGGTTCGTTCATACCTTGTTCGTGAAAGTCGACATGAACATGCGGCAGCCATTGGTTGTATGCCTTTAAGCGCTGTTGCGACTCAACTTGGGTTAGCCATGCCCAATCTCGATTTAAATCGAATAAGTAATGGTTAGGACGTCCACCCGGCCAAATTTCATCGTGTTCTGCACTTTGGGGTTGAAGCTGACCGCTATGGTTATGGTATTGCTTGAAGTAATTTACATAACGGTCGCGTCCGTCCGGATTGAGGCACGGGTCCATGATAATAAGGGATTTTTCCAATAGTTTGGACTCCGTGGTAACGAGGCGATAGGCGGTTTCCATGGCGGCTTCGGTACCGCAGCTTTCGTTGCCGTGCACGTTATAGCTCAGCCATACGATCGAAGTTTCTTCGGTTTTATCTCTCGCTAGGTGTTGTGCGCGTATGGTTTCTAACCGGCTGAAATTTTTTTCTGAGGCCAAAAACACGAGCATGAGCGGTCGTCCTTCCTCGGTGTAGCCATAGGTTTGAAGCTTTACCTGGTTGGGATACATATTTTGAAGCGTTTCGAAAAAACGTACTACCTCATGGTGTCTCGAGAAATCATTGCCAGAATGATAATAGGAATTTAAGGGATCGGGAATAGGGATGAGTTGCGCAAAACCACCACCGAATATGGATAGTAAGGCTACAAATAAAAAGGATTTCATCAAAGGATAAGTGCGTTAAAATTAAGCATACAAAGGCTAAATTTACAGCAATCCTTTGGTTCTAAGAAATTCGTCCAAGGATTCCAAATCCGAGAACAGCACTTCTCGCGCCTTACTTCCTTGAAATGCCCCAATAATTCCAATGGCCTCCAGTTGGTCGACAATTCGTCCTGCTCGGTTATAGCCAAGTTTAAGTTTGCGCTGAAGAAGCGAGGCAGATCCTTGTTGGTTCGAGACAACAATGCGAGCAGATTCTACGAACATCGGATCAATCTCATCCATTTCGAAATCACCCGTTGCATCGCCTCCCTCTGGAACGTATTCAGGCAAGAGGAATGCGCTCGGATAAGCCCGTTGATTTCCAACAAATTCGCAAATTTCTTCTACCTCGGGGGTATCTACAAAACCGCACTGGAGACGAATCATATCAGACCCTGAAGAAATGAGCATGTCTCCTCTTCCGATTAGTTGATCAGCTCCCGAACTGTCTAGGATGGTTCGGGAGTCTATTTTTGATAATACCCTGAATGCGATTCGAGCCGGGAAATTTGCTTTTATCATCCCCGTAATTACATTCACTGACGGTCGCTGCGTAGCTACAATAAGATGGATTCCTATTGCCCTTGCCAACTGCGCTATGCGAGCAATTGGGTGCTCTACTTCCTTACCGGCAGTCATAATTAGATCTGCAAATTCATCTATTAAAACGATGATATAGGGCAAATATCGGTGACCTTTTTCGGGATTTAATCTACGATTAATGAATTTAACGTTGTATTCTTTGATGGTTCTGACCCCCGCATTTTTCAAGAGTTCGTAGCGGTCGTCCATTTCAATGCACAAGGAATTCAAGGTGTTGACTACCTTCGACGTGTCAACGATAATTGCATCTTCCTCGTTCGGTAGTTTGGCTAAAAAGTGCCGCTCAATTTTGTTGTAGAGGGTTAGTTCCACTTTTTTGGGATCTACCAATACGAATTTCAGTTGAGCAGGATGTTTCCTGTAAAGCAAGGAAACCAGGATAGCATTTAATCCAACGGATTTCCCTTGTCCTGTTGCACCGGCGACAAGAAGGTGAGGCATTTTGGTGAGGTCGAAGGTATACGTTTCGTTCGTAATGGTTTTTCCAATAACAATCGGTAATTCTCCTTCAAAATTTTGAAATTTTTCAGATGCGATGAGCGAGCGCATGCTAACCATTTCCGGTTTCGAGTTGGGCACTTCAATTCCGATGGTTCCTTTTCCGGGAATAGGAGCAATGATACGAATACCTAAAGCCGATAAACTTAGGGCAATATCGTCCTCCAAGTTTTTAATTTTTGCAATCCTTACTCCCGGAGCGGGAATAATTTCGTAAAGCGTAACCGTGGGCCCCACGGTAGCTTTGATTTTGGCAATATCAATTTTATAATGGGAAAGGGTTTCAACGATGCGGTCCTTGTTGCTTTCCAGTTCTTCTTTGGTCACTGATCCACCGCTATTTCCACCATATTCCTTCAAAAGATCGATGGGAGGCAGCACGTAAGATTCCAAATCAAGGGTAGGATCGTAGGGTCCTTGAGCATCGATAGCATCGTAAGCGGGATCCACTTGTTCGTCGAATGAGTTGCCTTCTTGCAGTTCTTCTTGGTTTGCCTCGATTTCGAATTCTGGTCCTGCATTTTTATCAATGGGTTCTTCCAGTTCCTCAAAATCGTCTTCTAGGCTATTGTCAAATTCTACGGGAGTTGCAATTTGTTCTTCTTGCAACTCATTTTCTCGAATGGAACTTACTGCATCCATAGATTCGTAAGGATTCATTTCTTCTGTCCCGTCTTGCTCCAGGTCGAAATAATCGTCCTCGAGGGATTTTGATCTGATTTTCGACCAAAGGCTTGCGTAATCGGGATTAAAAATGAGGGTCGTAACTACGATCAGTAGGATTATGTCGAGGAGAAGGGTTGGAACTTTTCCGATAGTCAAACAAAGCCAATCATTTACGAAATATCCAAAATTACCTCCAGCAAAATTGAGATTATAATTGAAAAAACCGAGAAAAATCGATCCCCAAACCATGTAGGAAAAGGTGATAAGAGCGGTTTTTCCAAGCGGTAAAATTTCCCATTTGCTAACCCATCTTAATCCTACCAAAAATGCCACTAGGCAAAAACCAATTGCAGGAATACCGAATGTATTATAGATCAATAGGTGACTGAACCATGCTCCAAATTTTCCAAGCCAATTGTCCGGTGCCGGCGCATTTGTTGAGAAAAAATATTGAATTATGGAATGGCCCGTGACGGAGTCTTGATCTGCTTTCCAAGTTAAGAAATAGGATAGGCAGGCCACAAAGAGAAATACGGAAAATAAGCAGGTAAGCAAACCAATTGAAACGGAAAACCGTCGTGATTTGAAAAAGGAAAGTGTTCTGTTTTCTTGCTGTTTTGATTCTTTTTTTGACGTTGAGGGCTTTGCTCGTTCATTTTCCTTGGAGGGCTCTTTGCCAGTTTTACGCGTTGGTCTGCTGTTGTCATATTCTGGTTGGTCAGCTTCCAAAGGGGTGAATTCGTTATCGCGCATCAATTAGGGTAAAATGCGAAAGTATATAAAGCAATGGGAGGCTTGGGCAGAATACGGCGTTTTCTTTGCACAAAGGGGTGTTGAATAATCGTTAAGGACGTGTCATGTCTTCCATGAATTCATCCAAGGTAACCCGTTTGAAGCCCTCCGGAACCATGAACAAGGACAATGGGGGGTCTTTGGCCTTAAATTCACTCAAGGTGTAGTGGTAAACGCCTTGTGTTGTGGGTAGGTAATATTCTACGACCAGTCCGGGAAAAGACGTAAAGGCGCTTCCGTATTTTGCCGCAATTTTTTTGAAGTAATAAAATTCAAACGTTTTGTCGATGTCTTTGAAGGTTACGAGCAGTTTTTTTGCTTTTTTTCCACAGATTTTTTTCGATCCCCTCTTTTTTTTGAAGGTATATTGGAGGGTGGTGTCTTGGAACTTGCTGAAATCCGTTTTAACAGCAAATTTACCTTTCGAGGTCTCTAAGAGCAAGTAGGAGCGCTCAACCCCGAGGTGCTTGATCAATTCTTGTTTACCCATGTGGGTGGAAAAGGTAATGACTTTAACGAGGCTGTCCTTAGCATAAAGCAGAACGCTTTCTTTGACGGAATCTTTGGGGATAACCCGAACTGCTGAAAAAAGCAATTCTCCGGAAAAGGGTTTTTGGTTTTTTTGGG
>Ga0194118_10000263_pt1 | contig 100422 bp, 85 predicted proteins | sample TA2MahsurfametaG_2_FD_148662 | JGI IMG/M metagenome (GOLD analysis project Ga0194118, IMG submission 148662) | Freshwater microbial communities from Lake Tanganyika, Tanzania - TA2015013 Mahale N5 surface | ecosystem: Environmental > Aquatic > Freshwater > Lake | place: Tanzania: Lake... | reverse complement strand
CACGTTGATGGCGGGGCGCACACCGGCCGAGAAAAGCTCGGGCTGCAGGTAGATCTGGCCGTCGGTGATGGAGATCACGTTGGTCGGGATGTACGCCGAAACGTCGCCTTCCTGCGTCTCGATGATCGGGAGCGCGGTGAGCGAGCCGCCGCCGTTCTCGTTGGAGAGCTTGGTGGCGCGCTCGAGGAGGCGGCTGTGCAGGTAGAAGACGTCGCCGGGGTATGCCTCGCGGCCCGGGGGGCGGCGCAGGAGGAGCGACAGCTCACGGTAGGCCACGGCCTGCTTGGAAAGGTCGTCGTAGACCACCAGGACGTGCTTCGGGGCCTTGCCTTCCTTGCCCTGCCACATGAAGTACTCGCCCATCGCGCAGCCCGAGTAGGGCGCGATGTACTGGAGCGGCGCGGGCGAGGAGCTGCCGGCGTTGACGACGATCGTGTAGTCCAACGCGCCGTTCTTGCGCAGCGTCTCGACGACGCCCGCGACGGTCGAGTCCTTCTGGCCGACCGCGACGTAGATGCACACCACGGCATCGGGGGTGCCCCAGTACTGCTTCTGGTTGATGATGCAGTCCAGGCACACCGCGGTCTTGCCGGTCTTGCGGTCGCCGATGACCAGCTCGCGCTGGCCGCGGCCCACGGGGATCATGCTGTCGACGGCCTTGATGCCGAACTGCAGGGGCTCCTTCACGGGCTGGCGCGCGGCGATGCCGGGGGCCACGATGTCCACCTTGCGGGTGGCGCTGGTGCGGATGGCGGCGCCGCCGTCGAGGGCATTGCCCAGCGGATCGACGACGCGGCCGAGCATCTCCATGCCCACGGGCACCTCGAGGATGCGGCCCGTGGCCTTCACGGTGTCGCCTTCGCGGATCAGGTCGGTGTCGCCGAAGAGCGCGGCGCCCACGGTGTCCTGCTCGAGGTTCATGGTCAGGCCGGTGACGGCCTTGCCGCTCTGGGTCTGGAACTCAAGCAGCTCGCCGGCCATCACCTTGCCCAGGCCGTACACGCGGGCGATGCCGTCGCCCACCTCGACCACCTGGCCCACCTCGGAGATCTCCAGCTGGGAGGCGAAGTTCTGGATTTCCTGCTTGATGACGGACGTGATCTCGTCGGTCTTGATCTTCACGGCGTGCCTTTCGGGGTGTTGGGCGGTCGGATGCGCCCGCGGGCGCGATGGTTCGTGCGTGTTCGTGTCAGGAGAGGAAGGTGCCCGCGTCGCGGCCGCCGAGGCCGCGGTCGAGGAGCGCGGAGCGCATGCGGCGCAGCTGCGCAGCCACGGAGCCGTCGATCAGCTGGTCGCCGATGCGGAGCTTCAGCCCGCCGATCATGGCCGGGTCCGTGTAGAAGTGGAGCACGGGCTCCTTGCCGAGCGACTTCTTCAGGTCGGCCGCGAGCGTGGCCTTGGTGGCCTCGTCGACGGTGCCGCCCGCGGTGAACACGTCCACCTCGATGCGGCCGAAGGCCTGCTGCTCGAGGGCCTCGTAGGCGTCCTCGATGGAGAGGAGCTCCGCGAGCCGGCCCTTGCGGTTGAGCACCAGCATGAAGTTGAGCAGCGTGTCGGTCACGCGGCCGCCGAAGGTGCGCTTCAGGCTGGCGGCGCGCTGGCCAGGGTCGACGATCGGCGAGCGGAAGAGCTCGAGCGCGCGCCCGTCGGCGCGCACGATGCCGCACACCTCGCGGAGCTCCGCGCCCATGGACGCCACGCCGGCGTCCCCGCCGAGCTCGCGGGCGAGCTCGAAGAGCGAACGGGCGTAGACCGAGGCGACTTGGTCGATCTGGGTGGGCATCGGGTCCTCAGCGCCGGCTCGTGGCCAGCTCCTTGAGCGACTCCTGGACGAGGCGCTGGTTGTCCTGGTCGTTCACCTGCCGGCGCAGGATCTTCCCGGCGATCTCCGTGGCCAGCGCGGCGGACTGCGCCTGCAGCTCGGCGACCGCGGACTTGCGCGCGGCCTCGATGTCGGCGTTGGCGCGCGCGACCTTCTCGGCGAGCTCCTGGTCGTTGCGGGCCTTCAGCTCGTCGGCGACGCGCTGCGCGTCGGCGCGGGCCTGCTTGATCATGTTGGCGGCCTCCTCGCGGGCGCTCGCCAGGCTCTTCTCGAACTCCGCCTGCGCGGCCTTCGCGGCGGCGCGGGCGTCCTCGGCGGCCTTGATCTCGGAGACGATCTTGTGGTTGCGGTCGTCGAGGCCCTTGGCGATCGTGGGCCACACGAACTTGGCCAGCACGAAGAGGACCACGCCGAACACCACGAAGGCCGTGATGGCGGGGAGGGCCTGGAAGGAGACCGGGTTGGCGGCGCCGTCGGCGGCGAGGATCGGGAGGTTCATTCGGGACTCCTGGTTGCTGCCCGCTGCGGCGGGCTCGTGAATGGGTTCCCGCCCCTTCCGGGACGGGAACCCTGGTGGATCGGACCGGTCGGTCCGCCCGGGATCAACTCACTTGTTGATGCCGAGCAGCGACACGACGACCGCGAACAGCGCGACGCCCTCGACGAGCGCCGCGGTCAGGATCATGTTCGTGAAGATGCGGCCGCCCATCTCGGGCTGGCGGGCGGTGCTCTCGTTGGCCGAGGCGCCGATCTTGCCGATGCCGAGGCCGGCGCCGAGGACGGCGAGGCCGCCGACGATGCCGGCGCCGATGCCGACGCCCATGCCCTTGTAGTCGCCCACTGCGCCGTCGGCTGCGAGCGTGGTGCTGGCCAGCGAGGCGGCGGCGATGACGGCGAGGGTCGTGATCTTGTTCATGTGTGTCTCCGTTGGTGTCCTGGCGCCGTGGCGCGCCGGTTCATGCATGTCCCGCGCATCCACGCGCGCGCGGGGGAGGGTGGGGTCTCCGGCCCTGGTTCAGTGTCCGTGCACGGCACCCGGCGAATGGGCCGCCGCGCTCTCCGAACCATGGTGCTCCCCGTGCCCGTGTTCCTCGTCGTGGTGCTCGTCATGGTGGGCCATCTGCGAGATGAACACCGCCGTGAGGAACATGAAGACGAACGCCTGCAGGAAGGCGACGAAGAGTTCCATGAAGCTGATGGCGACCGCGGCGACGCCGGCGACCAGCGAGATGCCGCTGACCGCCGCGACGCCCAGGGTCGCGGCCATCGCGCCGAACAGCATGAGCGTGGCCATCAGCGTGTGGCCGCCCACCATGTTGGCGAAGAGACGGATGGCGAGCGCCGCGGGCTTGATCACCAGGCCCAGCACCTCGACCAGGAAGATGATCGGGACCACGAACCACAGGCCCTTGTTCTGCACGAGCTCCTTGCCGCCGGCCAGGTGCTCGAGCCAGCCGCCGACCCCGAGCTCGCGGATCGACTGCCACTGGATGGCGAGGAACGCCCACGCGGCGAGGCCGATGTTGACCGAGAGGCTCGCGGTCGCGGTGCCGCCGATCCAGATGAGCGCGTGCTTGGCGTCGGCGCCGGCCTGCTCGCCCTCGGGCGCGTGGCCGCCGAACGCGTGCAGGATCTCCTGCATGTCCATGAGCGGAACCATCCCCATCAGGTTGAGCGTGAGCACGAAGAAGAAGGTCGACAGCAGAAAGGGCAGCCAGGTCTTCGCCAGGCGCGCGCCCATGACCGGCTCGAGCATCTGCGTGTAGAGCCCGTCCACCAGCACCTCGACCAACTGCGCGAGGCGCCCCTCGGTGACATAGCGCCGATGGCCCTGCGACTCGGGGCCGGTCCTGATGCGGCCGGCGGCAAAGAAGAGCCCCGCCAGGGCGATCACGCCGCCGATCACGAGCGACACGACGCTGAGCGGGATGTCCGTGCCGAACACGCCGCTGAAAGCGCTGCTCTTGTCGAGGACGTGCCCGAGGGGGTCGGCGCCGGAGGCGAGGAGGAGGGTCATGTTCGGGGTCGTTCGAGGCTTCGGTTCACCATCCAGGCCACGGTCGCGGTCTCGGCCGCGAGGCATGCCAGATAGGTCCCGACGGTGGCCAAAACGGCGAATTGGCCGCCCGAAGGGAGGTAGAAGTATATCGAAAGGCCCAAGGCAGGAACCGCCATGAACCGGGCCACCGTGGCGCCCATCCACCGGGTCTGGACGTCCCCGGCGGGCCTCGGGCTCGACCCGTAGAAGATGAACCCCGTGCCGAGGGTGATTGCGGCACATCCGGCGACGCCGACCGCGGTCGCCATCGCCCGGCCGGGTGGATTCTCGGTCAGGAGGACGAGCGCCCCGAACGCGGCCGCTGCGGACGCCGCCGCCGCGAGGGCCACGGCCGTCGCCGCCGGGCGGGCCGGCACCGCGATCTCCTGCTCCTTGGGGCGACCGGCCGGGGCCGGGGCGCCGGGACCGTCGTCAGCCATCCTTGCCCCCGCGCCGGGCGGCGTCGAACTCCCGGTTCAGCTTGACTGCCCCGCGCAGCAGCGAAGTCATCCCCACAATGATCCCCACGATCCCTCCGACGAGGAGGCCGGTCGTGCCCTGCCCCCGCCACCAGTCGACCGCCATGCCCAGCAGCGCGCCCGCGGCCACCTCGGAGCTGGTCTGGATGCCGATCCCGGCCATGCGCCAGCCGATGCTGCGCTCGCGGTTCTCGCGGGCGCGGTCGAGGCGGCGGAGCGGGTCGGGCATCCCCGGCAATCTACCCGTGGCGCGGCCGGGCTAGACTTGCGGACTCATGGCGATCCGCGACAACGAGGTCCTCGACGTCACCCCGAAGAAGCTCAACCGCACCGAGAGCCTCTACGTGGTCAACGCCTTCAAGGGCCTCGGGACCACGCTCCGCCACTGCTTCCAGAACATCGGCCGCAACGGGTCCAACAAGGACACCCTCTGGGTGGTCCAGTACCCCGAGCAGCGCCGCGAGCAGCGCGACGTGGAGGAGGGCGGCATGTACAAGCCGTACTTCCGCGGCGTGCACCGCCTGAACAAGGACGAGGACGGCCGCGTCCGCTGCGTCGCGTGCTTCATGTGCCAGACGGCGTGCCCCGCGCACTGCATCCACATCGTCGCCGACGAGAGCCCGTGGCCCGACCGCGAGAAGTACCCGAAGCAGTTCGACATCGACGAGCTCCGCTGCATCTACTGCGGGATGTGCGAGGAGGCGTGCCCCGTCGACGCCATCGAGCTGACGACGACCTACGACGTCACGGGCCTCAGCCGGCAGGAGATGATCTTCGACAAGGTGAAGCTCCTCGAGATGTACGACAGGACCATCGCCGACAAGCCGATGTGAGCCGGGCCGGCCCGACATGACGCACGCTCCGCACGAGCGCCTGCATCATGTCGATGCGCTCCGGGCATTCGCGATGCTCCTCGGCGTCGCGCTGCACGCGGCGCTCTCGTTCACCGACGGGGACTGGCCGGCGAAGGACGTGCACGCGAGCAAGGCGCCGGGGCTGCTCGTGGCCGCGGCGCACGGGTTCCGGATGCAGCTCTTCTTCCTGCTGAGCGGCTACTTCTCCGCGGGGCTGCTGCGCCACCGGGGAGCGAGCGGCTTCATGGCCAACCGTGCGCGACGCATCGCGCTGCCGCTCGCGCTGGCGTGCCTGACGGTGCTGCCGGCCACGTGGGGCGCCATCTGGTTCGTGTCCGACGGGCGGGCGACGCGCGAGCTTGGCGAGGCCCTTGCGCCCGTGCCGTGGATCGCCTGGCTCTTCGTGTTCCCGGTGCTCAGCCACCTGTGGTTCCTGTGGTTCCTGTGCTGGCTGGCCCCGGCGTTCGTCGCTGCGTGGTGGTTGGCGCGGCGAGTGCCTTGGTTGCGCGTTCCCGGAGTGCTCGTGCGCACGCCGCTCTGCATGCTGTGGCTGGTGCCGCTGACGGCCATCCTCACGGCGCCGATGGGCCGATGGGGAACGGTGCCGAGCATCGCCGCCGACCTGTCCGCGGGCGTGCTGCCGATGCCGCACGTGCTTGCGTACTACGGCGCGTTCTTCGTGTTCGGCGCGATGGTCGCGTCGATGCCGGGGGCCATGCGCGGCATCGGCCGCGGATGGTGGGCGTGGCTCGCGGTGGCCGTGGTCGTCTTCCTGCCGGCCGCAGCCGTCGCGGGGCTTGCGCCGGAGGCGGAGCAGCTCTTTCCGGATCCGGGCGTGCGCCGGATCGCCGGTCTCGTGCTCGGGGCGACCTACGCATGGTGCATGTGCCTGGGGCTGGTCGGGGCCGCGGCGCGGTTCCTTCACGCGGAGCGCCCGTGGATGCGCTGGATGGCAGACTCGTCCTACTGGATGTACGTGGCGCACCTGCCGCTGGTGCTCCTCCTGCAATGGGCGGTGTCCGCATCACCCGTCGGCGCGCTCGCCAAGTTCGCCTTCATCGTGGCGGCGACCACGGGCGTGCTGCTCGTGGCCTACGCGTTCGCGGTGCGGCCCACGTGGATCGGGCGCATGCTCAATGGCCCGCGCCCCTGACGGCGGAGCACCCGCCATTCGCACCACCGCCGGCCGCGGACATCACTTCTTCGGCGCCTTGTTCCCGCCGAAGAGGTCCTCGAGCCCCTTCTGGATGCCCTTTCCGACGGCATCCATGGCGCGGTCGAAGGCCTTCTCCGACTCCTTCCCGTCGAACTCCACGTCCCACTCCTCCTTGAGCTTCGTGGGCTTGCCGTTGACGTCGCCGAGGGGGCCGCTGACGGTGAGGCGCAGCAGCGTTCCCTGGCCCAGGCCAAGCGACATGATGGACAGCACGTTCGTCACCGCGCCTCCCACCTTCTTCACGGGGATGGCGGCCGCACCCTCCCGTGCGATGCTGCCGATCGGGTAGGCCACGGTGATGGCACGCGCGAAGGGCGGCTTCTGCGCGAGGTCGACGTCGCCGGTCGACTTGAGCGACGTCTTCCAGCCGGCGCCGACGCGCTCGAAGCGCACGAAGAAGTCCTGGTAGCGAAGCTGGCCCTTGCGGACGGTCACCGCCAGCGGCCCGACCATCGCCTCCACGGACTTCGGCACCTTCGCCTGGTCCACGAAGACGGCAAGCTGGTCGAGCAGCTGGTTCTGCCCGCCGCGCTCCACCAGCACTTCGCCGACGTCGAGGCGGAAGTCGGCCGACAGCCTCGCGAGGTTCCCGTCAAGCGGGTAGCCGAGCGCGTCCACCGTGAGGCGGAACGGCTTCTTGCCGGGGGCAAGGGTGATGGAGCCGAGGATGGGGTTCACCCTGGTCAGGTAGCGCTCGCGGAGCGGCGGCGACGGGACGAAGTCGAGGACGGCCGGAGCGTCCTTCCCGAGCGAGACCATGCCCTGCCGGAGCGTCACCTGCGGAGCCTCCATGTTCACGAAGCGACTGGCGACCGAGAGCGATCCGCTGCCGAGCCCGGGGCCCTTCGACACCGCCTTCAGCGAGACCGTGAGGTCCGGGCCGAGCGCATCCTCGAGCTCGCTGCCGAGGCCGAGCACCGCGCCAAGCACGCGCGTCGAGGCCTGCTGGCACGAGAGCCCCCCGTCCACGCGGATGGCGTCGGCGCTGAAGGTGCCATCGGCGGCAGTCCACGACGAGACCTTGGCATCGAGCGAGACCGAGACCTTCGCGCTTGCCGCTCCGGACAAGGCGAGCTGCGCCGACACGGCCGCGGGACGCTGCGCGGACGGGGCGTCGACGTTCGCGGAGATCACGTCGACGGACACTCGCTCGCCGGCCGCCGACGTCATCGCGAACGGGCGGACCTCGGCGCGCAGCACCGCGGCCCCGGGAGCCGAGCCGGGCTTCAGGCGAAGCGATGCGATCGTCGCGCGGACCGCCACCGGGTCGACGGACTTCCACGCCGGCACCTTCTTGCCGCCAGGGCCATCCACCTGCGGGAACACGGCATTGAGGATGGACGACGACTGCTTCGCGGGCAGGGACAGGTCCACGGAACTGTCGGCAAGGCGAAGCTCGCCGCCCGACCACTCGCCCTTCAGGCGCGCGGCCATGCGCTTGAGCGTGGAGTCGAGCTCGAACGACGCCCCTTCCGGCGAGAGGCTTGACGCACGCACGGAAAGACGCGCGCCATCGCCGATCTCGGCCCGTGCTGCCTCATCGAGGTCAACGAGCGCGGCGACGCCGGCGGCCATGATCCCGTCGAGCGCGGCATCGGCCTTCCACGACATGGGCTCCTTCGGGCCCGCACCCGACCACTCGAAGGCCGATCGCAGCGCACCGAGGGGCTGCGCCGGCGAGCCCGTCCGTGCGGCAAGGACGGTCGCACCGAGCGTTCCGCGCGCCGACGGCGCGCCGCCCCGCGGCAGCGTGACCTCTGCATCGAGCGCAAGGGACTCCGCCACCACGCCGCCCGCAAGGCCCGGCACCTCCCGCACCGCGACCTTCGGCGAGCGGATCGAGAGCTTGGCGGACTCTGGCGCGGCGAATTGCCATGGCAGCGTGCGTGCGAGGCGCACCGATGGCACGCTCACGTCGATGCGCGAGGGCGCTGCGAGCACCAGCCCCGAATCGCCGAGCATCGCCTCGAGCGGCTTGCCTGCCTTCAGTTCCGTGGCGACCGTCGCCTCGGCAACGAGCGCAGCCTTGGAGAGCGCGGCCTTCGCCTGCATGCGCGCCGGGCCCGACTCGATGGCGACCGCCGCATCGCCCTCGAGCAGCGATCCGCGGTACTGGACGCTCGCGTCCCAGGTATCCCCGCCGAGCTCCGATGCAAGCCCCTTGAGTGCAGGGACCTCGGCTTCGATCCGTGCGGCGGCGATGCGCGAGGCCTTCGCCTCGAGCGCGAGCGCCGCGCGGTCGATCGCGTCCTTCGACAGGTCGCCGAGCGACTGCGCGGAGAGCGTCGCGTCGAGGTCGGCGAGGTCCGTGCGAAGGGCGATGGACGCGTCGAGCTGCGAACCGAGCCCCGCGGTCGTGACCGTGGCGCGCGCCTCGCGGAGGCGGATCACGCGTGCACCGTCACCGGCACCGAATGTCAGGCCGACGGGCGGCTGCGCGAACGGCCGAAGCGCGACGTCCGCGTCCGCGGCGATGCGCGAGGGATCGAACGCCCCGGCGGGCGGAAGTTCCAGCCGGCGAACGGTGACCCCTGCGGACACGCCCGCGTCGGCGTCCACGCCGAGGGCCGCAAGCAGCCCGCGGTTCACCGGCGAGAGTTGCATGGAGCCTGGCCCGGCGAGCGTCAGCGCTCCGTCCGCGGAGACCGTGCCGCGGAGGTCGGCCTTCGCGAACGGCGCCTCGAGCTTCACGGTGAAGGCGGCCGGCGATGCATCGCCAAGCGATGCCTCGAAGCGGTCGATCGACGCTCCGATGTCGCGCGCCGGGTCGACGGGCAGCGACCTCGGCAGGAAGGGCCGGATGAGCGAGGTGGGGATGGCGGTTGCCGTGAGCGAGCCGTTGGCGCCGTAGGGGCCGCCGCGGCGAACGCGAAGCGCGATCCGCGACGGCGCGGCCTTGGGGTCGCTGCCGGTCACGTCGACCGTGCCCTCGATGCCGGCGCCGACCGGCGCTGCACGAAGCGCGCCGCGGATGCCGCGCAGGTCGAGCGCCACCGGGCCTTCGGGGCCCGGGACGCGCAGGCCCGCGAGCGAGACCGACAGCTCGGCGGACGCGCGCAGGGCATCGACCGGGAATGACCCGTCCGCCGACGCAGCCGGGATCGACACGTCGCTCGCGCGAAGTTCGAGGCGCGAGGGCGCCGACACCTCGAGCCCGACGGCCGCAAGGAGCTGCGGGGCGATGGAAGCGTTTGCCTCGACCGTGCGGAAGCTCGCCGCACGCGTCGCGGGGTCGACCGATCCGGCGGCCGAGAGCGCGACGGAATCGGACCGGAGCGCGATCGAGAGGTCGCCGCCCGATGCATCGGCGAAACGGGCCTCGAACGCCACCGTGCGGCCGACATCGCGCGCCAGCACGAGGGCAGGCGAGCCGTCGACATTGCGCAGTGCACCGGCGGCGAAGCGCTCGAAGGGCCGGGTCGGCAGGTCCTTCACCGCCACCGAACCATGGATCGCGGAGAGGTCGAGCACGAATGCACCGTCGGCGGCAAGCAGGCGGTCGACGGCCACGTTCGCCTTCACCGAGGCCGGCGCCTCGCCGTCACACGCGACGGCGGCGTCTGCGGCGAGGTCGACGCGCCCGGTCAGCGCCTTGGCGCGCATCGAGACGGTCGCATCAGGGACGCGCAGCGTGATTCCCTGCGCATCGAAGGCAAGGTCCTTCGCGCGCAGGGAGACATCGGCGCCCGAGTTGGCAAGCGAAAGGGAACCATCGGCGGCAAGCAGGCCCGGGAACGACGCCGACAGGTCGAAGGAGCCGCCCGTTCCCTGGTACTCGCTCTTGCCGGAGAGCTTCACCGCGGTCTCGCCGCCCGCGGCCACGGCGACCGATCCTGCGAGGCCGCGCACCGCGGTCTCCGTGCTGCCATCCGCATTGACCGCCTCGAAGTCGAACGGGCCGATCGCAAGCGCCAGCGATCGCATGCCGGCGGGGAGGCCCGTGTTGGAGGGCGCCGCGGGCGAAGCCGGCGCGGTGGGAGCGGGCGACGGAACCTGCTTCGCGAGTCGGGTGACGGTGAGGGTGCCATCGGGCTCGCGGCGCGTGCGCACGGAGCCGGAGACGCGGGCGTCGATGCGCTCGATGCCGGAGGTGAGCAGCGTCCAGAGTCCCTGCTCGAGGGTCGCGCTGACGCTCAACTTCGTGCCGCCGGCCTGGTCGTCGATCACCAGGCCATCGACGACGAGCGGGCCGCTCCACCCGACGCGCAGCGATGCAATCGACACCGTGCCGTTCACGCGATCGCCGACTGCGGAGATGATCGTGCCGCGGAACAGGCCCCAGCTGACGAGCATGGGCGCAAGCACCGCGATGGTCGCCGTGAGCACGAGCACGGTCGCGAGCGCCACGCCGATGCGCCTGCCGAGGCGTCGCGGCCGGTGAGCCGATGCGTCGGGTTCGGGTGAGTCGCGTCGCGTGTCGTGCTCGTTCACGCCGTCAGTCTACGATTGCAGGCGCCGCGGTGGCTGCGGAGGGCACCGCACCCTGCCCTGCGGGTGCGGTGTTGCGCAGCATGCGTTCGAGCGCAAGGCGCGCCTGCGCCTTGGCATCCGGGTGGACGCGCACCACGTTCGGCTCGCGGCCCTCGGCGATGCCGTCGAGCGCCCACAGGAGGTGCTGCGGATCGATGCGGTACATCGTGGTGCACAGGCACTGGCAGTCGGAGAGGATGCGCACGAACACGCCGCGTGCGGCAGCCGCCTTCGCGAGGCGGTTCACGAGGTGGATCTCCGTGCCGATCGCCCAGCGCGTGCCCGGCACGGCGCCCTCGATGGTGCGGATGATGTGCTCCGTGGAGCCGCTCAGGTCCGCGGCGTCGACCACGTCCTGCGAGCACTCCGGGTGCACGATGACGGTGATCCCGCCGTCGGCCGCGTGCTGCGCGCGCACGGCGTCGATGTGCTCGGGCCGGAACATCTTGTGGACGCTGCAGTGGCCGGCCCACAGCAGGACGCGCGCGGCGCGGATCTCGGCATCGCCCAGGCCGCCCTGCTCGCGGCGAGGGTTCCAGAGCACCGTCTGCGCGGGGCGGCGCGGGGAGGCGTCGAACTCCGTCACGAACCCCTTGCGCTTGGCGGTGTTGCGGCCGAGGTGCTGGTCGGGGAGGAAGAGGATCTTGACCTCCTCGCCCGACGCAGGCGGCGCATCGCCGCCCTTGAGCGCCCAGTCGAAGACCTGCGCCGCGTTGGAACTGGTGCAGCAGGCGCCGCCCTTCGAGCCCACGAACGCCTTGATGGCGGCGCTCGAGTTGACGTAGGTGATCGGCACCACGCGCGTGCGCGTGCCGGCGGTCGCGCGCGCGATCGCGTCCCAGGCCTCCACGGCCTCGTCGTACTGCGCCATGTCGGCCATCGAGCAGCCCGCGGAGAGATCCGGCAGCACCACCTTCACGCGATCCGAGGTGAGGATGTCCGCGGTCTCGGCCATGAAGTGGACGCCGCAGAACACGATCCACTCGCTGCCGCGCCGCTCGGCCTCCTCGGCGGCCATCTGGCTCAGCTTGAGGCTGTCACCGGTGAGGTCGGCATGCTGCACCACGTCGTCCTGCTGGTAATGATGGCCCAGCACCAGCAGGCGCTTCCCCAGCTCGGCCTTGCGCGCACGGATGCCTTCCGCGAGTTCCGCGTCGGTCATCCGCACGTAGCGTTCAGGCAGCGCCGGTTGCCAGAGCATCTCGCAATCCTAGGCAAATCCGTTCCTGGTCAGTTTGGCACCAATTGTCTTCTCCGGAGAAATCAGGTTGTCGCGTCGGTCGCGCGGGTTGACGGGCTTGGACGCCTCGGCGACCGGCGGTGGCCTCGGTCGCTCGGACAAGTTGCACGCTCCGGGCGGGGCAAGCGGCGAGGAGCGCGCGGCCGGGGGGCGCGGCCACCGCCGCAACCACCGCGACCCGTCAACCGCCCGACTTCAAAGCCCCCAACGGCGACTTCTCTGGAGGGAACAACTGGTGCCAAACGAACCACGAGCGGAATCAGGCGTAGTGGCGGCCGAAGCGGTTCGCGAGGAACGCGCCGAAGTCCACGTCCTCGTTGCGCACGAAGCCCGACTGCGCGAGCTTGCCCTCGCGCAGGAGGTCGAGCACGGCGGTCACGCCGCAGGCCGTGGTGATCTGAATGGCCGTCCAGTGATGGCCGCCGATCTCCTTGTGGCGCACGATCTTGGCATACGTGCGCTCCATGTAGCGGCCGTCCACCTGCCCCGCGGCGCTCACGAAGATCGCGACGATGTCCTGCTTCGTGGTCGGCAGCGCGCGCTCGAAGGCGGCCTTCAGCTCCTCGCGGTGCTCGCGGAAGCCGAGGTCCCAGAGCAGGAGCTTGAGGATCGCGTTGTGCCCCGGGTAGCGCATCGTCTTGTACGAGAGGTGCTTCACCTTGCCCTCGAGCGTCAGCGCAAAGGTCCCCAGGCCGCCCGAGGTGTTGAACGCCTCGAACTCGATGCCGTCGATCATCATGTGCTCGAGCCCCTCGAGCGCGGGCACCACGACGAGCTTGCCGTCGATCACCGCCTCGCAGGGCTGGATGTACTCGTTGATCAGGCCGTCGGTCGACCACGTCAGGTTGTACTTCAGCGCGTTCGAAGGGAACTCGGGGAGCGCGCCCACGCGCATCTTCACCTCGTGCATGTCGCCCATGCCTCGGATCACGTGGTTTGCAGCGATGGTGATGAACCCGGGCGCCAGCCCGCACTGCGGGATGAACGCCGTCCTCGCGCCCTTCGCCAGCTCCATGACCTTCTTGGTGACCGCCACGTCCTCGGTGAGGTCGAGGTAGTGCACGCCCTTCGCCTTGGCGCGCTCCGCGACCATCGGGTTGCAGAAGAACGGCGCGCAGCTCACCACGGCCCACTGGCCGTCGAGCGCGCGGTCCACGGCGGCCTGGTCGTCGAAGCGGCCGCCGGTGCCCTTGGCGCCGGGCGCGAGGGCCAGCGTCTCGCGCAGCGAGCCGTCGTGCGAGTCCATCACCAGCACCTGGTAGTCGCCGCACCCCTGCAGGAGGCTTGCGACCATTCGGCCGATCTTGCCGGCACCGAGGACGAGGACGTTCTTCATGTTCATTCGCTCCGCTGCTGGAAATCGCTCATTTTCACGCCGGCAGCCGCTCGAGCGTGCGGCCGACGTCGTCCATCAACTCACCCATGGTCTCGGGACCGAACGCGAACCGCAGCCCGCTCGCCTCGAAGAGCTTCGGCAGCGGCTGGCTGGCGCCGAGCGAGAGGCCCTTCTTGTAGTTGCCGAGCGCCGCGGCCGGGTCCTTCTTTGCCTGCACCCACACCTGCAGCGCACCGAGCTGCGCGATGCCGTACTCGATGTAGTAGAAGGGGAGCCCGAACACGTGCAGCTGGCGGTGCCACATGGAGCGCAGCGCGTCCTCGTGGCCGCTCCAGTCGACGTCGGCGCCGAAGCGGTCGTTCAGGTGCACCCAGTACTGCTCGCGGTCCTTCCGCGTGTGCGTGGGATTCAGGTAGATCCAGTGCTGGAACGCGTCGATCGTGGCGATCCACGGCAGCATGGTGCTGAGCGACTCCAGGTGGTCGCGGCGCGCGCGGTCGGCGTCCTCCGCGGAATAGAACTCGCCGAGGTGCGGGAACGTCAGCAGCTCCATGCTCATGGACGCCACCTCCGCGAACTCCATCGGGCTGCCGCGGTACGCCACCAGCGGGTCGTGCGCGCACAGCAGGCTGTGGAACGCATGGCCGGCCTCGTGCACCATGGTGATCACGTCGCGGTGCAGGCCGGCGGCATTCATGAAGATGAACGGCCGGCGGCTGCGCTGCCGCTGGTACTGGTAGCCGCCGGGCGCCTTGCCCTTGCGGCTCTCGAGGTCGAGGCAGTCGCCCGTGCGCATGCTGTCGAACATGCCGCCGAGCTCGGCGTCCATGCGGTGGAAGATGGCGCTCGAGCGGTCCACCAGCTGCTGCCCGCCCTCGAACGGCTGCAGGGGCCCGCGCCCCCTCAGGTCCACCTTCAGGTCCCACGGGCGCAGCCGCGCAAGGCCGAGGGCCTGCGCGCGCTCGCGGTTCAGCTTCCGCAGCAGCGGCACGCACACCTTCTCGGCGCCTTCGTGGAAGCGCTCGCAGTCGGCGGGCGTGTAGTCGAAGCGCTGCATGCGCGCGTGCTGGAAGTCGCGGTAGTTGGGGAACCCCGCATTCAGCGCCACCTGGTGGCGCAGCCTCAGCATCTCCTCGAACAGGTCGTTGATCCGGTCGGCGTCCTGCAGCCGGCGCGATGCCACGGCCTCCCAGCTGCCCTGCCGCCGCGCGCGGTCGGTCTCCTCGAGGTACTTCGCCATCTGCGGGAGCGTGCGCTCCTCGCCGTCGAAGGTGACGGTCATGGCGCCGTTGATCTCGCTGTACTTCTGGTCGAGCTTGGTGATCTCGGTCTCGAGCGGGATGTTCTGCTCGCGGAAGATCTCCACCGACCGCCGCAGCCCGCGCAGCAGCACCCCGTAGCGCGCCTGGTCGAGCTGCTGCGCGAACGGGCACTCGACGACCTTGCGGTCGAGCGCGAACGCGGCCTTCTTCAGCTCGGGCTCCACCTGCTCCACGAAGTCGAGGTAGCGCCTGCGCACGAGCTCGTCGTCCGTGTGCCGGGTCATGTTGATGTAGAGGTCGGCGGCGGCCTCCTCCGCGGAGGCATCGAGCTCGCTCCGGTCGAGGAGCAGGCGCTCGAGCGCGGCCGCGTCATGGAGGGTGCGGCCGATCAGCTGCAAGTAGTACGGCTCCAGCGCCGACCACTTGGACCCATCGATGGAGGCGGGCACGAAGGTCGATGCGGGCGCATGCGCGGGCGCGGCGGTCGGGGTGCTCATGGGTGGCTCCGGGGGGAATCGCCCATGGTAGCCCGCCGGGCCGAGCGCCCCGCCGCGCCCGCGGGCCGTCGAGTGGCCGGAAACCGGCGGCCCGGCTCACCCGCCGCTCGCGCTCGCGGCCACCGCCGGCAGCCCGGCCCGGGCGCGGACCTGCTCGGCGAGCAGGTCCGCCTCCAGGCGACCGTCGCAGAGCGCGAAGATCGTGCTGCCGCTGCCGCTCACGTGGGCCGTGCGCCCGGTGATGGCCTTGAGCTGCGCGAGCTCGTCCGCGAGCACCGGCACCACCGCGATCGCGGGCTCCGCGAGGTCGTTGAACGGTGCATCATGCGCCACCGCGGCGCCGCTGGCCATCGAGCGCACGCGCGCCAGCTGCAGCGACGCATCGGGCCGCATCAGGTCGAACTTGCCGTACACGGGCCCGGTCGGGCACGCCGCGGCGGGGAACGCGAGCACCGCATGCACGTCGGGCACCGCGCCGAGGCGCTCGATCCGCTCGCCGAGCCCCTCCACGACGGCGCTGCCGCCGCGCACGAGGAACGGCACGTCGCTTCCCAGCCCCCGCGCGATCTCGCACAGCTCGTCGTCGCTCACGGCCAGCCCGAACAGCTCGCGCAGCCCGCGGAGCATCGCGGCGGCATTGCTCGATCCGCCCCCGAGCCCTCCGCCCACCGGCACGCGCTTCTCGAGCTTCATGCGCACGGGAAGCGGGCGCCCGACGTGCTGCTGCAGCGCCAGGTGCGCGCGCACCGCCAGGTCCTTCTGGATGGGCCAGTCCACCGTGGTGGCGCGCGGCGCGTCCTTCGCCCAGAGGACCGCGTACAGCGAGTCGCGCCCCGGGTCGAGCATTCGCAGGTGCAGATCGTCGCCGAAATCCAGCGTCACCATCCAGCTTGCGATCGGATGCATGCGGTCGGCGCCAGGAGGGCCGACGCTCAGCGCAAGGTTCAGCTTGGCCGGGGCACGAACGACGATCTCACGAGGCTCGGTCACGCGCGGAACATACGCGCGAACGGCATGCCGAAGTTGCGGCCGCGTCACGGGGACGCACCGTGCAATCCGTCAGTCGTCGCGACCGCGCTGGCGCCGCTCGCCACCGGGCCGGCGTTCGGGCCCGGGACCCGCGTTCGGGCCGGCGTTCGGGCCGGGGCCGCCGCCCTGGCCCATTCCGGGGCCCGGACCGCGATCGCCATCCATGCGCGGGCCGCCCATTGGCGGACCCTGCGGCTGCATCGGCATCGGCGCCGCCATCGGTGCCGGGCCGCGGCCGCCGCGCATCTCTCTCGCACGCTCCTCCATGTCCTTGCGCACGCCGCCCGAGCCGATGGCGATGCCGATCAGCAGGATGAGGAAGCCCAGCGCAATGAAGAGCCACAGCCGGATGCGGCAGACCGTCTTCTCGAGCTTCGCCAGGCGCGGCGCGCACGGGCACTCGCACGGCGACGGGCAGCACGAAGCACTGCAGCACGGGGCGGACGGGTTCGATGCGGTGCTGGTGTCTGCCATGGTGTTCTCCGCATACAGTTTGCCACATCCGCGCCCGCGGGGACAATGCGACCCATGAAGGAACATTCCGCGACCGCGGCCCCGTCCCCTGAAACCGCGTTCCCCGTGTCGCAGCCATTCGATTTCCGGAAGCACGGCCATGCCATGGTCGACTGGATCGCGGACTACCTGGAGAACCTCGAGCGCTTGCCCGTGAAGCCAGACGTTGCCCCCGGCTGGGTCCGCGCGCAGCTTCCGCCCTCACCGCCCGAGCACGGCGAGCCCTGGGCCGCCATCGTGGCGGATGTCGACCGCATCATCGTGCCCGGAATCGTGCACTGGCAGCATCCCGGCTTCTTGGCGTACTTCCCCGCCAACGCGGGCGGACCCAGCGTCCTGGGCGAGCTGCTCAGCGCGGGGCTCGGCGTTCAGGGAATGCTGTGGAGCACGTCGCCCGCGTGCACGGAACTCGAGACGCACGTCCTTGACTGGCTCGCGGAGATGCTCGGGCTTCCGCACGCCTTCCTCTCCTCGTCCGCGGGCGGAGGGGTCATCCAGGACACGGCGAGCAGCGCCACCCTCTGCGCGCTGGTCGCCGCGCGCGAGCGTGCCACGGGTTTCGCCGGGACGGCCGCCGGGCTGCAGGGCCCGGGGCCAACGCTGGTGGCCTACGCCAGCACCGAGGCGCACAGCAGCATCGAGAAGGACGTGCGCATCGCGGGCCTGGGCGCGGGCAACCTGCGACTGGTACCCGTGCTTGCCGATCGCTCGCTGGACCCGGCCGCGCTCCGGGCCATGATGGACGAGGACTCCGCGGCAGGCCGCGTGCCGTTCTTCGTGGTCGCCGCCGTCGGCACCACCGGCACGCACGCCGTCGATCCGGTGCCCGCCATCGCCGATGCCTGCGCGGCGCACGGTGCGTGGCTGCACGTGGATGCGGCGCACCTCGGCATCGCGGCGCTCTGCCCGGAGTTCCGCGGCATTCACGCGGGCATCGACCGCGCCGACAGCTACTGCACCAACCCGCACAAGTGGATGCTTGTGAACTTCGACTGCGACGCGTTCTGGGTACGAGACCGCGCCACGCTGGTGCGCGCACTGAGCGTCCTGCCCGAATACCTGCGCAACCACGCCACCGAGAGCGGCGCGGTCATCGACTACCGAGACTGGCAGGTGCCGCTCGGCCGCCGCTTCCGTGCGCTGAAGCTCTGGTTCACCATCCGCCACCATGGCACCGAGGGGCTGCGTGCGCTCGTGCGCCACCACGTGTCGCTCGCGGCGCGCCTGCGCCACCGCATCGCCGCGGATCCCGCGCTCGAACTCACCTGCCCCACGCCGTGGTCGCTCGTGTGCTTCCGTGCCCGTGCCGGCGACGATGCCACCGACGCAATCCTCTGCCGCGTGAACCAGTCGGGCCGCGCCTTCCTGAGCCACACGCGTGTCGACGGCCGCCTCGTCGCCCGGGTGTCCGTGGGCGCGCCCACCGTGGCCGAACGCCACGTGGATGCGCTCTGGGACCTCATCCGCGGCGCACGGTGAGCAGCACCACCTCGGGCGCACAGTGGAGCCGCAGCGGGAACCACGCACCCGCACCCACGTTCACGAACAGCCCGCAGCCGTCGCGCGCGTAGGCGCCCGCGCTCAGGCGGTGCGCGAAGCTCAGGTTGGTGCGCGGCCTTCCCTTCCATGCCACCTGCCCGCCATGGGTGTGCCCGCTGAGGGTCAGCGGCACGCCGCGCGCCGCCGCCGCGTGGAAGGCCTTCGGGTTGTGCGCAAGCAGGAGGTCGGGGACCTCGGGGAGCCGCACCACCGCTCGGTCGAGCACGCGGATCGACCGCCCCCAGTCCACGCCGCCCACGAGCAGCCGCGACGCGCCCGTGCCGGCCTCCACCACGTCGCCATCGAGGAGCCGCACTCCGTTGCGGCGCGCCATGGAGGCGATCAGCTTGGCGTCGTGCAGGTGGTCGTGGTTCCCGAGCACCAGGTAGTGCCCGAGCGGCGCCCGCACCGCGGCCATCTCCGCAAACAGCGGCTCCGCGCCGTCGGCATGCAGGTCCACCACGTCGCCGGTGCAGGCCAGGAGGTCCACGCCCAGCGCCCCCACGCGCCGCACCGCATCGGCCGCGCGCTCCACGGGCATCAGGTGCCCGAGGTGGAAGTCCGACACGTGCGCCACGCGCAGCCCGTCGTGGGCGGCCGGCCACCGCGGAATGCGCAGCTCCAGCTCGCGCACCTCGATCCGCTGCGCGCGGTGCCGGCGCGAGAGCACCCCGAGCGTCAGCGCGTCCGCGGCCCGCGTCACCACCGCATGCCTCACCCGCGCGCGAAGATCGAGCCTTCCGTTGGCCATCGCAAGCCCTAGAAACGGATGGTCACCCCGCCGAACAGCCCTCGCAGGCCGCCGTCCACCTCGGATGGACCGTCCACGAGGTCGAAGTCGAACAGCCGGTACCCGAACTCCGCGCCGATGCTGTCATCGATCAGGAACGCGAACCCAACCCGCACCATCCACACCGTCTCGAGGTCGGGGATGCTCGGTCCCGCGCCCGCGTTCGCGTAGATGCGCACGCCGCGCAGGAGCGGCACGCGCCCCTCGAACCCGATCTGCACGTCGAGGCCGGCGCCGCCGTAGATGCAAGCCACGGTGCGGTCGAACGTGGACGAGGAGCCCGTCGCCTGGTTGGTCAGCTGCTGGTCGTAGTGGAACGCAAGGCCGCCGCCGAGGAGCAGCACCCGCACGTCGAACCGCGGGTATCCGTCGGAGCCCATCGCCTTGGTCGCCGCATCGCGGTTTCCGCCCGATGCGTCCCACGGCCACGGCTCGTCCGCCATGGGCCGCCACAGCACGTATCCCACCTCCGCGCCGGCCATCCATGCGCTGAAGCTCCCGGTGATGGTGTCCCCCACGGCGATGGCCGTCCCGCCGAACGTGCCGGCGACATCCGCCGACTGCGTCTCGCCGCCATTCACCGCGAAGCCCATGCCCCCGAAGCGCCAGCGGTCCACCCACACCCCGAACTCCCCGGCGATGCCCGCGTTGCCCTCGCCCACGCCGAGGTCCTCGTTGAGCTGGAACTGCGTGCCGCCCGTGCCCACCTGCGCGGTGCCCGTGAGCCTGGGCACCCAGACCCCCACCTCGCCGGTGACCCCCACCCGCTCGCCCACCCCCAGCGTCCGCGCGGCGGCGCCCGTCTCCGCAAAGGCCCCCGGGTCCGCCGAGAGCACGCATGCGACAATGAGCGTCACCATGCCCGAAGCGTACCCACCGCCGCCGCCCCCGCCGAAGCCGAAGCGACCGCCCGGCGCGGTGGACCTCGGCCGCGGCACGTGGATCCGCCCGCAGGACATGGAGTGGTCGTTCACCACCGCACGCGGCCCCGGCGGGCAGCACGTGAACAAGGCGAGCACCGCCGCCGTGCTGCGCGTGCGCATCGCCGACATCGGCGGGCTCGACGACGCCGCGCAGGAACGCCTCCGCACCATCGCGTCGTCCGTCCTTGTCGGTGACGGGGAACTGCTCTACCGCTGCGACCTCCACCGCAGCCAGCTGATGAACCGCGAGGGCTGCGAAGGCCGCCTCCGCACGATGGTGTCGCAGGCCGCCGTGCGGCCGAAGGTCCGCAAGAAGACCAAGCCCACCTGGGGCAGCGTGCAGCGGCGGCTCGAGGGCAAGAAGAAGCAGGCCGAGCGCAAGCAGTCGCGGCGCTGGGACGACGAGCGCTGATGCGTCCACGCTGACGCGGCCACATTGTCCCGCGCGTGCCCAACGCCGTTGTCCCCCGAAAGCACATGGCCCCCGGACCGAAGTCCGGGGGCCATGCGGAACTCACGAGAGTGGCTGCCCCTCAGGCGGGGCAACCGTCAGGCCTTAGGGGCACGCGCCCCAGGCGCCCAGCAGCAGACCGAGGTCCGCGCCGTTGACCACGCCGTCCAGGTTGAGGTCACCGAGGCAGGGGGTGCCTGCGCACGGGCCCCAGTTGCCCAGAAGCAGACCGAGGTCCGCGCCGTTCACCAAACCGTCGTTGTTGAGGTCCGCCGGGCACGCGGGCGGCGGGGTCGGTCCATTGATGGTGAGCGTGCCGCTCGCCGCGCCCGAACCCGCTCCGAACGAACCAAGCACGATGTAGTACGTCGCGCCAGCAGTCAGGTTGCCGGTCAGCGGAAGATCGCTGTTGGCGGCATCCAGCCGACTGGACCACGCCAACTGCCCCGTCGAGCCGCAGCCCGAGCTGCAGGCGCACGCGTCGTCGTTGTACGCGAGTGACACGAACGGCGAGCCGGCGGTGGCCGGGCAGACCGTGCCGATCGCCATCTTGGTGTCGTTCACCGATCCGCACACGTCGAAGCTGTACGCGCCGGTGACGGCGGGCACGAAGCGGTACCACTGCGCGAACGCCACCGTGGTGGTCGTGGTTGCCGCGGCATCCGTCGTCACCACGTAGTTCGGCAGCGCCGACGTGTTGGCGAAGGCGTTGGCACCGAAGGCGAGCGACGCGCCCTGGCTGCACGCCGACGGGCCATCGACGTCGATCCGGATGAGGCCCGGGTCGGCCTCGGCGGCCGAATCAAGGCCCACCACCACCTGGTAGGTGGTGCCGCCCGTCAAGGCCACCGACAGCGTCGACGCGCGGCCATCGAGCCCGCAGCCGTCGTCATTGCAGGCAACCACGGTCGCGCCGGCCGTGCACCCCGTCAGCACGCCGAGCTTGGTGCCGGTGAGGTTGGTGGCCGTCTGCGTCTCGCAGGTGCTGAAGGTGTAGTTGCCCGTGAAGGGCGCGGTGAACGGATAGAAGTTCGCCTTGTAGGCAGTGCCGCATGCACCCATGTCCCGGTTGGCCGCGGTCTCGTAGTTAAACGGAAGGTTGCCGTTGGCGCCATAGGCGAGCGTGCAGCAGGGGCTGCACGGGTCGTACGGCGGCTCCACAGCCGGATCTACTCCCACGAGCGTCACGGTGCCCGTCCAGGTGCCGGACGTGCCGGCGGCGCCGTAGCCGTTGCCCACCCAGATGGCGGGGTCAGCCGCGGTGGCGCCGAAGGTGACGGGCGTGGTGAGCGTGATGGTGCCGATGCAGGGGGTGCCCGGCGTCGAGGAGGCGCCGTTCGGCCAGAAGTAGCGCTGCGCGGCGCCGAGGTTCGAGAATCCGCCGGCCTGCACCAGGCCGCCGGTCGACAGCGGCTCGGGATCCACGTAGACGCAGATGTCGTCGGCATAGGTGAACGCAGTGGACGCATTGAGCGTCACGTCCACCTGGACCGCGGTCAGCGTGCCCGTGCAACGACCGTTCAGCGAGCCGACGATCTGGTTGAAGGTGAAGCCCGCGAACGCAGTGTTCGTGAGGGTCACGGTGATGTCCGCGGAGGCGGCCGTGGCAAGCACGGCAGCGGCAGCGCTGGCAGTGAGCATGGTTCGCATGGGGTTCTCGAATCCTCTCTTCATGAGGTTGGGTGAAACGCGTCGGGGAGGCGGCATCGGCCGGCCTCCCGATAAAACATAACGCGAGAACGGGTTCCCGGCCATCAAATTCCGGAAGCGCCCGTCCCAGAACGCAGCGGCCCCCGGACCGAAGTCCGGGGGCCGCGTGGAACTCACGAATTTGGCTGCCCCGTCAGGCGGGGCAGCCGTCAGGCCTTAGGGGCACGGGCCCCAGGCGCCCAGCAGCAGACCGAGGTCCGCGCCGTTGACCACGCCGTCCGCGTTCAGGTCCGCAGCGCAGCCCGAGCAGGGGCCCCAGGCGCCCAGGAGGAGGCCCAGGTCGGCGCCGTTCACCTGACCGTCGTTGTTGAGATCGGCCGGGCACGCGGGTGCCGTGGGCGGGATGATCTCAACGTTCGAGCCGGTCCAGGCCGCGTCGAAGCCACCGACCGCCACGTAGTACGTGGTGCCCGCGGTGACGTTGAACTGCAGCTTGCTGGTGAAGATGGTGCCGCCGCCGGTGTCGCAGCCATCGTCATCGCACGCGATGATGGTGGAGGCGTCGCCGCAGACGGTCATCGCCGCCTGGCGCGCGTCGGTCGCAGCACTGCTCGTGTCAGAGCAGGTCTGGAAGGTGATCAGGCCCGAGGCCGCCGGGGTGAACTTGATGTACTTGGCCTTGGCGATCACCTGCGTTCCGAACGGGAAGGCGCACGTGGTGGTGGTCAGGCCGGGGTACAGCGAGTCAGCCGTGACCGTGTTGATGCCAGCAACACCGTTGATGATGTTGGCCGGGTCGCACGGGTTCGGCGGGGGCAGGACGCTGATGTAGAGGCTGCCCGTGCCGGACTGCCCCTCGTAGCCGCCGAGGCGGACGAGGTAGTGGTTGCCGGCCACGATGCCCGCCTGGGACAGCTCGGACGTGAAGACCGGGTCGGTGCAGTCCTCGTTGCACGCCACGAAGTACTCCGGGAGGAGCTGCGGGTCGAAAGTGGCGAGGTTGGGGCCGAGGTTGTACAGCGCGATCTTCGAGTCGAAGTTGCCCGAGCCACCGAAGGTGCTCGTGTTGCAGTTCGACGCGATGAGCGTGCCAGCGGTCGCCGCCTGGAAGCGGTACCAGACATCCTTGTGGATGGGCAGGTCGTTGTTGGACGAGTTGCAGCCAGCCTCCGGCGGACCGTCGGTGGTGGCAAGCGTCGTGTCGTACGGCTGCGTCGAGGGCAAGAAAGCCAGCACGGTCGGCGAAGTCGCGCAGTTGTTGGACGGCGTGCCGGGGTTGGTGCAGCTGTAGACGAACAGGTTGCACTGCGGGATGGCGATGCCCACGCAGCTGGAGTCCCAGCCGGTGTCGCAGCACGACGTCTGGATCGCGCAGACCTGCTCGCAGCACGAGACGATGTTGCAGCCGCCGCCGGCATGCGGCTGGTCGCAGGGACCTGCCGCCGCGTTGCACTGCGGATACGCGGGAACCGCGGCCGCGACCACGAGCGTGTCCATGTACGCCTCGGTCGACACCGTGTTGATCGCACCGCCCGAGGTCGAGCCGCGGGTGTTCACGATGTCGAACTCGACGGCCTTGTAGTTGATGGTCGAGGTGGCGATCACGTCAGTCCAAAGGCCCGCACCCACCTTGACGGCAGGCATGCCGGTCTCGCGGTTCCAGCGGCACCCAATCTGGGTGTAGCCGGTCGCCTCGACCAGGAGCGGAGTTGTGAAGTTGATCAGGTAGTTGCCGGCAGTGCCGACGCCGAGCTGGCCGACATCGAGCCACTGCACCACGAACACCTGGCGGTCGAAGGCGCGGACCTGGAAGCCGCAGGCAGCCTTGACGTTGGTCACGGTGCCGGAGGGGTCCTGCACGTAGAGAATCATGCCGTGGCGAGCGCCGACGTTCGACGTGCCGCTGAGTGCCGGGGTCGGCGCGGTGATGTAGGCAGAGAACTCGATCGCCGTGGCGCCGCCGTTCTCGGCGGCACGGATCGCCTCGACGAGGGGCGCAACCGTCGTAGCGGTCAGGCCGCGGGCCTGGAACGCGAAACGACCCGACGTGGTCGCGTCAGGCCCGTTCGTCGACGAGAAGAAGCCATTGCCGGCCTGCGCGCCGGGACCGCCCGAGCTGACGACGGCCATCGAGGTGAGGCCGGGAGCGAGCGCGGTGGCCTGCGCCGTCACCCAGCTCTGCTGGGCATCGATCGAGCCGACGTTGTACGGCGGGCTGTCGAAGTCGCAGGTGTAGATCGTGGTCTGCGCCATCGCGGAGCACGCAAGCGTGGCTCCGGTCAGCGCGCCGACCGTCAGAATTGTGCGAGACGTCATTTCGATGCGTCCTTTCGTGAGTTCCTGGCACCCTTCACTGAGCGGTCGGTGCGCGGCCGGGTGCCTGGCCGAGCTCCGCGACAAACGATTGCAATCCAAACATCGGGAAATCGACACGTGATCCCTCGCGGGAAGTGGCAATACCCTCGGTAACTATGGCGTCATCCGTGAGAAACTCAACAAAGGATTAACGCGAAATAGGCGAATATCGGTCGGAAGTTATTGGCAGCTTCCGTCACCGACGTCCCGAAACTTGCGGTGCAGTTTGCTCTGTCCGCAGCGGAAAAACGCGCCCTGCCGGGGGCGCCCTGCGCAGCATGAGGTCGCTCACTTGCATGCACAGGTTGTCAGACCTGCCAAGCCGCGACTTCGGGATCCGCATGATCGCAGAACCGACTGTACGCCAGGGCTTAAGGCCGAGCTGGCGTCCTTCGTCCGGAGCACCGAACTCCGGGACCGGAAGCGCGGGCGCGCGACCGGAGCGGCATCCGAGCGCGAACATCCGTAGCCGCTTCTGCGGTACTCCAAAGTCGGCGGCGTTCAGCACGGCGACCGTGACGCCGTATCCGAGGCGTGCACCTTCCGACTGTAGGAATTCCACAACCTCCCGGTGGCGGCTGTGGGTGATCGCAGCCACGTTCTCGAAGATGAAGCCTTGTGGACGGAATCCCCGAACGACTCGCATGAACTCCTTGAAGAGTGTGCCGTCAACCGACTCCGTCCCGGCACGCGAACCGATATTCGAGAAGGGCTGGCAGGGGGCACCACCGACGACCAATGCTGCTTCCTCCGCTTGGAGGCCCGACTTCTTAAGCATAACTGCGGTGGAAATGGCACGAATGTCTCCGCCCTGATGGTCGATCGCATTCCAACCCGGACGATTGTGCCGAAGCGTCGCACGGCAATCTGCGTCGTGTTCGATGCAAACAGCCGTACAGAAGCCAGCATCCTCTAGCCCGAGATCCAACCCGCCACCGCCGGAAAAGAGCGAAACCACGGCTCGGGGAGTCTGTCTACCGGGACAGTCCACGCGATCGAAACTTGGTCGTTTTAGTGACTTCACGTCGTCCTTTGTGGTGAAACGCATACACCGCATGGCTCGCAGCGGTCTGTTTCTGGCCTTACGCAAGGGCCAGGGGCAGGTGACGGGGTGGCTCTCAACGGTACACCCCTTGTGAGGATTGGTGCATGGTAAATGCCTCTTACGTGCCCGGCAGTGCCGCAGCGGCGGGGGAGCGCAGCGAGCGGGCGCGTAGGTAGCGCCAGGCACGCCGCCGCAAATCCCGCCGGAGTCCACTTGCCCAGCGCCCGCTGGATCCGCTGATGTTTGTAGAAGAGGTCCCGCGAGTTGATCAGACACCGCCCCTCCGCCGGCGTGTCAAAGAACTCGAACGGCAGGATGTCGTCGCGCAGCCTGCCTTTCAAGGTCTCGGCGATGGCGTTCTGCCACCGGTGACCCCGGGTCGGTGGAGAGGGCGCCGGTGCCGCGCGCTACGCACTAGGCCTTCACCGCATTTGAGAGCATTTCCGGCCCGTTGTCGACCCGCATGTGCATCAGCTCTTTCCAGATCAGCGCCAGCTCGTCTAGCACCGCCATGATGGTCTCGCCCTGCAGGTATCGGTACGCCTCGATCGCAAGGCACTCCAGCGTGTACTCGAACGCCACGGGCGCGCCGAAGCGCACAGCGCCGCAGCGGTCGCGCAGGAGGGCGGCGATGCGTTCAAGGTTCGCGGCGGGTTCTCGGGCTCTCGGCGGCACTTTGGCAAATCTAGCGAAACAGGGTTGACATGCCCGACGAATACTGTACTATTACACTAGTACACCAAAGTACCCTAACGCCATGCTGCTCCCCTTCCTCGTCAATCCCTCCGCGCCCGTCCCGATCTTCCAGCAGATCGCCGACGGGCTTCGCGCCGCGATCGGCCGGGGTGCGTTCCCCGCCGGGAGCCTGCTGCCGAGCGTCCGGGCGATCGCCGCACGATGGCATTCCGAGATGCGCGCGCACCTGCGCGCGCACGGGCTGGACTGACGGGACGCACGAACGAGGAGACGCACCATGGACCACGGATTCCCGACCACCTTCGACGCCGCCGCACGGCGCGCACGAAGATCCCTCCTTGGCGGGGCCACACGCATGTGCCTCGCGCTCGGCGCCGCGGCCGCGGCCATGCCCGCGGCACCGTCGTCCGCGCAGGTGGAGATCGCGCTCCCGGGCAGGGAGGATCGCCGCTCCCGCGTGGTGATGAGCGGGCGCGAGTTCGACGGCGTGGCCGAGGCGGTCGGGTTCGACCCGTCGCAGCGCACCACCGCGGACGTGATGTTCGACGACGCGCAGGCGCGAATGTTCGAGGCGAAGCGCACCGCGGACGCGGCGGCACGGAAAGTGGGGCTTTTCGAGCCATCGCGCGAGGCGGTCGCGGCACGGGGCGCGGCAATGCGCGCGCTGCGCACGTCGCTGCTTGCCCAGGTGGACGACCTGTTCGCGTCGCTCGGCGCCATCGCACGGCCCGAGCAGCAGCCGGCCCTGCTGCACGAGCGCCGCGTGGCGCGGCTGCGCGTGATCCGCACGACGGCGCCAGAGTCCGGCTTCCTCGGGTCCAACACGGGCATCGTGGTCTCCGACGCCGTGGCCGCGGTGAACGCGGCGGCGATCGACGGCACGGACGTGGCCCGTGCGCATGAGGCGCTCGCGGGATCGCTCGACCGGCTGGCGGATGCGCTGGTGCGGCTGGCGGATGCGTGCTCGGAGCGATTGCTCGCGATGGCCGAGGCGGCTGGCGCACCGGACTCGGATCCGAGAGTGACCGCGACCCGCACGCAGGCACGCGAGGCGCGGATGCAGGCCGCGCGGGTGCAGCGCGAGGCGCTGATGCAGGCCTCGCGGGTGCAGCGCGAGTCGCTGGCGGCGCTCGAGGGCGTGCTCACGGGCACGGCGCTCCAGGACGCGAAGGCGGCGGCGGCACGGGCGATCTGGCCCATGAGCGCCGATTCGAAGTCGCCGCGCCGCGCCATCGGCCAGCTCCTTCGAAGGGAAACCAACGCGGACCGGCGCACGGCGCTCGAGGGCGTGCGTGATGCGTGGTGGGCGGCATGGTGGCCAGCGACGCTCCGGATCATCGATTCATTCGAGGCGGTGCTCCATGAGGCTGATGCGATGGGTCACCCACCGGCCGAGCTCGTCGAGGCGCGCACCGCGGCTGACCGCACGGCGTGGCAGGCGCTCGCGGCGCTTGACCCGGCGAACAAGGACTTCCACCTCGCGAACGCCGAGCCGTCGCAGGCCCTCAAGGGCGGCGGGATGATGCTCGACCTCGGCCCGAATGCCGAACCGGGCCTTCCCGGCAGCGAACCGGGCCCGGGCGGCCCGTCGCTCGCGACCGGCGTCAGCATCGCATTCAGCAGCACCGTGACGGTCCAGTCGGGGGAATCGGGCGACGCCGGGGGCGCGAACGTGGAGATGGCCGTCGCCGACGACGCGCCGGACGCCGGCGAGGCCGGCGGTGCGGTGGCGATCGCGACCGGCGATGCGCTCGAGGGCATGGTCTCGAACCAGGTGACGATCGTCGGCGCCACCGGCTCGGCCGACGACGTCTCGATCGACTTCGGCGGCGACATGGGCGACGTCGCCGAAATGTTCCCCCCCCTCCCCGAGGCCGAGGCGGTGCATGATTTCTGGGAACGGCACGCGCTCGCCGGTGCGGGCATCCCGCCCCCGATGACCGACGACGACGTGCGTCGCATCGCCTCGGCGCTGGGCGTCGCTGCGGACGAGGGCGTGCTCGCCCAGGTGGCGCGCGACTACCGCGACCGCTCAAAGGCGAGCGACGACGAGCTCGGCGCGCGGATCCGGTCGCTCCTCGACGGTGCCGCGGTGGCGTGGCCGATGCCCGACCTTCCGCAGGCGCCGGGACTTCCGCCGCAGCGCCCGGAGGTGCCGCTCGCGGACATCCGCGAGGCGGTCGGCCTCATCGACCAGTGGACCGAACAGCTCGGCACGCTCGATGACGCGGTCATCGACGCGGTGGCAGCCCTCGGCACGCCGCGCCCCGAGGCGGTGCAGGCCCAGCAAGAGCGACGCGCGCGAGCGCGCGCCCGTGCGCTTCACTACCCGGGCACCGGCGGCGGCTTCAACCTGAGCGGCCTGCGGCTGTTCGTCGAGCCGGCGGACGCGCTGGCGGCATCGGGCGCGGACGCCGCGGCGATCGAGGCGGCCGGACGCGCGCTCGAGGCGTGGTCGCCCGCGGCGCTCGCGGCGATCGAGGCGAACCGCGCGGCGGTGCGCAAGGAGTCCGTGGCGCTCATCGAGTTCGAGCGCGCCGATGTGGCCAACATGCGGCGTGCCATGCAGTCGGACGACGGCGCACAGAAGGCGTTCCTGTTCGACGAGGAGCCCATGGAGCGGCGCGCCGAGACGGAAGGTCGCCTCGGCAAGGCACGTCAGGCCGTATCGCAGCAGTCGGTCGCGGGCCGCGACGCCGCGGAAGGCGCGCTGCCCGAACTGATGCGCGGCGCGTTCCGATCGGCGTGGTACTCGCTCTCGGTCCCGTCGGCCTACCGCGACCGCAGCGACGCGCTGCCCGCGGTCGACCGAGCGCGGGGGCTCGCCGACCTGTCCGGCGCGCAGCGCGCGCAGCTCGACGCCCTCCGGAACGACCACGCGTCCCTCCATCGCGCGTCATGCGACGCCATCGCCGAGATGATGATCGCGGAGGCCTCGCGCATGGATGCCGCGATGGACTCGGAGGAGGGCACGGGCATGGACTCGATAACCGGCGAGTGGCGGATGCTGTCGGACGCGTTCTTCGAACGGCGCGAGCTCGATGCGCGCACGCTGCGCCGGCTGCGCGCCGTGCTCACCCCGGAGCAGGCCAAGGAGATCCCGCAGCTTCAGCCGCGCGCACCGCGGCGCATGCCCGCCGGGTTGCCGCCGGGCTTCCCCGGCGCGGCCCCCATGGTCATCCCCGCGCCCACTCCGGCGGCACCGGCCCCGACGTCGCCGTGATGCGGCTGTGGATGCCGCCGCGACCCTTCCACTCGGTGATGACCTGAATCCACGCGGGCTCCATCGCTGCGGCGAGGTCGTCGCGCATGCGGTTCGTCACGGCCTCGTAGAAGATACCCTCGTTGCGGAAGCTCTGGTGGTAGAGCTTCAGGCTCTTGAGCTCGACGCAGCGCTTCGCGGGGCGGTACCTGACGATCACGCGGCCGAAGTCCGGGTGCCCGGTCTTGGGGCACACGCTCGTGAACTCCTCGTTCACGTGCTCGATGACGAAGGCGGAGTCCGTCGGGGACGGGAAGCATTCGAGCAGCGCGGCGTCGGGCATCAAGACAGGATAGGCACGCGGCGCACGGCGCGCGGAGCGCGGCCTCACGGTGCCCACGATTGCAGCAGCTTCGTGACCTGCGGCTGCGCGGGCTCGATCGCGAGGCTGCGCTCGAATGCCCCGCGCGCCTCCTCGCGCGCGGCGCCGTCGAGCCGGTCACTAAGTATCCACGCGTTCAGCGCGCACACGCCCACGCCGTTCCACGCCTTGATGCTGCGGGGGTCCTGCTGCGCGGCGGCGCGGTAGGCCGCGATGGCCCGGCCGTAGTCGCCCGCGCGGAACGCCAGCCACGCGGCGCGCTCGCTGGCCGCGGCGGTCGGCCAGCGGCGCGCGTACTCGCCCGCGGCGCTCGCGGCCTCGACGTAGCGGAGCTCGGCGGCGTAGGCGGCCACGAGGCCGTCCATGGTGGGCTGGCCCACCTCGCCGAGCGCCACGGCCTCCTCGAATGCCGCGGTCGCGTCGGCGTTGCGGCCCGCGCGCAGGTACGCCTGGCCGAGCCGGGTCCACGTGTCGGCATCGGCGCCGGGGTCGGCGCACAGCCGCTCAACGAAGGGAAGCGCCGCGGACGACTGGTTCGTGACCTCGAGCATGTCGGCCACGCCGCGCACCGCGCGCAGGTCGGCGGGCGCGATCACCAGCGCCTGCCGGTAGCACTTCATCGCATCGTCCGGGCGGCCCGCCGCGGCGTGCACGCCCGCGAGCCCCACCTGGGCGTCCACATTGCGCGGGTCAGCGCGGATGGCGGCCTCGTATGAGCGCTGCGCGGCGCGCAGGTCGCCCTGGGCCATGGTGGTGCGGCCCACCGCGAGCTGCGCGTCGACCAAGCGCGGGTTCTCGGCGAGGATCGACCGGAACTCGACCAGCGCCTGCTGGTAGTCGCCGCGCTGCGCCACGGCCTGCGCCCGACGCATGCGGTCGGCCTCCTCGGGCGTGGGCTCGACGGCCGTTCCCGCGCGCATCGCGGCCACCTCGCTCTCGGGCTTGGCCCACGGGCGGCAGCCGCCGATCGCGAGCATGGGAAGCGCCGCGGCCATGAGGAGCGCCAACGCGCGCAGCCATGCGGCGTTCGCCCGATCGGGGTCGCGCCCGCGCAACCGGCCCTCCTTCGGGGTCTCCATGACCATCGGCACGTGGCGCAAGGCGGCGGCGTTCGCAATCGACGCGAAGAACGCGCGCCCACAGGCGCCCCGCCCCAGGTGCTCGTGCCGGTCGAGGTGCGATCCGAGCGCGCCCTTCGAGTCGTTGGCGTGGATCACGCGCACCGTGCCCGCGCCGAGCGCCTTGCGCGCATGCGACCAGAACGCACGCGCCTTCGCGGGGGTCGACGCATCGTGGCCGAAGGCGGTCGCGTGGCACGTGTCGATGCAGAACGCGACGCGATCGGGGTCCGCGACCGACGCCCGGATACGCCCGAGGTGCTCGAGCGGGCCGCCGAGGTTCGTGCCGCTCCCGACGGTGTTCTCGATGCACGTGACGGTGCGACAGCCGCGCGTCGAGCGGTGGATCGCGTCGAGCTCCGCGGCGAGTCGCTTGATGCCCGCGGCCTCGTCGCGCGGGTCGCCCGCGGTGCCCAGGTGCGCGCCCGGGTGCATGACGCACGACGGGATGCCGAGCGCCTCGCAGCGCTCGATCTCCTCGACCTGCAGCGCACGGCTGCGCGCGCGCATCGCGCGGAGGGGCGACGCGAGGTTCACGAGGTAGCTGTTGTGGCTCACGAGCCGGCGTTCGGGATGGCGGTCCCAACCGGCCGCCCGGACGGCCGCGCGGAAGGCGTCGACCTCGTCCTGCCGCAGGGGCTTCACCTTCCACTGGCGCTGGTTCTTGGTGAAGACCTGCACGCAGTCGAGCCCCAGCCGCACCGCGGCCTCGATGGCCAGGTGCATGCCCCCCGCGATGCTGAGGTGGCTGCCGACGAGCATCAGCCGCAGCCCTCCGGGACACCCTCGGAGTGCGGGGCCTCGGCGGGCCTCGCCGGCGTGCGGGCGAGGCCGGACAGCGCGCGGGCGACCGCCTCCGCCTGCACGCGCAGCTCCGGGACGGCCGTGCTCTCCCACAGGTCGCCGCGGCGGAGGGCGCCGACGAGGTGCATGCGCTCGTCGACGTCGCCCGCGGACCGCACGAGGCGACCCGCCTCGTCCGTGCGAAGGCCGAGGCCCACCGGGTCCGCGACCGCGGCGCCCGAGCGCAGCATCGAGCCGATCATCGGGTCGACCGTGTCGCGCACGCTCATGCCCGGGCCGATGCAGTTGAAGATCCGCGCCGCCGAGCGCTCGCCGTCAGTAATTGACGCAGAAATACACCGGCCCCCTAGCGGGGGCCGGTGGGCTGGGGGGTAGGCGGGGGGCTTACATCTCGCCCCACCCCGCGCTCGCTAGCCAGTCGTTGTCTGCGTCCCAGTCCTCGCGGGTCATCTGCCCCACCGCATCCGCGAACGCTTGGTTGTCCGCCTCGCGGCTCGCGTCCTCGAATGACGGCTCGGCGTGACGCGCCCTGCCGGGGGCGCTTGCACGCAATCTCCGCGAGACCTCGCGTTCCTTCGGTTCTTGGACCCTGCTGAGTCGGACCCTGCTGAATTTGGACCCTGACGGCCCGCGCCGTGCCGCGCGTTCAGCCCCCGTCCGAGAGCCGCACCTCGCCCGACCCCTTCACGATCTCGCCGATCACCGCCGGGCTCTCGCCGAGCTTGGCCAGGCGGGCGCACACGGCATCGGCGAAGGTCGGCCGCACGATGACCGTGTAGCCGATGCCCATGTTGAACACCTTGAACATCTCCTCCCGCTCCACGTTGCCGTGCTTCTGCAGGAACGGGAAGACCGGGTTCGGCGTCCAGCGCGTGGTGTCGATCACCGCATCGACCTTGGGGCCGAGCGCCCGGCAGACGTTGCCGGGCAGGCCGCCGCCGGTGATGTGCGCCATGCCGGACACCACCTTCTTCTTCTTGTAGGCCGACAGCATCTTCACGATGGACTTGGCATAGATGCGCGTGGGCTCGAGCAGCACCTTCCAGAGCGGCTCGTGGCCCAGTTCCGGGTAGATGCGGTCCATGTCCAGCCCGGCGTCCTGCACGATGCGCCGCACCAGGGAGTAGCCGTTGGAATGCACGCCCGAGGCGCGCAGGCCGATGATCACGTCGCCCTTCTTGACGCGGGCGGCGTCCACGACGCGCTCAAGCTCCACAACGCCCACGCAGAAGCCGGCGATGTCGAAGTCGCCGGGCTTGTAGATGTCGGGCATCTCGGCACATTCGCCGCCGATGAGCGCGCAGCCGGCGATCTCGCAGCCCTTGGCCACGCCCTCGATCATCTTGCCGGTGGCGTCCGGGTCGAGCTTCGACAGCCCCAGGTAGTCCAGGAAGAAGAGCGGCTCGGCGCCCTGCACGATGAGGTCGTTGACGTTCATCGCCACGCAGTCGATGCCGACCGTGTCGTACACCTTGCGCTCGGCGGCGATCATGACCTTGGTGCCCACGCCGTCGGTGCAGCCGACCAGCACCGGGTCCTTGTAGTTGCGCTTGAAGAGCTTCTGGTTGTAGTCGAGCCGGAACATGCCGGCGAAGGCGCCGTGCTGGCCCATCACGCGTGGGCCGTGCGTGCGCTTCAGGAGGCCCTTGATGCGGTCGACCACCTCGTCGCCGGCGTCGATGTCGACCCCGGAGTCCTTGTAGGTGAGCGGACGGCGCGACTTCGGCTCGGTCATGGTTGCTTCACCCATGGGACGGAAGATCGTACCGGGCGTGTCACCCATGGAATCAGGAGGATTCCGGGGATGCCGGCCGCCATCGCCGCTACCAGGAAGAGCGGATAATCGAGCGCCGCCGCAAGCGCCCCGCCCGCCCCGCGCGCGATCGCGTTGCCGAGCGCCATCAGCGCCGTCAGCAGCGCGTACTGCGTTGCTGTGAAGCGGCGGTCGCATACCCCCATGAGGAATGCGACGAAGCCGCTCGTCACCAGACCGATGACGAAGTTCTCCAGGCCGATGGCCGGCACCAGCGCCCACACCGGCGGCGGCACCGCGGGCGTGCCCTTGACGGTGGCGCCGTAGGCAAGCGCCAGCGCCAGGAACCCGCCGATGCTCACGCAGTGCGCCACGCCGAACACCCAGAGGCAGCGCACCACCCCCAGGCGCGCCACCATCCAGCCGCCGACGCCGGCCCCGGCGATCGTCATCCCGATGCCGAAGGCCTGCCGGATCCAGCCGATCGACGCGGGCGAGTAGCCAAGCCCCTTCATGAGGAGCGGCGTGGTGATGGCGTTGGCCAGCTGGTCCGGCAGCTTGAACACCAGCACGAACGCAAGCAGCGCCGGGAAGGCCCAGCCCCACCCACGCACGAACTCCGCCACCGGCGCAACCACCGACTCGCGCAGCCCCGGCCGCACGCGCGCCACGGCCGGTTCCGGCGAGGCAAGCGTGGCCGCGATGCCGAGCACCATCGCCGCGGAACCTGCGATCGCGGCCACGCGCCAGCCGACGGTGTCGGCGGTGGCCAGCACCCCCGCCCCGAGGACGACGAACGCGATGCGGTACCCCGTGACGAACGAGCTCGCGCCCGCGCCGAGCTCCTCCTCGCGCAGCGACTCCGTGCGGAGGGCATCGGCCACCGTGTCCTGCGTGGCCGAGAGGAACGCCACGAAGGCAAGCAGCCCGGTGAACGCCACCGGGCGCTCCGGCCCCACGAAGCACATCGCCACCAGCCCCCCAAGCACCGCCATCTGAGTGATGAGCAGCCATCCGCGCCGCAGCCCCAGCCGCCCGACGACCGGCACGTGCAGCGCATCGACCGCCGGCGCCCACAGGAACTTCAGCGCGTACGGGAACGTCCAGAACCCGAGCGCGCCGATCGCGGCCACGTCCCACCCGTCCGCCGTGGCCCACGCCGAGGCGATGTCAGTCACCATCACGTTGGGAAGGCCGCCCGCGAACCCCAGCGCCAGCAGGCACAGCATGGTGCGGTTGCCGTAGAGCGCCAGCAGCCCGGGCCGCGAGGCGGCATGAGGGTCGTCCGTGACCATGCGCGCAAGGTACGCCGCGCAAAATGCAGCCTGGGCCCCGGCATGAATGCCGGGGCCCAGGCAAAGGATGTCAGCCGAAGGGCGTAAGCGTCGGTCCGTCAGCCCGCTCAGCGGCGGCGACGGGCACCGGCGATGCCGGCCACGCCGAGAAGCGCGAGCGCGCCCGGGGCGGGAACCAGCGTGCCGTTGACGTTTACCATCATGCGGCTCGGCGACGCTCCGGGCGGGGTGCCGAAGGCGAAGAAGGCTTGGAAGACGCCGCTCCCGGACAAGTTGAAAATGCCGAACCCGTTGATCGAGGCGCCGGTCGTCGGGGCGTTGACCACGCGCCAGCCGTTGTCGGTGCTCGCGGCATTGGCGCCGGTGAACTCGACGCCGATCCACCAGCCGCCGAGCCCGGCGTTGGACGCGGTCTCGAGGTTCAGGGTGACGCCCGACACCGCGCCGGTGTTCACGAGCTGCGTCACCGACGCAGTGCCGCTGCCGAGCGACGCCGAGGAGTAGATCAGGTAGTTGGCGCCGCGGCCGAAGTTGGTGCCGTCGAAGGTCATCTCAGCGGCGTAGATCTTGATGCCGACATCGCGCAGGGCTCCCGCAGTCGCAATGCGGCGGATGCCGACGATCGCGCTCTCGAGCGAGAGCTGCGTCTGGCCCGCGCCGACGGAGGTGAAGCAGTTCATGTAGGTGATGGCGCCGGCACCAGCGTTGAAACGGTTGCCGGTCTCGGTGCCGCCGCCGTACACGAGGGCAGCGTTCGAGGCGGAAGCGAGGGCGAGGGAAGCGACGGCCGAGGCGGAAAGGCGTGCCAGCATGTCTGGGGAACTCCGGGTCGAAAGGGATCAAGTCCGGCCAAGGCGCCACGAGGCGCATCGCGCAGACTTCATGAACATTCCCTTTTTCCGGGTCCCGCCAAAGCGGACGCAGTTCCTACAAGGTGCCACCGACCCGCAGGCGGGCAAGCGAATCCCGGAGCAAATGTGAGGGAACGTGGCGAAAGGAGCCCGTTATCGGGACGCAGCGAGCGCCAATCCCAGCCCCGCCGCCATCGAAGACCCCAGGTCCGCCGGGCTTTCCGCCACCACCAGCCCGCATGACCGCAGCGCGTCCATCTTGGACTGCGCCGTGTCGTCGGCGCCGCCGATGATGGCACCCGCATGGCCCATGCGACGCCCCGGGGGCGCCGTCCGGCCGGCGATGAAGGCCACCACGGGCTTGTGGCGCATGTTGGCCTGGATCCAGCGGCCGGCCTCCACCTCGTCGGTGCCGCCGATCTCGCCGATCATGATCACGCCCTCGGTGTCCTGGTCGGCCGCGAACATCTCCAGCACGTCGATGAAGTTCATGCCCTTCACCGGGTCGCCGCCGATGCCGACGCACGTGGACTGGCCGATCCCGAGTTCCGACGTCTGCCACACGGCCTCGTAGGTGAGCGTGCCCGAGCGGCTGACGATCCCCACGGCATTGCGCGTGGAGGCATCAAGCCGGTGGGTGTGGATGTAGCCCGGCATGATGCCGATCTTGCAGCCGCCCTCGTAGCGGCCGGGCGTTGCGGTCTTGCGCCCTGGCGTGATGACGCCCGGGCAGTTCGGGCCCACGAGCGTGCTGTCCGGATACCCCGCAAGACGCGCACGCACGCGCACCATGTCCTGCACCGGGATGCCCTCGGTAATGGCCACGATGGTGCGGATGCCGGCATCCGCCGCCTCGAGGATGGCGTCCGCCGCGAACGGCGGCGGGACGAAGATCATGCTTGCGGTGGCACCGGTCGAGCGCACCGCCTGGCTCACAGTGTCGAAGATCGGCAGGCCGTTGGCGTCCTTCCGGCCGCCCTTGCCCGGCGTGGTGCCGCCCACCATGCGGGTGCCGTAATCGAGGCAACCCTTCGTATGGAAGGCGCCCGAGCTGCCGGTGATGCCCTGGCAGATGACCGTGGTGTTGCCGTCGATGAGGATCGCCATGGGGGCGGGAAGAATAGTCGAACACGCTAAGATCGGGCCCGATGGAAGCTCATGCCGCCAACCCGTCGCTTCGCGCGGTCGCGCGCTCGATCGCCGAGCTGCCGCAGTTGGCCCGGTTCGGCGGCAGCGCCTCGCTGGACCATGCGTTGGCGGGCCGCCTGCTGGCGGCGTTCCGCGAGATCGCCTTTCCCGGGTTCCATGCCCTGCCCCACGGCGGCACCCATGAGACACCGGAGGCCTTCGTCGCCGAGCGGGTTCCCGCGCTGCGTGCGCTGCTCGCGGGGTGCATCGCCGCATCGGCCCGGAGCGAAGGACGCCCAGTCGACGAACGCGCTGCGCTCGACGCGGCCGACGCGCTGCTCGCGCGGATCCCGCAGGTGCGCGCGATGCTCTCGGAGGACGTCGACGCCGCCTACCGCGGCGACCCCGCGGCACGCAGCGTGGCGGAGGTCATCCTCTGCTACCCCGGCATCGCGGCCATGGTGGCGCACCGGTTCGCGCACGAACTCTGGAACGCGGGCGCCACGGTGCTGGCCCGGATGATGTCGGAGATCGCGCATTCGGCAACGGGCATCGACATCCACCCGGGCGCCTCGATCGGCCACGGCGTGTTCATCGACCACGGCACCGGCGTGGTGATCGGCGAGACGTGCGTCATCGGCGCCGGATGCCGGATCTACCAGGGCGTGACGCTCGGCGCCAAGAAGTTCGAGCGCGCGGCCGACGGATCGCTCCGCAAGGGTTCGAAGCGCCACCCGACGCTCGGTGAGCGCGTGACCATCTACGCAGGCGCCACCATCCTCGGCGGCGATACGGTGATCGGCGACGATTGCGTCGTGGCGGGCGGCGTGTTCGTCACGCAGAGCGTGCCGCCCGGCCACCTGGTGGCCAATCCCAAGGCGCAGGTCCGTGTTCTCCCGCACGGGGGCGATCCGTCATGAGCGCACGGCTCGGGATGCGCGGCCTGTCGGGGCTGGCGCTCGCGATCGCGGCGGCGGTCACGCTTGCCGTGGTGCCGGTGGCGATGCCGTCGCCGGTGCGCGACGCGCTCCCGGGACTGGACGCGCCGACGCTCTACGCGCGCGTGCACGTGATCGGCGCGAGCGCAAGCGCGGGCTTCGGCGTGCGGCCGCCGGTGGAACGCGGCACGCCGGGACGGCTCTCGGGCCTCACGCTCGCGCAGGTGGCCGAGTGCGCCGGCAACGGCAGCTGCCGCGTCACCGGCGACGCGACGGCGCTCTTCTCCGCAAGCCCGCTGTCTACGGGCACCGAGCAGGTGGAGGGGCTCCTCGCCATGGACCCGCGCCCCACCGTGGTGTTCGCCGACGACTTCCTCTTCTGGTTCACGTACGGCGCCCTCGCCGTCGACGGCAACCGCACGCCGATCACCGACGAGTCGCAGCGGCTGCAGATGCTGGAGTCCGGGCTTGCGCTCCTCGACCGCGTGGTGGAGGTGAAGCTGCCGCTGGTGGTCGGCGACATACCCGACATGTCGGTGGCAGTCGGCGGGATGCTCAGCCGCATGCAGATGCCGAAGCCGGACACGCTGGCGCGGGCCAACGAACGGATCCGCGCATGGGCCGCCGGGAAGCCCCGCGTGGCGGTGCTGCCCCTGGCACGGCTCGTCGAGGAGCTGCGGTCCGGCAAGCCCTTCGATGCCGGCCGACGCAGCTGGAGCGAGGCCACCGACGGCCCGCTCATCCAGCGCGACCAGCTGCATGCCACGTTCGCGGGCACCGTGGCGCTGCTCGCCCGCACCGAGCAATCGGCGAACGAGCGGTTCCTGGGAATCAGGCAGCCGAACGCGCCCGGAGCACCCGCGGTGTTCGAGCACGACCCCGCCACGGTCGGCGCACGCGTGCGCGAGTCGCTCCGTGCCGCAAGCGAAGCGCTCAGGCCCGCTCAGCCCGCGCCCTGAAGCTGCGCCAGCGTGCGCTTGGTGTCCGGGTCCCTCGCGCGCGCGATCAGGTCGTTGAGCCACGTGTCCGCCGCGACCGCGCCGTCCACGGCGCGCACCGCCTTCACGAGCGCCTTGGCATCCATGTCGAGCCGCGGCTCGCGCACCGCGGCCTTCAGCACGGCCACCGCGGCTCGGTCGCGGAGCGCCGGCAGGTCCACCGCCCAGAGCTGCCAGAGCATGTCGCGCTCCTCGTCGGTGGGCGCCTTGGCAAGCACCCACGCATCCATGAAGTCGGCGCGCGTGCCCGCACGGAAGAGCGCCCCGAGGGCCAGCCCCGCGACCGCATCGCCCGCGCCCTTGGCGCGCGCAAGCTTCCAGAGCTGCACGGCGAGCGCATCGTCACCGACCATCACGAGGTCGCGCATCGCCAGCGCGTACTCGCCCGCAGCGGCTTCGGCCGACGCGGACTTCGAGCGCTCCAGCGCCGCGCGTGCCGCGGCCCGCACGTCAACCTCGCCGTCGCCGACCGCCGGCGGCGCATCGCGGCCGGGCATCGTGGCCATGACCTTGGGCGCCGGCACGGTCATCAGCGGATCGCCGATGGTGGCCACGCGCCAGGCCTGCGGGATGGGGTCGCCGGGCCACTGCCGGCCCGCGACGACGAACGGCGCCAGCGAAAGCAGCCGCTGCACGAATGCCTCGGGCGGCACGAACGCGCTGAGGAAGGGCTCGTGCACCGAACCGACGTAGGCATACGCGCCGTGCGCGAGCCAGCGGCCGCCGATCGACCACTCGGTGTCGGGCTGCTGCAGCGAGAAGCTGTGGACCATGCTGAGCGCCACCGGCGTGCGCAGCACCGGGATGTCGGTTGATGGAACGATCGACGAGGGCTCGAGCTCGAAGAAGTCCGCGTGGCCGCTCGAGTTGACGAACACGAGGTCCGCGAGCACTCCCTTGGCAAGCATGGACCGCCATCCGGCGACGGTGCCGTCCTGCCCTTCCCACGCGCGCGTGCGCCACCCGGCGTCCGCAAGCGCCGGCGCGGCCTTGGCGAACGAGTAGGCCGGGAACGCACCGGCGTTGCCCCGCTCCGCATAGCCGTTGAACATCCACGCCTCCCCGCGGCCGAGGAAGAGCGAGCACATCGCCATCGATGCCGCGCGCACGCGATCGCCGAACACCTGCGACGCGAACGCGTAGCGCGACCCATCCGCGTTGCGGCAGAGCGCATCGGTGAGCGAGAGCGGGCCGTCGTCGCGGGGTAACTGCGGGTTGCGGCCGCCCGGCGGTGCGGGGAGGTTCACGCGGAGCGCCGCGCGGCGGCAGAGCGTGAGCGTCTCCAGGTCATCACCGAGCGCGTCCCAGCGCAGGCCGCTCGATGCGAACGCCTTGCGGACGTCGGCATCGAAGGTCGCGAAGCCCCCGGCGTCGAGCACGTCGTTTGCGCTGCCCCCGAGCGGCTGCTCGCCCCAGAGGAGCGGCTGCCCGCGCCCGGCGGCAAGCGCCACGGCCGCGGTCCACGAGGGATCCGCTGCGGACGCAACGACCATCCCCGCGGGCACCAGGCCCACGGCCCGAAACGCCGCGACCTGTCCCGCGACGGGGTCGCCGTTCCACGCGCGGCAGATGGCCGCGTCGCATGCGGCGCGCAGCGCAGCCGAATCGGCGGGGGGATTCCCGGCAGCGCGGCGGAGCACCTGCGCCGGCTTGAACGCTCGGATGAACCGCGGCGCGAACGCGGCGTCCTCGAAGAGGACGGGCCACCTCGCCTTGGTGGTCCACCTGGAGATCTCCGCGAGGTACGCGCCCTCGTCGGGCACCAGCACCACGCGATCGACGACGGGCAGCTTGGTCTCCACCGCGAGCGAACGCATGCCGAGCTTCGCGAACCACGGCATGTCCTGCTGCTCGGGAGGCGGCGAGGGCGCGGGCGGCGGTGCGGGCGGCGGTGCGGGCGACGGTGCGGGCGGCGGTGCGGCCTGGGCAATCACGGACACCACGCATGCAACCACCGCTTGGAGCGTCATGCGTCGAATGATAGGTCTGCGCAACCGCGCGGTGTCACGCCACGCACGCGCGCCATGCCCATGCCGCAAGCAGCGCGCCGAGCGCGGGTCCCGCCACCGCGATCCATGCGTCGGCCCACGTGCCAGGCTGCCGGTCGCCCGCGGGCACGACCGCATGCACGACGCGGCCCACGACGGCGCGCGCAGGGTTCAACGGCGCGCCGACCGCGCCCGCGCCGACCACGCACGCAAAGAGCAGGATGCCTGCGATGACGGCGGACTCGGCGAGGTGACCGAGCACGTACGGCGGCTGCGTGGCAAGGGGCATGCCGGCATCGGCGCCGGAATCGCCGCCCGGGCCGAGCGGTTCGCCCGCCAGGATGCGGAGCATGACGAACACGAGTGCGCCGGTGGTCACCACGGACGCAAGCAGGTTGGAGAGCGGTGCTCGCACGGCCGGCCGCTCCATCAGCACCTCGGCCCGGTCCTCGGGCGCGCTGCGCGTCCACTGCGGGACGAAGGCGACCAGCGCCACGCCCATGCCGACGGCGGTGCCGGCGCACTGCGCGGCAACGTGCCGCACTGCATCGGTGCCGGACATGCGGTCGCAGGCCCAGAGCCCGAGCGTCACGGCCGGGTTCATGTGGGCGCCCGCCCTTCCCGCGGCGAAGAGGCCGCAGGCGAATGCCGCGCCCCAGCCCGCCGCGACCGCGGATGCGGGCACCGCGGCACCCGCATGCCGCGCCAGGCGCGCGTTGCATGACACGGCAGTCCCCAGCAGCATGAACACCGACGTTGCCACGAAGTCCGCCGCTGGAGCGCTCATGAGCCGGAGTCTAGGTCCGGGTCCTGCCAGCGTGCATCGGCGGCACGCCCGAAGCGGCCCCAGTCCCGGCAGCGCGCACGGACCTCGCGGGGCACCGCGTCGCGGATGCGCTCGATGGCGAGCAGGCGAAGCGCAAGGACCTCGGCCTGGAACGAGCCGAGCGCCACCTCGGACTCGGCGCGCCTGCGATCGGCGTGCGATGCGGAGATCGGCAGGCGCCGGTCGAGCGACCCGGCGCGGCGGATCGACTCCCGACACACGCCTTCGGCGCGCGCGACGAGGCGGTCGAACAGCGCCGCAACCGACACGCGGAGCTCCGCCTGCTCCGGCGGAATCTGCGCGTCGATGGCACCCCACAGCGCGCGCAGGGACGCCTCGGGCCGATGCGCGTCGGGATAGCGCCGCCGGTCGGCCGTCGCCCGGATGCGCGCTGCATCCTCGGCGCCAAGCGCCGCACACGTTGCCTCGATGGCATCGTCGAAGGCGGCCCGGCACGCACGCTCGCGCTCGAGGGCAGCGCGCTGCTCGGCCTCGATCATCGCCCGGCGCGCCGCGCGCTCCTCGATGGGGGTGCGCCGGGACATGCCGCGCCAACCGCTGGACCCGCACTCCGTCGCCCGCACGTGCGCGGTGCGCGCCGCGGCGAGGACGGCGGCAAGCGACGGCGCTCGGCCCAGCAGCACGTCGGCGGCGCGCGCCCGCGCCTGCGGTGACAGCCCCGCGGCCAGCACCACGTCGGCCGGGTTGACGCGCAGCGACTGGACGGGGTGATCGCCCGTGGGGCGCGCGGTGGCCTCTCGGCGCGCATCGCCGAGCGCGCGCGAAACAGCGAGCAGCGCGCGGTCGTGATCGGCGATGGCGTCGCCGAACGCGGCATCGATCGCCGCAAGGAGCACCGCATCCTCGGCGGCAAGTGCCTTGCGGCCCTGCGCCTCCGCACGCTCGACGGCGGGCAGCAGCTCCGCCGAGGCCCATGCGTCCTCCGGCACGGCGGCATCGACTGCCTCCGAGGCCGCCATGCGCACGGCGGCCCATCGCTCGGCGTGGTCGCTGGCGATGGCATCGACGGCGGCAAGCCGCGCCTTATCGACGCCGAGCGACGCCAGCGTGTCCCGCAGCGCGGCCGGCCAGGCAGCATCGCCCCACTCGTCCGGCATGCCGAGCGACCAGGACCAGAAGTCGTACGGGGACGTGCCGCCGGGCTCCTCGTCGGCCTCCGGATCCTCCGAGGATCCCCCGAGGCGACGCCAGGAGCGAACGTGCTTGGTGAGCTCGGGGATGCGCTCGAGGCGCGCCCACAACTCCTCCTGGTCGGCCATGCCGCCCTCGCCCTCGGCGCCGTCGGGCATGTCCGCGTCCGGGCAATGCGCACCGCAGTCGGCGAGCAGCTGCGCGATGCGCTCGGAGCGCTCGCGCTCGGCGTCCTCGAAAACGACGCCATTCCCGAGCTCGTCCTCCTCCGGAGGCTTGCCGAGCGCCTCCGCGGCGCGGCCGAACTGCCTGAGGTACAGGTCCACCGATTCCTCGCGCCAGCGCGCCAGCGCGCGGTGCACGCAGGCCTCGCACGCGCCGGAGACGCCGCGGGCATGCAGCGGCGCGAAGAGGTCCATCGGCAGCACGCCCTCCGCGGTGCCCTCCAGGTGATTTGAGAGAATGCGGTAGAGGAGGGCCCACCGCCGCTCCGTCGCGACGGCCTGCAGCGCCGCGCGGCAGGCCTCGAGCTGCACGCGCGCGAGCGCTCCCAGCGCAGGACGGGCCGGCGCGGTCGCCGCCTCTGCCGCAGCGCCGTACGCCCGGTAGAGCTCGTTGAGCCGAGCGCCGGCGACCTCGCGTGCCGCGGAGCGCTCGGGCGTGTCGGCCTCGCCCTCCGCCGGCGGCCAGGCGTCGCGGCGCAGCTGCATGGCCTCCTCGGAGGTGAGCTCGCCCCAGCCATTGGCGGCTGCCCACCGCGCGCGAAGCAGCGGCTCACGTCGCTGCACCTCGGCAGCGTCCTGCGCGGCGGCGCGACGGCGGGCCGCGAACGGCGCGATGGCCTCGCGCACGGCGGCACGCGCCGCGGGATCGTCGCGCAGCGCGTCGTCGATCGCGGTCTCCAGGTCGCAGGAGACCAGCGTCGAAACCAGCTCGTCGCCGGTCTCCAGGCTGATCGACCCGAGCAGGACACGAAGCTCGCGCCGCGACTGCGCGCGTCGCACCGCATCGCGCTCGGGGTCGGCAACGGCGGACGCGAGCTCCGCGAAGAGCGCCCCCTCGATCGCGGCGCGATCCGCCGCGCTCCGCTGCAGGAGGTCCACGAGCGCCGCACCGCCTTCGACGGATCCGAAGACCCGCCCGGCGCCCGCGGCCCACTCGACATCGGCACGGGCCGCGCGCGGCCCCCACGCATCCGCGGAGGCGCGCCAGGCCTGCAGGTACCGCTCGTAGGCGGCGAAGAGCGCCTCGCGCGGCAACGTGGCCCCCGCGATGCGCACCAGCGCGTCGACATCGGTCACCTGCATCAGCGGCGGGGCCGACGGATGCCAGGCGCCGTCGCCGACATCCTGCGCGCGCGCCGATTGCGCCGCCACCGCGACCGCCGCGACAGCCCACACGACCGCAGGCCGCACCGCGCGACCGATGCGCGCCGCGCAGGCCGCCCCGGCGCACCGCAGGTTCACATCGCGCTCCCGAGGCCCATCACGCGGCGCCAGGTGCTCACCTGCCCGAGGTGCATCTGCATGTGGCCGATGCACAGGAAGGTGATGGCACCGCCCTTCTTCGGGAACATCTCCTTGAAGCGGCCCTCGGCGGGGTTCTCCTCGGCGAACACCGAGTCGGGTGCCGTCTCGAGCGCCTTGGCCACCGCGCGGTAGCCCGCGTTGAAGTGCGCCATCACCTCGTCCTTGGACGGGTACTCGCCCGGCTGCGCCTCCACGCCCGCCTTGAAGCGGTCGTCCCAGCCGGCCGGGTTGGGCACCACCAGGTCCGGGCGGCCGAGCATGCCGAGCGCGCGGTGCGGGTAGATCGCCAGGTGCGCCAGGTAGAAGGCCGGGCAGACCACGTCCTTCGCCGGGAACTGCGCGAACTTCTCCGCGGGGATGGTCTTGGTGAGGGCATCGGCGTAGCCGAGCCCGATGTTGAGGCCGGAGAGGACGTAGGAACCGTACGACATGGCCCGCAGTCTACGCGGCGGTCAGAGCACCTCGGCGGCAAGGCTCGCGAGCTCGCTGCGCTCGGTCTTGGAGAGCGTGACGTGGCCGGCGATGGCCTGGCCCTTCATGCGCTCGATGGCGTGCGCCAGCCCGTTCGACGCGGCGTCGAGGTACGGGTTGTCGATCTGGCCGATGTCGCCGCAGAGCACGATCTTGGTGCCGTCGCCCACGCGGCTCACGATGGTCTTGACCTCGTGCGGGCTGAGGTTCTGCGCCTCGTCCACGATCATGAACTGGTGCGGGATGCTGCGGCCGCGGATGTACGTGAGCGGCTCCATCACCAGCTTGCCCGTGGCCATCAGCTGGTCCATGCGCTGCTCCGTGCTCTTGCTGTCGGCGTCGCCCTGCGCGGTGCCCGACCGCGTGGAGAGCAGGTAGCCCACGTTGTCGAAGATGGGCTGCATCCACATGGAGAGCTTCTCGTCCTTGTCGCCCGGCAGGTAGCCGATGTCGCGCCCGAGCGGCATGATGGGCCGCGCCACCAGCAGCTTGTCGAGGCGCTCCTCCTTGAGCACCTTCTGCATCCCCGAGGCGATGGCCATGAGCGTCTTGCCGGTGCCGGCGGGGCCGATGAGCGTGACCAGCTTCACGTCGTCGTCGAGCAGGAGGTCGAGCGCCATCGTCTGCTGCACGTTGCGCGCCATGACGCCGTAGACGGGCTTGCGCGGGCCGGTCACCGGGATCAGGTGGCCGGTGTTCCCGAGGACCCGTGCCAGGCCCGTGTGCCCGGGGTCGGCCTGGTCCATCAGGATCACGAACTGGTTCGGGACGAGGGACTCGACGTCGAGCTTCTCGCCGTCGGGGCTGGTGGCCGGGAGCCCTTCGAGCGCGGAACGCGCCAGCTGGCGCTCGGAGTACAGCGAGTCGATGAGGTCGGTCGGCACCTGCATCGAGCAGTACCCGGAGTGCAGCCAGTCCGCGTCCACGCGGTCGGCCTCGAAGTCCTCGCACGCGATGCCGAGCGCGTCGCACTTCACGCGCGCGTTGATGTCCTTGGTGATGAAGATGGTGCGCAGGCCCTTCGCCTTCAGCGCGGCCGCCACCGAGAGGATGCGGTTGTCGTTCTTGTCGAGCTCGAGCGATGAGTCGCCGGCGGCGGCCTCGGTGCGCGCCACCCGGATGCTGCCGCCCTGCTCGTTCCAGCGCACGCCCTCGAACAGGTGCCCGAAGCCGCGGAGCTTGTCGAGCGAGCGGATCACCTGGCGCGAGTTGCGGCCGGTCTCGTCGTTGTTCTTCTTGAACTTGTCGAGCTCCTCGATGACCGTCAGCGGGATGACGACCTCGTGCTCCTCGAACTTGAAGATCGACTGCGGGTTGTGCAGCAGCACGTTCGTGTCGAGCACGAAGTGCTTCCGGGTGGCCGTCGACGCGGCGGTGCTGGCGGTGCTTCGGGGTTCGGACGCGTCGCGGGCGGTGTGAATGGTCAACGCGCGATCCTTCGTGCTTTGGGGGCCCTGGAGCCCCTGGTGGCGCCGGCCTTCGCCGGCCTGCGCGGCCGGCGTCCATGCCGGTCGCTTCCGAACGACTCTGGCCATAGGGTGCGATATCCCGTGGCCCGGGTCAAGCGGATCCCGTCGGGATGAACGCTACCCTTGCGCGCCATGGCACGCCAACCGCCCCGCCGCCCGCCCTCGGGCGCCGCCTCCGGACGTTCCCGCCGCATGCCGCGCAGCACGGGCCCGCGCCCCTCCACGATCGGTGCGCTGGCGGAGGCCATGGATCGCGTGGCGCCGGCGCGGCTCGCCGAGCCATGGGACAACGTCGGCCTGCTGCTCGGGGACCGCGCGGATCCCTGCGGGCGCGTGCTGGTGGCCGTCGACTGGACCGCCGCGGTGCTGGAGGAGGCCATTGCCCTCCGGGCCGATGCCGTGGTCTGCTACCACCCGCCGATCTTCGACGCGCTGAAGCGCCTCGCCTCCGACGACCCGCGCCAGCGCCTGCTCCTCGATGCCGCGCGCGCGGGCGTGGCGCTCCTCTCCCCGCACACGGCGCTCGACGCCGTGAAGGGCGGCGTCAACGACTGGCTGGCCGAGGGCATCGCCGGCGGTCCCGAGCCGTTCGCGCGCTGCGCGGGGCTTGAGCCGCTTCGGCCGGCGTCCAGCCTGCCGGGCGGCGAGGCCTTCAAGCTGGTGACGTTCGTGCCCGCGGAGGCCTCCGCGCGCGTGCGCGAGGCGCTTGCCGACGCCGGCGCCGGGGTCATCGGCGCCTACGACCGCTGCACCACGCGCGGCGACGTCACGGGCACGTTCCGCGGCGGCACGGGCACGAGCCCCGCCGTCGGCGCCGCCGGGCGCCAGGAGGAGGTGCGCGAGGAGCGCATCGAGACCGTGGCGTCCGCGGCCCGGTTGCCGTGGGCCATCGCCGCGCTGCGCGCGGTGCACCCCTACGAGGAACCCGCCTTGGAGGTGCACGCGCTCGCCGCACGCCCCTCGCTCGACGAGGGAGCCGGCCGCCTGCTCACGCTGCGCACGCCGGCGTCGGTACGCGAGGTCGCCGTGCGCCTGCGACGCCACCTCGGCGTGCGGCGCATCGAGAGCGCGTGCCCGCCGGGCGCGGAGGCGGCACGGCACTCCGTGATCGCGCTCTGCCCGGGTGCGGGCGCCTCGTTCCTCGCGGAAGCGGCAGCGCGCGGCGCGACCATGCTCGTGACGGGCGAGGCGCGCCACCACGAGCACCTCGGCGCCATGGCCGCCGGCCTCACGCTGCTCCTGCCGGGCCACACGCAGACCGAGCGCGGCTACATGCCGACGCTCGCGCGCAAGCTCGCGCACGCGCTCCCCGGCGTCTCGTTCACGACCAGCCAGTGCGACCTGCCGCCGCTCAGCGAGGCAGGCGGCTCGCCCGCGAGGGCACGAGCAGCCCGGCCTGCACGACCGCGTCCCTGAGGCTGTGCGCCACGGCATCGGCGCCGAGCGTGGCGCCGAGACCCGGCTCCTCGGCCAGCGCCCCGCCGCCCACCAGGAGCGGCACGGCAGAGGCGAAGGGCGAGGCCCGCATCGTCGCCACCAGGTCGCCGAGCGACCGGAGCGCCAGCGTCGTGGACGCGCTCGCCACCACCAGGTGGAAGGCGGACGCCGGCGTCGCGGAGCGCTCCTCGACGGACATCACCACCTCGCCGGCAGGCACGTTGCATCCGAGGAACTCGACGGACCAGCCGTCGATCTCGAGGAGGTCCGCCACCATGCGGATGCCGACCTCGTGCATGTCGCCGGCCACCGAGCAGCAGATCGCACGCCGTCCATCGGCAGGCCGCGCCTGGCCCGAGGCGGCCACGCGCAGCTGCGCGACGATGGAACGCGTCGCCGCGGTGCAGTAGTGCTCGTCCGCGATCGACGCCTCCTGCATGTGCCACATGCGGCCGATCTCGGCCATGGCCGGTGCGAGCACTCGCTCGTAGACATCGCCGAGCGGCAAGCCGCCGCGCAGCGCGTCGAGCGCAAGCGCGGTGGCCTGCTCCTTGTCGCGCTGCAGCAGGTGCAGCAGGTAGAGGCGGGCCAGCGTCGACTCGCGGCCCTCGCCGTCGAGGAGACCAGCGCCGGAGAACGGGCGCTCGAGCGCGCGGGCTCCCTCGACGAGGTACGGGCCCACGGCCGCTGCCGCGGTGTCGGGCAGCTCGGCCGCCACCGCCACGGAGAGCTGCTCCATGTGCGCGCGGATGTCACTTTCGGGCACGCCGCGGGTGCGCAGCGCCTCCGCGGACCACGATGCGTGGGACGCGAAGAGCCCCGGCCGCCCGCAGGCAACCGCCTCGGCCAGGTGCGCCAGGCGCGACTCCATCTCGGTGCGCCAGATGCGGCGCGCGTTGCCGCCGTAGCGACCGTCGAGCGCCGGGTCCGAACCGAGCAGACCGTCCATGGCGAGGTCGGCCAGGCCGCGCCGGAGGTCATCCAGCGTGGCGGCATGGGATCGGAGCGCCGGGTCCATCGTTGGTGGGATTCGCCCGCCCCGCCCCGCGGATTCAGCCACGGAACCGGCCCAGCACCATCGAGGTGTTGTGCCCGCCGAACCCGAACGAGTTGTTGATGGCCACGTCCACCTTTGTCTCCTGCGCGGCGTTCGCCACGAAGTTCAGGTCGAAGCCCTCGTCGGGGTGGTCGAGGTTGATGGTGGGGGGCAGCACGCCATCGACGATCGCCTTGATGGTGGCCACGGCCTCGATTGCGCCGGCGCCGCCGAGCGTGTGCCCGGTGACGCTCTTGGTGCTCGACATGGCGAGCCTCGAGGCGTGCGCGCCGAACAGGCCCTTGACCGCGTGCACCTCGGCCTTGTCGCCGAGCGGGGTGCTGGTGCCGTGCGCGTTGATGTAGCCCACGGCGGTCGGGTCGAGCTCGGCGTCGCGGAGCGCGTTCTCCATGGCGCGGCGCGCGCCGCGGCCCTCATCGTCGGGGGCGGCGATGTGGAACGCGTCGCCCGTCACGCCGAAGCCGAGGAGCTCCGCGTAGATGCGGGCGCCTCGGCGCCGGGCGTGCTCGAGTTCCTCGAGGACCACGATGCCAGCACCCTCGGCGAGCACGAACCCGTCGCGATCCCTGTCGAACGGGCGGCTGGCCTTGCTGGGCGCGTCGTTGCGGGTGCTCAGCGCCTTCATCGCGGCGAAGCTGCCCACGCAGAGCGGGGTCACGGCGCCCTCGCTGCCGCCGGCCACCACCGCGTCGGCATCGCCGCGCTGGATCATGTGGAACGCGGCGCCGATGGCATGGCTGCCGGTGGCGCACGCGGTGGCCGTGGCGATGTTCGCGCCGCGCAGGCCGAAGCGGATGCTCACGTTGCCGGCCAGGGCGTTCACCATCAGCTTGGGCACGACGAACGGGCTGACCGTGCGCGGGCCCTTCTCGATGAGCTTGCGCAGGCCGACCTCGATGGTGTCGATGCCGCCGATGCCGCTGCCGATGGCCACTCCGTAGCGGTACGGGTCGCCCTCGGAGAAGTCGAGGCCGCTGTCGGCCACGGCCTCCTCGGCGGCGCACATGCCGAACACGCTGAAGCGGTCCATGCGCGAGATCGACTTGGGGTCGATGCGCTTCTCGGGATTGAGGTTGCGAACCTCGCCCGCGAAGTTGACGGTCCACTCGGGCGTCGGGGTGAAGCTGGTGATCGGGCCGATGCCGGACCGCCCCTCGATGAGGGACTTCCAGAACTCGGGGACCGTGTTTCCGACGTCGGTCACGGCACCGAGGCCGGTGATGACGACTCGACGGAGGGTAATCGTCCGCATGGCGGTGGGGGCGGGAGGTGGCTGACGGCGGAAAGAAATGCGCCCCGGCCCGCGGGGGGCCGGAGCGCGGGGTTACGTGCGGGACCGGCCCGGGCTCACTTCGCGCCCTTGGCCTGCATCTGGTCGTGGATGAAGTCGACCGCGTTGCCGACCGTCAGGATCTTGCTGGTCTGGTCGTCCGGGATCTGGATGTCGAACTCCTCCTCGAGTTGCATCACCAGCTCGACGAGGTCGAGGCTGTCGGCGTTCAGGTCGCTGGTGAAGTTCGTGTCGCGTTTGACCTTGTCCTTGTCGGCCGAGAGCTTCTCGGCAACGACCGCGATCACCTTCGGCTCGATCTCGTCCTTGGTCACGTCGCGCTCCTTTGGGAGGGTTTGGCGGGGCCGGTGGTTTCCGGCCCCTTGTGTGAAGGGGGGAATATAGCGCAAACCCGGCAGGCAAGTGGGCCACCGGGACCCGGCCCATGGCCGGGAAGAACGCCTCCGGAAACCCGCCGCGGGGCCTTCCGGTCGGCGGGGCGGCGGTCACATCGGGAGGCCGCCGTCCACCACCAGCACCTGACCGGTGATGTAGCCGGCATCGTCGGAGGCCAAATACGACACGGCGGCGGCGATGTCCTCGGGGACCCCGAGGCGCCCGACGGTGATGTGCTCGGACACCTTCTTCTTGTCGTCGGGACCCAGGAACGCGGTCATGTCCGTCTCGACGAAGCCGGGGGCCACCACGTTGGCCGTGACGCCCTTGCTCCCGAGTTCCTTGGCCACGCTCTTGGACAGGCCGATGAGGCCGGCCTTGGCGGCCGAGTAGTTGGCCTGTCCCTTGTTGCCCTCGACGCCGCTGACGCTGCCGATGTTGACGATGCGGCCGAACTTGCCGCGGATCATCGGGCGCGCCGCGGCCCGGCAGGCGATGAACACCGACCGCAGGTTGACGTTCATCACCACGTCGAAGTCCTCGTCGGACATGCGCATCAGCAGCCCGTCCTTGGTGATGCCGGCGTTGTTCACCAGGATGTCGAGGCGACCGTGCTTCTCGGTGACCTCCTCGACCATGCGCTGCACGGCCTGGCCGTCGGCCATGTCGCAGGTGCGGTGCTCGCATGAACCGCCGTCGGCGGCGATCTCGGACTCGAGCGACTTCAGCTGCTCGGCGTTGCGGGCCACGGCCACCACATGGCGCCCGTCGCGCGCAAGCCGCTTGGCGATTGCCCGGCCGATCCCGCGGCTGGCTCCGGTGACGAGGGCGACGCGCTTGTCCATGCGGCTCTCCTTGGTGAGGGTGGGGCGGAAGTCTAACGCGCGGCAAAAGCACGGAAGGGCCGGCGTTCGCGCGGCCCTTCCGGGAGTGGTTCACCTGCTGCCGGGCCCGCCGGGCGGGCCCTTCGGCTTGTCGATGCCTCCCGGCGGCGGCTTGTTGCGCATCGGCGGCGCGCCGATGGGGCCATCGCCGCCACCGCCGCCCTCGGATGCCTCGGGCTTCTCCTGTTCCTCGACCTTCGCGGTGGGCTTCAGGACCTCGTCGGGCTCGGTGGCGACCTTGCGCTCGGCCTCGGCCACGGCGACCCATGCGCCCACGAGGTCATTGCCGCTGAGGCGCGACATGATCTCGACGGGCTGGTAGACGCTGGTGAACTGCTGCGAGGTGACCTTCTTGCCCTCGCCCTCGGCCTTGAAGTTCCAGAGCTGCGCCTCGACCTGGCCCTTGGTGCGGAACACGGCGATCACCACGCCCTTGCCGTTGACCACCTTGGTGGCGAGGTCGATTCGGGTCACGGGCGCGCACGCGGACGCGAACGCGCCGGTGGCCTTCATGGCGTCGAGCACGGCGGCATCGTCGGCGGCCATCGCCGCACGGATGCCGTCGGGCTGGCTCTTGGCGAACCCGTCGAAGAACCTGAGGACCGCCACGCGCTCAGGGTCGGTGGCCGGGGCCTTCTCCTCGGGAAACCGGATCTTGTCGCTGATGCCGAGCTCCTTCATGAGCTGCGCGATCGGCGTCACCGTCGGGGCCGGGGGCGGAGGAGGCGGCGGAGGAGGCGGCGGAGCCGCGGCCACCGGGGCTTCCTCTTCCTCGCCGCCGCAGCCCGCGAGGGGAGCGACGAGGAGGGACGCGGCGATGCCGACGATGCCCGCGGTCCGGGCGAGCGCGCGGAGCGCGTCGGCATCAGGCCTGGGCTGCATGGTCTCGTTGCGGTTGGTCATGGCTTGTCACCTCGATGGATCGGTCGATCCGGCGCATCAGGCCCTTCAGGACGGTGTTCGGAGCAAGCTCGTGGAAGGTTGCGCCGCCCGCCGCCCGGACGGACCCGATCAGGTCCGCGCAGGACTGGCTCCATCGTACCGGGGACACGATCTGCTCCACCAGCAGCTTTTTCAGGTTTGCCGGGTCGTTCCGGGCGTGCTTCAGCCCGGTCACGTTGCTCCAGACGTCCACGGAGAGCGGCTTGAGCTCCACGTGCTCGAGCGCGCGCGCCATGCCCTCGGCCGCGGGGGCCATCAGCGGGCTGTGGAACGCGCCGGCCACCGCCAGCTTGGTGGCTCGCAGGCCCATGGTCCCGGCGACCTCGACGGCCCGGTCGCACGCGGCCACGCTGCCCGAGACCACGATCTGCCCGGGTGCGTTGAAGTTGGCCGGCACCAGCACCTCGCCGCCGGCGGCGGCCGCGCACAGCTCCGTGGCCTGCGCCTCGTCGGCGCCGATCAGCGCCACCATGCCGCCCTTGGACGACTCCGCGGCCTGCTGCATGAGGCGGCCGCGCGTGGCGACCAGGCGGAGGCCGTCGGCGAACGTGAAGGCGCCCGCGATGCACAGCGCCGTGTACTCGCCGAGCGAGAGGCCGTTGGCGGCGAGGGTCTCGATGCCGGGGTGCCGGTCATGCAGCGCGGCGTGGCAGGCGATGCCGCAGGTGAAGAGCGCGGGCTGGCTGACGTCGGTGCGGTTGAGCTCCTCCTGCGGGCCGGCGAAGCAGAACTCGCTGAGTCGCCGCGCGCCGAGGCTGGTGACCTCGTCGGCGGTGCGGAAGACGCTGGCGGCCGCGGGGCTCGACCCGACCCAGGCCTGGCCCATGCCGACGGCCTGCGCGCCCTGCCCCGGGCAGAGGAAGACGAACTGGTTGCTCATGGCGTGCTCCTTTCGGATTCAGGTGTTCCAGACGCACGAGGCCCACGTGACGCCCGCGCCGAAGGCCACGAGCACGATGGGCTTCCCGGATTCGACGCGCCCCGCCTCGAACAGCTCGTCGAGGCAGATGGGGATGCTTGCGGCGCTGGTGTTGCCGTAGCGGTCGATGTTGACGTAGACGCGCTCGGGCGGAAGCCTCAGCTTCTCGATGGCGCTCTCGATGATCCGCTGGTTCGACTGGTGGCAGATGTAGTGCTGCACGTCGTCGACCTTCAGGCCGGTGCGCTCGAGGGCCTCGTGGATCGCCTGCTGGAAGCGCGTCACCGCGAACTTGTAGATCTCGCGGCCGTGCATGCGCAGGTAGCCGAGCCGGATCGGGTTGGCCGTGTCATTGTCGGGCACGTCGCGCGGGACCTTCGGGTGGTAAAGGGTGCGCCACAGGCGGCCGTCGCCGTGCATGGTCTGGTGCACGCATCCCTTGCGCGGGTCGGGGTCGGCCACCAGCACCGCGGCGCCGGCGCCGTCGCCGAAGATGATCGACACCGTGCGGTCGCTCCAGTCGACGAGTCGCGTGAGCACCTCGACGCCGATGATGGCGATCCTGTCGGCGCGGCCGCAGCGGATCATGGTGTCGGCAAGGTTCATCCCGTAGAGGAACCCGCTGCACGCGGCGGCCAGGTCGAACACCGCCGCGTCGTTGGCGCCGACGGCCTCGCCGATGCGCGCCGCGGTGGACGGGCACAGCATCTCGCCGCTGACGCTGGCGACGATGATCATGTCCAGTTCCTCGCCCTTGATGCCCGCGCGGTCGAGCGCCTTGAGGAGCGCGTCGCGACCGAGGCTGAAGACGGTCTCGTGGTCGGCGGCCTTGTGGCGCGCGCGGATGCCCGTGCGCTGCGCGATCCACTCGTCGCTGGTGTCGACGATCTTCGCGAGGTCGTGGTTGGTGACCACGTGGGCCGGCACGGCGCGGCCGGTTCCGGCGATGCGCACGCCGCGCCCGAATGCCTCGGTCATGCCTCGACCTGCTCCATCTTCACGGTCGCGAGGCGCGCCACGATCTTCTCGTTGATGCGCGCCTCGGCGAACGCCTTCCCGCGGAGGATGGCGTTCTTGATCGTGCGGTCCTTGCTCGACCCGTGGCTGATGAGCGAGACGCCGTTCACGCCCAGAAGGGGCGCGCCGCCGTACTCGTGGTAGTCGTACTTCGCGTAGAGGGTCTTGATGACGCCCTCGAGGCGGAGGACCAGGTCGGGGTCGCTCTCGAGCACCTGGTGCGCGAGCGCCTTGAAAATGCCGGAGGAGAGGCCCTCGGCGAGCTTGAGCATGACGTTGCCGACGACGCCGTCCGTGATGACCACGTCGGCCTCGCCGTCGAACACGCCGCGGCCCTCGACGAAGCCGCTGAAGTTGACGTTCTCGAACTGGCGCAGCAGGTCTCGCGCGCTGCGCATCAGGTCGGTGCCCTTCTGCTCCTCGCCGCCGACGTTCATGAGCGCCACGCGCGGGCTCTTGATGCCGAGGATCTCGCGGGCATACACGTCGCCCATCACGCCGTACTGCGCGAGGTGGCTGGGCTTGGGCTCGATGTTGGCGCCCACGTCGATCAGCACGATCGGCCCGCTGAAGGTGGGCACGGTCACGCAGATGCCGGGGCGCACCACGCCGGGCAGGCGGCGCATGAAGTACTGGCTGGCGGCGACGCACGCGCCGGTGTTGCCGGCGCTGATCACCACGTCCACGCGGTTCTCCGCGCGCGGCGAGGCCATCTGGTTCATGACCACGATGGACGAGTTCTTCTTCGCCTTCATCGCCTCCACGGGAGGCTCGTCCATCCCGATCACCTCGGCGGTGGCGACGATCTCGATGCGCTGGTCCTTCGCGAAGCCGCGCTCGGAGAGCGCATCGCGGACGGGGCCCTCGTCACCGACCAGCACCAGCCGGTCGTCGTGGGACAGCATCGGGATTGCCTGGATGCAACCCTTCAGGATCTGGTCGGGGGCGTTGTCGCCCCCCATCACGTCGACGGCGATGCGCATGCCCTGGTCTTGGCGCAGGACCGAGGCTTACGCCTCGGGCTGGGCCACCCGCAGCTGGAGGCCGGGGCGCACGTAGCCGCAGTCGCGGCACGCGGTGTGCGGGCGCTTGGTGGCGCCGCAGTTCGGGCAAGTGACGGTGTGCGCCGACTTGAGCGCCTGGTGGGCGCGGCGGCGGCGCGTACGGCCGGGGGACTGGCGGAATGCGGGGACCATGGTGTGACCTCTGTGTCGTGGGCTGCGAAGCGCAGGGGGGCCAATGGTAACGCAAACGCCGTGAATTCCGCAAGCGTTGCACCATCGCGGACCGGCGACGGCGGCATTTCCGGTAATCTTGCGCGCCCCATGCCCGCATTCGAATTGTTCACGGATGGAGCCTGCTCCGGCAACCCGGGCCCGGGCGGCTGGGGCTTCATCCTGCGCGGGGACGGCATCGCAGGCGAAGTGGCCGAGAGCGGCGGAGAGCCGGCCACCACCAACAACAGGATGGAGATGACCGCGGCCATCCGGGGCCTTGCGCTGGTGCCCGACGGGGCGACGGTCGTGCTCACCACCGACAGCGAGTACTGCGTGAAGGGCCTCAACGAGTGGATCGAGGGCTGGAAGCGACGCGGATGGCGCAAGAGCGACAAGAGCCCGGTGGCCAACCGCGACCTGTGGGAGGCGCTCGACGCGCACCGCACGCGGATGTCGTTGCGCGCCACGTGGATTCGCGGGCACAACATGCACCCGGAGAACGAGCGCTGCGACCGACTGGCGGTGGCGGCCATCGAATCGGTGCGCCGCAGCGGCGGGACCGTGCATCTGCGTGGCTCATAACTGCGTGCATTCGCCGGGTTTCCGCGTTGCGCGGATGGTTGCGGCACGCGACCGATCTGGCTATCTTTGTCCCTTCCCCCAAACGGAACCAGACAGAGCACCATGCCCACGATCAACCAGCTCGTTCGCAAGCCCCGCCGCTCCCCGGACGCGAAGTCGAAGGTCAAGGACCTCGCCGCGTGCCCGCAGAAGCGCGGCGTGTGCCTGCAGGTGAAGACGGTCACCCCGAAGAAGCCCAACTCGGCGCTCCGCAAGGTGGCCCGCGTGCGCCTCTCCAACGGCAAGGAAGTCACCGCATACATCGGCGGCGAGGGCCACAACCTGCAGGAGCACTCGATCGTGCTCGTGCGCGGCGGCCGCGTGCGCGACCTGCCCGGCGTGCGCTACCACATCGTGCGCGGCACGCTCGACTGCCTTGGCGTGGACGGCCGCAAGAAGGGCCGCTCGCAGTACGGCGTCAAGAAGAAGGCCGCCACCGCCGCCAAGAAGAAGTAACCGACCGCACCTTCCGACCGCACTTTGGCCGCGGGAAGGTCCCGCGCGCCGCTTCCACTTTCACCGGCGAGTAATCCCGCCCACTTCCACGGACGCCTGTCCTGGACGGGATGAAGACCCCGGCAGCAGCCGGAACCGCCAGAGGAGACACCGATGCCGAAGAAGTTCACCGCCAGCGAGACGCAGCTCAAGCCCGACCCCCGCTACCAGGACAAGGTCGTCAGCAAGTTCATCAACTGCATGATGCGCGGCGGCAACAAGGGCGCCGCGAGCCGCGTGGTCTACCGCGCGTTCGACGAGATCCAGACGCGCCTCGACAAGGACAAGAACGAGAACCTGCCGAAGACGGCGATCGAGCTGTTCCAGAAGGCCTGCGACAACGTTCGCCCGGCCGTCGAGGTCCGCTCCAAGCGCGTCGGCGGCGCCAACTACCAGGTGCCGATGCAGCTGAACCGCCGCCGGCAGCAGAGCCTGACCTTCCGCTGGATCATCGATGCCATCCGCGAGGAGCGCGGCCGCCCGATGCACCTGCGCCTGGCCAAGGAACTGATGGACGCGGCCAAGAACGAGGGCAAGGCCGTGACCACCCGCGAGAACACCCACCGCATGGCCGACGCCAACAAGGCGTTCGCGCACTTTGCATGGTGATTGGGCATGGTGATTGGGCATGGTGATTGGGCATGGTGATTGGGCATGGTGAGTCGGGCCTGGTGAGTCGGGCCTGGTGAGTCGGGCCTGGTGAGTCGGGCCTGGTGAGTCGGGCCCCATGACATGACAGAGACTTCCCGGAGCGCCGGCACTGCCGGCGCTCCGGTGCCTTTGGGGCCGAACGCGCCGGCGGCCTATCGTGCGTGGCGTGAGCGTGCGCCGCCCGTCCCCGTCCGACCGGCACCACCGGCAGGCGATCCTGCCCGGTTTCGGAGCCGACGCTCAGGAGCGGCTCCGCGCCTCGCATGCGCTGGTGGTCGGATGCGGTGCGCTCGGGTGCGCGACGATCGACCTGCTCGCGCGCGCCGGCGTCGGCCGGCTCACGCTGGTCGACCGCGACGTCGTGGAGGTGACCAACCTGCAGCGGCAGTCGCTGTATGTCGATGCCGATGCGCGCGCGGGCACGCCCAAGGCCGAGGCCGCGGCGCGGCGCGTCCGGGCGATCGACCCCGGGATCCGCGCCGATGCCTGCGTCGAGCATGTCGGCCCGGAGGCGGCAGCGGAGCTGGTGCCCGACTGCGACCTCGTGGTCGACGGGCTCGACAACTACCGCACGCGCTACCTCCTCAACGACGCGGCGGTCCGGTTCGGCAGGCCCTTCGTGCACGCAGGCGCCGTGGGGCTGCGCGGGACATCGATGCCGGTGCTCGCGGGCGCGGCGGAGCGCCTCGGCACGGCGCGCACCGATGCGCCGTGCCTGCGCTGCCTGTTCCCGGAGGTGCCGCCCGCCGGCGAGGGCGAGACCTGCGACACCGCGGGCGTGCTCGGGCCGCTGGCGGCGATGGTGGGTGCGCATGCGGCCGCGCAGGCGATCGCGCTGCTTGCCGGCGTGCCCGCGCTCCTCGATCGCTCGCTCTGGTCGGTGGACATGGCCGTGCACCGCACGGTGCGCGTGCCGCTCGCGGGTGCCTCGCGCGACGACTGCCCCTGCTGCGCGCTGCGGAGGTTCGAGTTCCTCGACGCCGAGGACGAGCGCTGCGCGGTGCTGTGCGGGCGCAACGCCGTGCAGGTGCGGCCCGCGCGCGCATCGACCGTCGACATGGGACGCATGCGGGCGCGGCTTGCGAATGCCGGCGACTTCGCGATGGACGACGGGCGGCTGGTGGGGACGGTGGGCGGCGGGCTCGAGCTCACCGTGTTCGGCGATGGCCGCGCCATCGTGCGCGGGACGGTCGACCCGGTGGCGGCGCTCGCGGCCTACGCCCGGTACGTGGGCGAGTGAGCGGGGGGGGCTTCGGCGCGGTTGCGGCCGGGGCACGCCGGCGCGCATATCATGGAGCCCATGCTTCAACTCCGTTCCTCCAATCCGGTGCTCGCAGACGACCAGCTCGTGGCCACCTCGCACGCACGCCCCGTGGCCGAGGCGGCCACCGTCGCGGGCGTGGCGCAGAAGACCGCATTCGCCGCCATGCTCGCGGTGGTGGGCGGGATCGGCGGCGCGGCCCTCGTGCGCGCCACCGGCCAGGCCGCGATCTGGGGCATCTTCATCGGCTCGCTCGTGGCCAGCCTGGTGTGCTTCCTCGCGCTGTGGCGCAAGCCCGAGCGCGCGTACTGGTGCGCCCCCCTCTACAGCATCGCGCAGGGCGCGATGCTCGGCGTGATGGCGCTGCTCCTCGACGCGATGCTCGCCAGCCGCGGCATCAGCGCCCTCGGCGGGCTGGGCCTGCAGGCATTCGTGATCACGCTCTCGGTGACGGGCGCGATGCTCCTCGTCTACCGCGCGGGGCTGATCAAGGCCAACGGCACGTTCGTGGCGGTGCTGTCGACGCTGACCATCGGCATCAGCCTCATGTACCTCGCGCAGCTCGTGCTGGGCCTCTTCAACATCTCCATCCCGGGGCTCGGGCTGCAGAGCGCCATGCAGGGAGGCAGCGGCGCGTGGATCGGCCTGGCCATCAACGGCGCCATTCTCGTGATCGCCTCGCTGTGGCTGATCGTCGACTTCCAGCAGATCGAGTCCGCGGTGGCCACGCGCGTGGGCAAGGAGTACGAGTGGTACTTCGCCTACGGCCTGATGGTCACGCTGGTGTGGATCTACGTCGAGGCCCTGAAGCTCGCATTCCACGCGGCGATGATGGCCAACGAGCGCAAGTGACGCGCGCGCCCGCGGGGCGCGGCCGGGCAACGACGATTCCCGCGGCCACGGCGCTTGCCGTGGCCGCGGCGCTTCAGCCGAGCGCGTCCCACGCGAGCATTGCCGCTCCGAGCACGCCTGCCTCGTCCTTCAGCTTCGTCATGCGGATGCTCACCTTGGGCGCCAGCGCCGAGGGGAACACGTGCCGGCGCACCGAGGCCTCGACGCGCTCGATGTAGGGCTTGCCGAGCGCCTCGGTGACGCCGCCGCCGAGCACCACCGTGCGCATCGACATCATGGTGACCCAGTTGGCGACGGTGACGCCGAGCAGGTCGGCGGCGGAATGCACCACTTCCTGCACAGGCGCATCCCCCGCGGCATAGCAGTCTGCGAGCGCCCCGCTGCCGAGCGGCCCGCCCTTGCCGTCGGCCACGTGGCGGGCGAGCGCCTTGTTGAAGAGCGAGTCGGGGTGCAGGCCGCCGAGCGTGGTGAGCGAGCGCAACATGCCGGTGCGGCTGCAGAACTCCTCCACCTTCTGGCTTCCCGGCTGGCCGTTGGGGTACGTGACCACGTGCCCGATCTCGCCCGCGGTCCACAGGTCGCCGCGCCAGACGCCGCCGTTGATCACGATGCCCGCGCCCACGCCGGTGCCGACCCACACCGCAAGGAGGGAGTCGACGCCCTCGCCCGCGCCCACGGTCGCCTCGCCCCAGGCCGCCACGTTGGCGTCGTTGTCCACGCACACCGGGACGCCGGTGCGCTTGCGGAGGATCTCGGCGAGCGGCACGTTCTTCCAACCGAGGTTGCCGGCGGTGATCACCACGCCGCGCTCGAAGTCGACGGGGCCCGGGGCGCCGATCCCCACCGTGGTCACCGCATCGAGCGCGGTGCCCGCGTCCTCGCACGCGGCCTGCATGGAGGCCACGAGGCGCTCGATGACCACGTCGCGGCCCTCTTGCGCCTTGGTCTTCTTCTTGGCGCGCCCCATGACGCGACCGCGGCGGTCGACCACGCCCACGTTGATGTTGGTGCCGCCGAGGTCGATGCCGATCGCGAGTTCGTCCTTCGCCATGAGGGCCTCAAGATAGCGGGGCTCCGTACACTGCCCGCATGAAGGAGCAGGAAGCACGCGGCAACGCGCTCTCCGCGGCGCAGGTGGCCCACGTGGCCAAGCTGGCGCGGCTGGAGGTGGCGCCCGGGCGCATCGAGGAATACCGCACGCAGCTGGCGGCGGTGCTGGCGCACATCGCCAAGCTCGACGCGGTGGACATCGCAGGCACCGAGCCGATGGCGCACCCGTTCGAGTCGAGCAACCGCCTCGACGACGACGAGCCCGTGGAGGGCCTGCCCATCGAGGCGATCCTGCGCAACGCGCCCGCGGCCGAGGGCCGGTTCCTTGCCGTGCCCAAGGTGCTGGCGGAGGGCGACTGACCATGCAGCACGCCGACCTCACCGCGCTGCGGGACGCCATCGCCACCGGGGCCGCGAGCGCGGAAGCCGCGTGCGCGGCGATGCTCGACGCCGCCGACCGCCTCAACCCGGTGCTCAACGCGTACCACGAGACCTTCCGCGACCACGCGCTGGCCGAGGCCCGCGCGGTCGATGCCGATGCGCGGGCAGGCCGACCGCTGCCGCCGCTTGCGGGCGTGCCCGTCGCCGTGAAGGACAACATCGCGACCGTGCTGGGGCACACCACGTGCTCGAGCCGCATGCTCGGCAACTACCGTTCGCCGTTCGATGCCTCGGCGGTGGAGCGCCTGCGGTCCGCGGGCGCCGTCACGATCGGCAAGACCAACCTCGACGAGTTCGCCATGGGGTCGTCCGGCGAGCACTGCCACTGGGGCCCCGTGCGCAACCCGTGGGACACCGCGCGCGTCCCGGGCGGCAGCAGCGCGGGGAGCGCCGCGGCGGTGGCCGCGGGGCTCTGCGCGGCTGCGATCGGCAGCGACACCGGCGGCTCCATCCGCCAGCCCGCGTCGCTCTGCGGCATCGTGGGCCTGAAGCCAACCTATGGCCGCGTCAGCCGCTGGGGGCTGGTGGCGTTCGGCTCCAGCCTCGACCAGGTGGGCCCGATGACCCGCAGCGTGCGCGACGCGGCGCTGATGCTCGACTGCATGAGCGGGCTCGATGCGCGCGACAGCACCACCGCGGATCGCCCGGCGACGGCGCTCGCGGCGACGGTCGAGCGGCCCGTGGAGGGCCTGCGCGTGGGCATCCCGCGCCAGTACGTGAGCGGCGCGAACGATCCGGAGGTGAACGCCGCCGTGCAGGCCGCGGCCGATGCCTACCGCGCCATGGGCGCGACCATCGTCGAGGCGGACCTGCCGCTCACCGACGTCGGCATCAGCACCTACTACGTGATCGCGCCGGCCGAGGCGTCGAGCAACCTCGCGCGCTACGACGGCATCCGCTACGGGCACCGTGCGCAGCTGAGGCCGGGCGAGGACCTGTTCACGCTCTACGCGCGCAGCCGCAGCGAGGGCTTCGGCCCCGAGGTGCAGCGGCGCATCATGCTGGGAACATACATGCTCTCGAGCGGCTACTACGACGCGTTCTACAAGCGCGCGCTGCAGGTGCGCCGGCGCATCAAGGAGGAGTTCGACCGCGCGTTCGCGGAGTGCGACGTGCTGCTCGGGCCCACCGCGCCGACCCCCGCCTTCGGCTTCGGCGCCAACGCCGACCCGCTGGCCATGTACCTCTGCGACGTCTACACCGTGAACACCAACATCGCGGGGATCTGCGGCGTGTCCCTGCCGGCGGGCCACGCCGTGCGCGACGGGAAGCACCTGCCGATCGGCGTGCAGCTGCAGGCGAACGCGTTCGAGGAGGACCGGCTGCTGCGCGCGGCGCGGATGCTCGAGCGCGCGTTCGCGGAGCGAAACGCGAAGGCGCGGCCCGCGGTCTCGGCGTGAGCGTCAGGACGCGGGCGCAACGTCCGGCTGCGGGCGCTTGATGGACCCGAGGCGGCGGAGTTCCTTGGTGACGGCATCGGTGAAGGCGCGGTCGCGGGCCTCGTCCGGGAAGGTGCCCAGCTGCGCACCCACGGTGATGCTGCCCCCGGCGCCGCGCCGGACGGTGACCGTGCCCTGCTGCCCATCCGCCAGGATGGTCGAGCCGACCACCGTGTCCGCGGTGCGCTGGTAGGCAGCGACGCCGACGAACGAGCGCTTGGACACGTTGGTCACCGCCATCTCCACGTCGTCCCAGCGGACACCGTCGGCGGCGGGGAGCAGCGGCCGCGCCTGGTATCCGGCCGTGGTCGCGGTCATCGCATCCTCGGCGCGGCCGGCGCGCGCACCCGCAAGCACGACGGACGGGTCGAAGCGATCGCCCGGGGCTCGACGGTTGGTGGTGGCGGCATCCGGCGCGCAGCCGGCGCCCGAGGCGATCAGCGCAATCGATGCCCACCGATAAAAGCGGGCCTTCGGCGAGTTGGCAGGCCGGCAGCGAGGCACGCGCCGGATGGTATCGGGGCAGCCCGTCGACGGCCGATACGATCAACCGGACCCGGCCCCGCCGGACCGCACACGCCATGGTCTTCGGACTCCATCCTGGCCGCACCGGCCGTTCGGGCCGCCGCGTCCGGCTGCGCCGGAAGCTCCCGAGGCAGACCTCGCCGGTCCTGCTGTGGCTGCGCGACGAACGCAACCTGAGCGCGGTGCTGGTGGTGGCGGCCTTCATCGGCGCGGCCACCCTGCTCGCAGCGTGGGCCGACCGCCTTCCGCGGGAATTCGCGGGCCAGCGCGTGGCCGGCAGCCGGGTCAACCGCGTGGAGTACAGCGACGTCGACGAGGCAGCCACCGGGCGCCGCCGCGACGAGGCCCGCAAGGCGGCACCGCTGGTGTTTGCCGCGAGCACCGACTACCTGCAGCGCATGCAGGGCGAGATCGAGGGCCTGCCGCTCCTGGTGCGAGACAAGCAGTCGCTGGCGGAGGTGCCCGAGACCACCTCGGTGCGCTACGGGCTGGACGAGGAGTCGTTCCAGGCGCTGCGCGAGCTCGACGAGGCGCACGAGCTCGACGGGTGGCGCAAGTGGACGGACCGCCTGATCGGCACCCTGACCACCGGCGTGCCGCTGGTGTCCGGCGCGGAGTTCGACGCGTATTCCACGGCCGCGCGCCGCATCGCGGTGGTTGCGCCGCGACCCGACGTGCCGGGCGACCGCGCCCGCACCGCGCCCCTCGGTCGCGGCGCAATCGAGCTGCGGACCGACGACCCGGGCCCGATGCGGTCGCGGCTGATGGCCGAGGCCACCGAGTCGGGGTTCCCCCTGTCGCTCGCGCGCGTGGCGGTGGCGCCGATCGTGGCCGAGCCGAAGCCGACCGTCGCGCTCGACGCCGAGGCGACGCGCAGGTCCGCGGACGAGGCCGCGTCATCGGTGGCGCCCGTGCTGGAGGTGCACCGACGCGGCGAGGCCATCTGGGTGCCGGGCGACATGCTCTCGCAGGCGCAGGTCGATCGCGCGGCAGACGAGCGACGACGCCACGCGGAGGCGCTCGGGACGCGCGGCTCGCTCGGGCTGCTCGCCGAGTCGGCGGGCATCGCGCTGGCGCTCGGGCTCCTTGCCGCCACGCTGGTGGCCCACCAGGACCTCGGGATCTTCAGGGACTGGCGCAAGCTGGCGTCGCTGCTCGCCCTGGTGCTGCTGCCGGCGGCCGCCGGCACGGCGATCGCCGCCGTGTACCCGCGCGCCCTGCCCTTCGTGCTGCTGGGCGGGTCGCTCCTTGCGGTGGGCGCGCTGACGGTCGCGTTCGGGCTGCGGACGTCGCTCCTGGCGGTGCTGCTGCAGTCGCTGCTTGCCGCGCTGGCGCTGCGGCCCGGTGCCGATGCGTTCCTCGCGACGCTCTCCTCGAGCGTGGCGTTCGCAATCCTCCTCCGCGACATCCGCCACCGCTCGACGCTCGTGGTGGCGACGCTCGCCTCGGCCGCGGCGGCAGGGGCCGCGATGGTGCTCGCCAACCTGGCCGACGGCATGGACGGGCGCGATGCGCTCACCTCGGTGCTCGGCGACGCGCTGGTGGCCGTGGTCACGGCCTTCTTCGCGGGCTTCGTGGTGATCGGCCTGCTGTCAAACGTCGAGCGCGCCTTCGGCGTGGCGACCGGCATGACGCTCACCGAGCTGCGCGACCCGAAGCAGCCGCTCCTGCGCGAGCTGCAGCGGCGCGCGCCGGGCACTTGGAACCACTCGCTGCAGGTCGCCAACATCGCCGAGGCCGCGGCGGAGTCGATCGGCGCGGACAGCCTGCTTGCGTACGTCGGTGCGCTCTACCACGACGTCGGCAAGGTGAACAAGCCCGAGTACTTCGTCGAGAACCAGTCGGGCACCAACCGCCACGAGCGCCTTTCGCCGGCCATGAGCCTCCTGGTGATCGTGGGGCACGTGAAGGACGGCATGGAGCTTGCGGCGGAGTACGGCCTGCCGATGCAGCTGCGCCACTTCATCGAGGCGCACCACGGCACCACACTCATGGAGTACTTCTTCAATGCCGCGCAGCGTCGCGCAGGCGAGGACGAGGTCAACGAGGCGGACTTCCGCTACCCGGGGCCCAAGCCGCGCACGCGCGAGGCGGCAATCCTCATGCTCTGCGACTGCGTGGAGAGCGCAAGCCGCACGCTCAGCGAGCCGACGCCCGCGCGCATCGAGCAGCTGGTCCGGGACCTGAGCCACCGGCGACTGGTGGACGGGCAGTTCGACGACTCGCCGCTGACGCTGCGCGAGCTGCGTGCGGTGGAGGACTCGGTGATCAAGAGCCTCAACGCCATCTACCACGGGCGCATCAGCTACCCGTCGGCGCGGAGCGACCAGCGCGACCAGCCGATGCCGAAGGTGGCGTCCTGACCGGGACGCGCGCGGCCTCGAGCACGCGCCAGGCTGCGTTGGAGAGGGGCTGCGAGGCAAGCTGCTCCGCGGGGACCCGCAGCACGCCGTCCGCGTCGGGGCGCGCGGCCGCGGCAGCCGGAACGAAGACACGGAAGTGAACGTCGCGGTGGCTGGTGACGTGGGTGAAGGCGCCCACCTCGCGAATCGCCACGCCCCAGGAGCGCTCGAGCCCGCCGGCCTCCACGGGCGCATCGGCCTCCACCGTGGGCGGCTGCAGCATGCCCGCCCACAGGCCGCGCGCGGGACGGCGCTCGAGCGCCACGCCGCCGGGGCCGATGTCCACGAGCGCGTGCCAATGCACCGCCCGCCGCGGAGCCGCCCGACGCGGGCGGGGGATGTCGGCGGCGCTGCCCGCTGCGCGCGCCCGGCACTGCGCCCGCAGCGGGCACGAACCGCACTTCGGCGCCGCCGGCGTGCACACCGTGGCGCCGAGTTCCATCAGTCCCTCGTTGAGAACGCCCGGGCGGTCCGCCGCCTCGACGAGCCGCGATGCCTCGCGCCAGGCCCAGCGTTCGTCCGGAGGGCTTCCCGCCCGCGCCGGGTGCGCGGCAAGCCGCGACACCACGCGCAGCACGTTGCCGTCGACGATGGGCACGCGCTCCCCGTGCACGATGCTCGCGATGGCACCGGCCGTGTAGCGGCCGATGCCGGGGAGTGCCTGCAGCTCGGCCGCGGTGGCCGGCACGGTTCCCCCGTGGAGGTCACGCACCGCGCGTGCCGCGCCATGGAGGAGCCGCGCGCGCCGGTAGTAGCCAAGGCCCTGCCATGCCGCGAGCACCTCGTGCTCGGAGGCTTCCGCAAGCGCGCAGGGCGTCGGGAAGCGCTCCATGAACCGCGCGAAAGCACCGATCACCCGCCCCACCTGGGTCTGCTGCAGCATCAATTCGCTCACCAACGCGCCGTAGCCGGATCGGTGCCGGCGCCAGGGAAGGTCGCGGGCGGCGGCCGGGAACCACGCCTCCAGGGCCTCGGAAACCCCCCGCGGGTCGGCGATCGCCGCGGGCGGCAGCGCCTCGGCTGGTCGGGGGGAACCGGGCTTGGGGCGGCTGCGGATCGGCATGGTGGCCCCGGTCGCTTGCGGTCGGATCGGGGAACGCGGTAGCGTATGACCTCCGGCCGTCGATGGCCGGAAAACCGCCCCCAGGGCGGGGTTCACCCTCGGAAGACACCCACCATGGCCAAGCTGTTCTACACGCTCCAGGAAGCCGCCCAGAAGCTCCGCAAGTCGACGGATGAGGTCATGAGCATGGCCAAGGCCGGCCAGCTGCAGGAGCTGCGAGACAAGGACCAGGTGCTCTTCCGCCGCTCGGCGATCGACCAGATCGCGGGCGACACCGATGGCGGCGACATCAACCTCGACGGCCTCGACCTCTCCAACAGCGGAAGCAGCATCCAGCTCGACGGCAGCTCAGCCGGCGGCAACGCGGACCTCCGCCTCGACGACGACCTCCGCCTCGAGGACGACCTGCGGCTCGACGACGAGCCGTTGGCCCCGGCCACGCCCATCGCTGCAAGCGGTGCCGACGACTCGATGGCCCTCGATGAACTCACGCTGGCCGACGACGAGCCCGCATCCACCCCGCCGCCGGCGCCCGCGCCGCGCGCGGTGGCGACGCCGTCTCCGGCGGCAAGCAGCGGCGGAAGCCGCGGCGGCAGCGGAACCGGCCTCGGGCTGGTGGACAGCAGCGCCGGCAGCATGGCGATGGCCGCAGGCGGCATGGATGACTCCATGGCGCTCAACCCCGGCCAGACCCAGCTCGAGGCCGTGGGCTCGGGCAGCGGCCTCCTGGACATCTCGAGCGAGGAGAGCTTCTTCGGCGCGCAGATGATCGAGGAGAGCATGGGCGGCGACGAGGCCGCCGTGATGCCCGATGCAGGCGGCGCCGACATCTTCGGGGGCGGCGAGGCCGCGACCACCGAGGAAGTGGCCCCCGTGACCGCGGGCACCGCGGGCGTGGCCTTCGGCCAGACCAAGGTGGCCGAGGCGTTCGATGCCAAGTTCTCCGGCTTCACCGGCGGCGCCATGATCGTGGCCGCGCTGTGCCTGGTGGCCGGCGGGTGGGCCGTGGCCGAGATGGCCGTCGGCAACTACACCGACATCGCCAAGATGATCGCCGAGAACTGGATGTACGTCCTGGGCGGCGGCGTGGGCGCGGTGCTCGTCTTCGGCGGCATCGGCCTGGGCATCGGCAAGGCGACGGCCTGACGCGATGCTGCTGACCCGCTACGGCTTCCGGGAATGGGGAGCGATCACGCTCGCCTGCGGCGCGCTGGCCTTCGGGCTGGGCTGGTTCGGCATCTGGTGGGGCGTGGCCGCGGCGGTCGTCGTGTGGCTGGCGCTGGTGGCCTTCTTCCGAGACCCGCTGTTCCGCAAGCCCGCATCCGATGCGCCCAACGACATGGTGAGCCCGGCCGACGGCAAGGTCTCGGCGGTGCTCGACCTCGACCACCACGCCGCCACCGGCGGTCCGGCGAAGGTCGTGCGCATCTTCCTCAGCGTGCTCGACGTGCACGTGAACCGGTTCCCCTGCAACGGCACCGTGGCCGACGTGAGCTACGCGCCGGGCAAGTACCTCGATGCACGCACCGAGGAGAGTGCCAAGGTCAACGAGTCGATGACCACGGTGCTGACCACGGCAAGCGGCGAGCGCATCGGTATCCGGCAGGTCTCCGGCGCCATCGCGCGACGGATCGTGTGCGCCACCAAGCCGGGGCACCGCGCCGAGCGCGCGGCCCGCTTCGGCATGATCAAGTTCGGGTCCACCACGGAACTCATCCTCCCCCGGCCGAAGGACGTCGAGGTGAGGGTGAAGGTCGGCGACCGCGTGACCGGTGGCGTGACCATCCTGGCCACGCTGCGCGCGCCGCGCTGAGCGAATCGCGCGTCCCGCGCCGCCGGGGCCGCGGCGTCAGTCCGCGCCGTCGGGGCCGGGCTCGCCGCCGCCTGCGGTGGGCCAGCTGCTGCTCCGCTGCATGACGATCCGCGTGATGCGATCGATCTGCTCGCCGAGCACGCCGGCGATGGCGCCGAGCTGGTCGGCGGCGTTGGCCTGCCACGGCGCGCTCTGGTCCTGCAGCAGCAGGATGGCGCCGAAGCGCTCGCCGCGGTGGCTCATCGGGCAGATCATCGCGCGCCGGCCCGGCAGGACGCCGCCCCCCGGCGGCGGGGCGTGGACGAGGTCGAGCGCGCTCTCCGTTACGAGGGGCGCGGCATCGGCCGCCAGCCCCGGGCACACCTCGCGGCCGACCAGGCCGAGGGTGGACTCGGCGCGCCCACGGGGCGTGTCGCTCGCGCCGTAGGCAGCAAGGCCATGGTCGCCCCGGGCATTGCACAGCCAGATGGCGGCATTGCTCGGACGGAAGCGCGCCAGCAGGTGCTCGATGGCCACGGTCAGCATGGTGTCCACGTCGAGGTCGTGGCCGAGCAGGCCGCGAAGCTCCGCTGCCGCGATGGCGGCGTCGGTGCGGGCGTCGATCGCCTCGAACGCCATCACGAAGTCGTCACCGGCGGTGCGCAGCCGAAGCCGAGTGCGCTCCAGGTCGGCCCGCGCGCGCGCACGGCTGGCGAGCGCGGAGCGGAGCAGGTCCTCCAGGCGCGAGCAGCGCGACTTGAGGGCCGAGGCAGTGGCAGTGGCGGACGCGGAACGGCGGGTTGGCATGGCACCACGCGGATCGGCGGCCCGGGCGGGAGCCTTCAGCCCGAACGCAGAAACGCGGGACGGGCGATGCCGTGCGTTCCGGCTGGTCCGGCCGGGTTGCGGGTTACCGAACCCTGCCCCCGTGGCGGGCTTCCCACAGCGAGACCGCCTCGGGCGGCCGCGGGTAGAGCGGCGCCAGCGCCAAGGGGTCGATCTCCTGCCCCTCGGCGCGGAGGAACTCGCCGACCTCGAGGCACGCGGCCGCGCTCCAGCGGGCGGGAATGCAGCCTTCCGGGAACCGCGCCGCAAGCGCCGCGGGAACGTGGGCATCGGCAATCAGCGCGCCGCGGAGCGGCGCGCCATCGCCCGAGAGCAGCGCGCCACCTGCCCCGGACGGCATGCCGCCCTTCACGTCCACGGGCGTGCACCAGGCATCGTGCGCCTTGGACGCGAGCGCGACCGTGCACGCACCGTCGCCGATGGCGCCGGCCCGCACGCACTCGCGCGCCACCACCAGCGCCGACGGCACGGCCACCAGCGCGCAGCCGGTGACGTCCGCGATGGCCTTGGCCGTGGCACAGGCGACGCGGAGGCCGGTGAACCCGCCGGGACCGATGCTCACGGCGATGGCCGCGATGCCGGCGGGCGAGACGCCGGCCCCGCGACACGCGGCATCGATCACCTGCATCAGGTGATCCTCGGAATCCGTGGAAGGCGGCACCTCGAGCGCCTCGATCGGCGCACCAGGCGTGGCGCGGATGGCGACGCCCATCGCCCGCTGCGATGCCTCGATTGCAAGGAATGCGCTAGCCATGGAGCGCACCGAACGATGCGAGCGGGAGCGATTCCATCACCAGGTCGTCGGCGGTCGCCACGGGCGCCGAGAGGTCCACGGCGACGACGCGGGCACGCTCGTGGTCGGAGTTCAGGAGGAGGAGGTCGGGGAACGGCGCCTCGGCGCCGTGGTCGACGTAGGCGTGCCCGAGCACGAAGGTCCGCACGCCCCACAGGGCGGCAAGCTCGTCCAGTTCATCGCGGGTCCAGCCGCGGCCCCACACCATGCGCCATGCGCTGCCGGCACGATGCGCGTAGTCGTCCTCGCGGAGCGGCCGGTCGAGGATGCCGCGATCGAAGCCGTCGAGCTCGTACGGCGACGGCAGCGAGTGGCTGAGCATCAGGCCGTTCGCGCACCGCACCGCAAGCGGCATGGCGCGCACGAACCTGCCGATGGCCTCGTCGACCGTGGTGCAGTCGTCGCCGAAGGCCCACTCGAGCCCGGCATCGAAGAGCTCGAGGTTCTCGCCGGCGCCCTTCGACACTGGCTGGCGGAACGCCTGCGCGAGCTCGTGGTTTGCAAGCACCACGTGCACCTGCCCCGGGTGCGACAGGACCGCCTGCGCCGCGCGGCAGAGCATGCGGTAGCTGAGGTCGACGCCGGAGACGAGGCGCTCGCCGTGGATCAGCTCATGCAGCACCAGGTGGTGGTCAGGCGACCGTTCCAGCCGCGCGAGGCCGTCGATCACCTGCAGGTGCGCGGTGCTGTCGTGGAGATCGCCCGTGAGCAGGATGCGCCCGCGCGCGGGCAGGTGCACCGAGGAACCGCGGCGATTGGGGTCGGAACGGAGCGTCGAAGACGCGGCATCGAGAAGAGCGGCCACCCCCAGGGCGTCCTGCATGGAGACGGTCCGGTGGTCGAAGGTCACGGGACGACCGTCACCGCAACGTAGACGAGGCCCTTGCCGGTGCCGGTCTCCACCTGCACGGGCACGTACATGGGGCCCTTGGTGCCGGCCGCGGGCCGGAACTCGAAGGTGATGTCCGCGAAGTCGGTGCCGCGCTTGGTGACGGCACCGAGCGTGGCCGTGCCCTCGCCTCCCGGCACGGTGACGGACTTCACGTCCGACCAGGCCGGATTGGTCACGGCGCCCTGCGCGGCGGGGTTCAGGTGCTCGATGGTGGCGACCAGCGCCACCGGCTGGCCGGGCTTCGCGACGCCTGCGAGCACCACGCTCTCGGGCACGAACCAGAAGCGCGCGTTGGCACCCGGGTCGAAGCGGATGCCGGTGGTCTCGTGGCGGATGCGCAAGGGGACCTGCGGGCAGTCGGTGCGGTCGGTGTCGACCACCCACCACTGGGGAATCTGGCCTGCACCGAGGTCGGCCATGGTCCATCGCAGCACGTACTCGGCGCGAGGTGCGTCCGTGGCGGCGTCGAACCCCACGAGCGCGGGCGCGCGGCCTCCGGCGGAGAGGACGCGGAACGGCTTGCCGTCGACGGACGAGAGCGCGATGGTGCCCTCGGTCTTGCCCTTGAGCGCATCGACGAACGCCGGCACCGCACGCACCGGCATGGTGACGTCGGCCACCATCTGCGCCACGACCATGCCCGCCTGGCCCTGCAGCGAGATCATGACCTTGGCGTCCTTCTCGCCGGGGGACTTGGGCACCAGGAGCGCCGCGGTCAGTTCCAGCGTGCCTCCGGGCGGGATGGTCTTGCCGACGATGTCGGAGACATCGGTGCACTTGCAGCTCGGCTGTGCCTTGGCGATGGTCAGCGGCTCGGTCCCGGTGTTGCGAAGGAGGAAGCGCGCGGGATGCTTGGTGCCCGGGGCAACGGTGCCGAAGTTGATGCCAGGCGGCTCAACGGCGAGCGTGCCGCGCTGGCCGGCGGCGGACAGCGGCTGGCGCTGCTGCGGCGGGGCGGACTGCGGCGCTGCGCCCGAAGCAAGGACCGCCGCGAGCGCGAGGAGCGATGAAAGCAGCATGACCCTCGATTCTACGAGGGCCATGCACGGAAATGCGCGAGGTTCCGAACGCGGGCGCCGCGGACGCCGTCAGCCGGCCGTCCAGTTGGCGAGCAGCAGGCCGAGGTCGGCGCCGTTCACCTGCCCGTTGGCATCGAGGTCACCGGGGCACGGCGTGCCGCAGGGGCCCCATCCGGCGAGCAGGAGACCGAGGTCCGCGCCGTTCACGACGCCGTTGTTGTCGAGGTCACCGATGAGCGGCGGGGTGCAGGTGCCGTCACCGGACGCGGGAATGATCTTGTAGATCTGGCCACCGTGGTCGGCGATGTAGAGCTCGCCGTTGGCATCCTCGCCGAAGGCGACGATCTGGTTCACCACGCCGCCCTCGGCGGAGGTGCCCAGCGTCGCGTTGCGGTTCTGGAACTCCGTCTTGGTGTTGGTGGCCACGTTGAGGCGGAACGACCAGATGTTGGGCGACACGTAGTCCGCGAAGAAGTACGTGCCCTGCAGGTCGGGGATGCGGCAGCCGCGGTAGACGTGGCCGCCGGTGATCGAGAAGCCGCCGGTGGTTCCGGAGACATGGCTGTAGGTGTGGATGGGGCCGGTCAGCGAGGGTGACCCGAAGGTGCAGCCCGTGAGACCCGTGTTCGACAGGCCCTCGGTGCAGCGCCACCCGTAGTTGCGGCCGCCGGCTGCGCCCGCCGCCTGGACGTTGATCTCCTCGACGGCGTTCTGGCCCACGTCCGCGATCCAGAGGTCGCCCGTGGCGCGGTCGAACGAGCATCGCCACGCATTGCGCAGGCCGTACGCCCAGACGGTGTCGTCGGCGGTGGAGGAGCCGCCCACGAACGGGTTGTCGGCAGGCACGGTGTAGAACGGCGCGGCGCCGCCGACGACGGGCTTGATGCGGTGGATCTTGCCGAGCCGATCGGTGAGGTTCTGCGCGCGGTTGCCCGGGTCGTTGGCGCTGCCGCCGTCGCCGGTCGACATGTACAGGTTTCCGTCGGGGCCGAAGTCGATCCACCCGCCGTTATGGTTGGTGAACGGGTCGGACCACGTCATCATGACCACGCCCGCGGCGTTGGCCACGTTGGGGTCTGCCGACACGGTGTAGCGCGCCAGGTTGTTGGTGCCGGTGCCCGTGTAGTAGACGTAGAACTGGCCGTTGGTGGCGTAGTTGGGGTCGAACGCCATCCCCAGCAGGCCCTGCTCGTCGCTGGTGGAGGCGCCGCCGGTGACAATCGGGTCGATGTTCAGGAACGGGGTGGCCCGCAGCGTGTTGGTGGCCAGGTCGATGATGCGGACGCGGCCGGCCTTCTCGATCACGAAGAGGCGGCCGGTGTCGCCGGGGGCGGAACCGATCCAGCACGGGAAGGTGAGGCCCGTGCTGATGATGCGCTTGGTGTCGATGGCGGTCTGCGCAAAGGCCGGCGCGCTCAGGAGGATGGCGGCGGCGAAGAGGGTGGATCGTGCCTTCATGGGGTCATGCGCTCCGGTCTGGAATTGGTCAATCGGTCGGCGAACAGGGAGACGATACGCAGAGGGGTGCGGACGGGGTCTGCCGGAAGGGGAAAGATGTTCTCGGAATGGGGTGCGCGCAAGCCGAACCGGTGACGCTTTCCGCCGATGGCACCGAATTCGCGGCCCGCACACCCGGAGAACCCCGAAATTTCAGGACCCTCGGCCGGAGACCCCGCCCGCCGCGGCCGCGCCGGGCCGGGGCGCATCGAGCGCGCGGACGGCCTCGTCGGCCTCTGCGACGGCCTGGTCGAGCCGGTCGAACGCTCCCCGGTAGCGGTCGATGGCCGCGTTCACCGCGTCCGCGGGCCCGTCCTGCAGCGCCTCGGCAAGGAGCGGGAGCATGGTGGGCGCATAGCCGTTGTTGCGGTCGGTGGCGGCCAGCAGGCTGCGGTACCACGGCCGGTCCTGAAGGCCTCGCGGGTCGAGCCAGGCCCGGTCGATGGCCATGAGCGCGCGATCGATCCGCGCGGTGGCGGCGATGCGTGCGGGGTCCCTCGAACCGACCGGCAGTTGCGCCGACAGCGTGCCGATGGACGCATCGAGCCGGCCGCCCGCCTCCGCCAGCCGCTGCGCGCGGCCGATGAGCGCGTCGATGGCCGCGGTGGTGGCCGGGTCCGTGGAGCGGTCGCGCAGCTGCGAGAGCAGCCGCCGGCCCTCAATGCCGTGGCGAGCCGCCGACAGCGGCACGATGGGCGCATCGGCAAGGGCGCACGCCAGCGCGTTGGTCATGCGCGTGATCATCAGCGCGGGCGCGTAGTCGGCGCCGACGGTGGCCCGGTACCAGGCGATGGTGTCGTAGTTGGAGTGGTAGCTGGTGCCCTCGGCCCCGCCCGAGCCGAGCCCCGCGCACGGGATCCCGGCGTGGCAATTGAAGCCGACGTGGTCCGATCCGCCGCCGATGTCGCCGAACTGCGGCTCGCGGCTGCCGCCCGCCGAGAGGCGGTCGTACACGGTCTCGCCGTCGGCGCCGCGCGCCTGCGGGACCCGGACGGCGGCGCCGAGCAGCACGTCGCGCAGGCTCGGGGAGCACGAGCCGCCGAAGTTCGGGCCCATCGCCGCCATGTCGAGGTTGATGTACCCGACCGCGTCGCGCGTCAGGCGGCCGCGGTACGCCTCCACGAACTCCGTGCTCCCGAAGATGCCGTACTCCTCCGCACCCCACGCGCAGAACACGAGCGTGCGTGCGGGCCGATCGCCGCGCCGTGCCGCGTCGGCGAAGGCCCGGGCGCTCTCCATCAGCGCAATGGTGCCCGCGAGCGGATCCGCGGCGCCGAAGCACCACGCGTCGTGGTGGCAGCCGATGATCACCTGCTCGTCCGGGTGCACGGCGCCGCGGAGGGTGGCCACCACATTGGCAGTGCGGCGGACCTTCCGGTCCTGCGTGACCTTGACGCGCACCTGCAGCGCAGGCCCGCCCTCCAGCGCATACGGGAACTGCAGCCCGCCCGTCCACCCGCTGTCCGCGGGGACCGGCTTGCCCTCCATGCGGCGAACGATCTCGGCGGCCGCCGCGTAGCCGATCGGCTGCACGGGGATGCGCGGAAGGTCCATGGACGACTCATCGAGACCGGTGCCGCCGGGCACGGACGGTCGCATGGGAGTGCGCGGGTCGCCCGGCTGGCTGCCCGTCACCACCGAGCCGCGCTGCACGCAGGTGTCGTTGGCCCACCCGCCCTCGGGCCAGACCTTTCCCTTGGCGAAGCCGCCGTCGGCAGGGTCCGTGAAGATGATCAGCGCCGCGGCTCCCGCGTCCTCCGCGAAGCGCGCCTTGTAGCCGCGGAAGTTGCCGCCGTAGCGGGCCAGCACCACCTTGCCCTTGCAGTCGATGCCCCATTCGCGCAGGCGCGCGAAGTCACGGTCGGTGCCGTAGTTGGCGTAGACGACCCCGGCGGTGACGTCGCCCGAGGCGCTGAAGGCGTTCCAGCCGAAGGTCAGTCCGGGGTGGGCGGTGGCGGGATCCTCGGCGAGGTTGCGTTCGCTGACCGGGAGCGAGATCACGCCGCGGCGGCCCGCCTGCGGCGCGGGTATCGCCGGCCCGCCGACGATCTCGACGATCCCCTCCTGCGGCTGCGGCAGGACGGCATCGAATTCCTCGACGACGGTCTCCAGGCCCATGGCGACGAACGCCGCGCGCATGCGCTCGATGTTCCGCCAGTCTGCGTCAGTGCCCGCGATGTGCGGCTCGCTGCCGAGCAATTCATGCCAGCGCGCGAGCGACTCGGACGTGGGCAACGCGTTCACGCGCGCGAGCAGCCGATCCGAGGGCACGCCCTGCGGTACGGCCGCCGCGCCGCAGGACACGGCGAGCACCAGCGCAACCGGCGACAGCGCACGGAACGACACGCGTCAGTGTCCCGCGGCAGGTGCGGACTTGCCGGTGCCGAGCACCTGCGGCCACGGGTTGATGCCGTGGCACGCGCGACCGGTGCGGTCGACGTAGTCCTGGTGGTAGTCCTCGGCGGCCCAGAAGCGCGGGGCAGGTTCGACCACCTGCGTGACGATCTGCTTGGTCCCGAACGCCTTGGCGGCGGCGAGCCCGTCGATCACGTCGCGCGCGGCCTTCGCCTGCGCGGGCGTCGCGCAGAAGATCGCGGAGCGGTACTGGTCGCCGACATCGGGGCCCTGGCGGTTGAGCTGCGTCGGGTCGTGCATCATGAAGAAGCCCTCCACGAGCTGCCGGTAGGTGACCTTCGCGGGGTCGAACACCACCTTCACCACCTCGGCATGGCCGGTGGAGTGCTCGCACACCTGCCGGTAGGTGGGATTGTCGATGCTGCCGCCCATGTAGCCGCTGACGGCCTCCTTCACGCCCGGGCACACCGAGAACCAGTGCTCGATGCCCCAGAAGCAGCCGCCGGCGAAGTACGCGGTCTCGAGCGTGTCCTTCATGGGTTGGTCCTTGGTCGCTGCGGCGGCACCCGCGGAGGGGGCCGCGGCGGCCTCCCCGCGCGCGAGGCCCGTGGGATCCTTCGTGAACGCATCGGCCGGCAGCGCGCCCTTGTCGTAGAAGCGGAGCGACGCGGAGTTGAGGCAGTAGCGCAGGCCGGTCGGGCGCGGGCCGTCGTCGAACACGTGGCCGAGGTGCGCGCCGCAGCGGGCGCAGTTGATCTCCTGGCGCACCATGCCGTGGCTCGCGTCGGTGCGCTCGGCGACGTGGGCGGGGTCGACGGGCGCGTAGAAGCTGGGCCAGCCGGTGCCCGAATTGAACTTGTGCTCGCTGGAGAAGAGCGGCAGGCCGCAGACGATGCATGCGTACGTGCCCTGCTTCTTGTTGTCGAGCAGGTTGCCGCAGAACGCGGGCTCGGTGCCGGCGTTCTGCGTGACCCGGTAGCTCTCGGGGTCGAGCCGGGAGGCGAGCTCCTTCACCTGCTCGCGCGACATCGGCGTCACGTCGTAGCCGGACTGCGAGCGGGCGGGAGCGGGCGTTGAGGAGGCGGGCTTCGGGGTCATGGGAGTCGAGCCGGATTCAGGGGGTGCACAGCCGGCGCCGCCCACGAGGGCCGCGGTCAGCGCAAGGAACAGGCGGAAGCGGCGCGGCGAGGTGGGCATCGGGGTCCTTTGCACCAAGGGTATGCCATCGGGGCCGCCGTGCGCTGCGCCGGGCACGCGTAACCTCCGCGGCCGCCATGCCCCACGGTGACCGACGCGAATTCCTGCTCCGTGCCACGGCCGTGGCGGCCGCGGGCGCCTCGCTCGCAAGCGCCTCAGGGGCGCCTGCGGGTCCCGGCGGCACGCCGATCACCGATACCACGCTGGCCGAGGCCGAGAAGCTCGCGGGCATCGCGTTCACCGAGACCGAGCGTGCGCAGATCCTGCGCACGGTGGGAGAGCTGCGAACGCAGCTGGAGGCCCGGGGCAAGTCGGCGCTGGAGCTCCGCGAGGGAAGCGCCCCGGCCGAGGTGTTCCGCGCGGCGCTGCCGGGGCAGGACGCGACGCCGGTCACCGCCACGGGAGACCCGGCCGTGCTGCCGCTCCTCAAGATCGCGGGCGACCGCGCACCGACGGACGACGAGCTCGCGTGGGCCGGCATCCCGACGCTTGCGGCGATGCTGCGCACGCGCATGGTGAGCAGCGAGCGGCTCGCGCGGCTCGCGCTCGACCGTCTCGAGCGGCTCAACCCGACGCTCCTCTGCGCCATCACGGTGATGCGCGAGCAGGCGATCGAGCGCGCGCGGGCGATGGACGCGGAGCTGGCCGCCGGCCGCGTGCGCGGGCCGCTCCACGGCATCCCGTGGGCAGCGAAGGACATCCTCGACACCAAGGGCGTGCGAACCACCTGGGGCGCCGAGCCGTGGAAGGACCGCGTGCCCGACCGCGACGCGTGGGCGGTGGACGCGATGGACCGCGCCGGCGCGGTGCTGGTGGCGAAGACCGCGGTCGGTGCGCTGGCATACGGCGACATCTGGTTCGGCGGCCGCTGCCGCAACCCCTGGAAGCCCGACGAGGGCTCGAGCGGCTCGAGCGCCGGGAGCGCAAGTGCGGTTGCGGCAGGCATCGTGCCCTTCGCGCTCGGCACCGAGACGCTGGGATCGATCGTCAGCCCGTGCACGCGCTGCGGCACCAGCGGGCTGCGGCCCACGTTCGGGCGCATCCCGCGCACGGGCTGCATGGCGCTGGTGTGGAGCATGGACAAGATCGGGCCCATCGCGCGCAGCGCGGCCGACTGCGGCATCGTGCTGTCGCAGCTCGCGGGAACCGACGCCGGCGACCCCGCATGCGACGAACGGCCGTTCCGCTGGAGCATGTCGCAGGATGCGCGCGGCCTGCGCGTCGGCTTCGCGAAGGGGTGGTTCGACGGTCCGGCCGAGCCGCTGCGTCCGGCGCTCGATGCGCTGCGCGCGGCCGGCGCGGAGCTCGTGGAGATCGAGCCGCCGGACCTCGACCCGACGCCGCTCCTCGTGCCGCTCTACTGCGAGGCGGCCGCGGCGTTCGAGCGCCTGACGCGCAGCGGCAGCGACGATGCGCTGTCGTGGCAGGCGGACGAGGCGTGGCCCAACACGTTCCGGCAGTCGTGGTTCATCCCGGCCATCGAGATGGTGCAGTGCTCGCGCTACCGGCGCGCGGTGATGGAGCGCATGCACGCATGGTTCGGCGCGGTGGACGCGGTGGTGTGCCCGCCGTTCGCCGGCAACCTGCTGACCATCACCAACGCGACCGGGCATCCGTGCGCCGTGGCGCGCGCGGGCTTCGGCACCGACGGCATGCCGCTCACGATGACGGTGATGTCGCGGCTCTTCGACGAGGGCACGGCCCTGCGCGCGGCGCAGGCGATCGAGGAACGGCTTGCCGCGGGAGCGCGGAGGCCCGCGATCGCGTCGTGAGGGGCAAGCGCGCGCAGTGCCTCGGCATCGTGGCGGCCGCGCTCGCGGCAGTCACGGCGTGGGCACAGGACCCGGACGCGGCGATGAAGCAGGAGCGCGTGCCCGGGGAGCCGCAGCCGCCCGCCGGGCCGTTTGCCGCACAGCCGGGATTCACGCTCTTCCCCGCCAAGCCGCCGGAACTGATGCCGTACCTGGCATCCACCACGCTCTACGGCAGCACCTGCCTGCAGGAGGGTGCGCTCCTCAAGGGCGACCCGCTCTCGCACGCGGCGCAGGCGGTGAAGACGGAGCTGGCGAAGTACGGCATCAACTACGCCATCTGGCAGTCGTTCGACTTCACCGCCATGAGCGGCACGGTGCCGGGCGCCAAGAGCGCGCTCAGCTACTACTCGTTCAACTCCTACCTCACCTGGAACGTCTTCCAGACCGACGAGCTCTCCGGAAGCAGCGGCTGGATCACCATCGGCGCGAGCGCAGGCAGCGGGCTCGGCCAGGACAACAGCGTCCAGAACGTGCAGAACAACGTCGGCGTGGTTGGGTTCCCGCTTGGCACCGAGTACGGCCAGCAGGCGTTCCTCTACCAGTGCGCCTGGCAGCAGAGCTTCCTGGACGGCCAGCTGGTGGTGACCGCCGGATTCATGGACCCAGAGGTCTACATGGACCTCAACACCTACTCCAACAACCAGTACAACCAGCTGCTGAACTACGAGTTCATCAACCCGTCCACCATCCCGTGGTCGTTCAACTCGCTGGGCGTGGTGGTGCAGTGGCAGCCGGTCGACTGGTTCTACGCGATGTTCGGGAGCCTGGCCAACAACACCATCTCGGGCCAGAGCCCGTTCACCGGGCTGTCCGGCGACGACTGGACCAACACCTTCGAGTTCGGCTGGATCGTGGAGGACGCCTTCGGGCTGGGGAAGGGGATCTACCGCGTGCTTCCCTACTGGGGCGCGTACCAGGGCGAGGACGGCGGGGGCGTGATGCTCAACCTCGAGCAGAAGCTCGGCAAGGACAACCCGATGGGAGTGTTCGTGCGCACCGGGTGGACCAGCGACGGACTGGCCCCGGTGCAGAACGGGAGCGCGTGCTTCGCGGCGGGATTCGCGTGCGACGGGCCGAGCGAGTCGCCGCTCCTGCGCACGGAGCAGGCGTACTTCGCGGCGGGCGTCTACTGGCTGCAGGTGCCCGGCACCGGCCTGGTGCGGCAGGACGAGTACGGGCTGGAGTTCACCTACGTGCTGCAGCTGACCGAGACGCTGACGCTGCAGCCGGACCTGCAGTTCGTGTTCGACGCCGTGAACAACCCGGTGGCCGACGCCAACACCATCTTCACGATCCAGCTGAACTACGTGTGGTGACCTGCACCTCCGCGGTGAACGCGGCGCGCGGGTCGTAGCGATCGGCGAGCACGCGCTCCACGGTGGCGCGGGTGCGCGGCACCCTGCCCTTGAAGAGCTCCTGGCCCGACTGCGTCACGCGCACGTCGGCATCGAGGTCGAGCATGGAGTCGTCGAGCAGGAACCGCAGCGCGATGCCGGCGGGCGCCTCCAGGACGCGGATCTCCTGCCCCTCGCGCTCCACCACCACGCGCTGCCCCTGCTTGGGGTCCGGGTTCTCCACCCAGTAGAGGCGCGGGTGCGTGACGTCGTCCTGCAGCCAGACCACCTTGCGCGGGCGCGGGTCGCGGGTGAAGCCCGCCATCCACGGAACGGCCTTCGCGTCCTCGCGGTCCATCCAATGGCCCTTGCCCGCGTGGATGTCGGTGACGTGCACGTACGCGCCCGGGTCGGCCTGCGCGAGCGCATCGAGCATGGCGCCCCACTTCCCCGCGATCGTGTTGCGGTCGTACGCGCCATCGAGCGCGCCCATGTGGATGGCGAACGGCAGGTTGCGCAGGCCGTCGGGCTTGGCCTCGTTGGGGTGGCCCGCCATCATCGATGCGGCGGCGAAGCGATCGGCCATGCGCGGCGCGAGCTGGTACACGCCGTCGCCGCCGGCGCTGTAGCCCATGAGGTACACGCGGTCGGGGTCGCCCTGCTGCGTGATGACGAGGTCCTCGATGAGCCGCGCGAAGAGCCGGTCCACGGGTGCCTGGTGCCACAGGTTCCACTCGTTGCTCGGCGCGCGCGGCGCCACGTAGATGCCCTCGGGCGGCTGGTAGAGGCGCTTCTGGTTCTCCCACTGCTGGTCGTTGACCGGCGCGGGCGCACCGCCGCCGCCATGCATCGAGATCCAGATGGGCCGGAGCTTCGCGCGTGCGGAGGGGGACGGCGCCTGCACGCGCCTGCCGTCCTCCACGCGCTTGCCGCCCTCGTAGAGCGCCATCCATACGGGCATGCGCGCGCCGTCGGCCTCGAGCACGCCGGACTTGAGTTCCTTGGTGCGCGCCGCGCGGGTGCGGTCCGCGAGCGACTTGACCGCGGCACGCACGGCGGCCTCGCCCTGCTCCCTCGTGAGCGGTGCGCCGGCGGCAGGCCCGTCTCCCGCCGCGGCACACGGCACGGCGAGCGCGAGGAGCGCGGAGAAGGCCGCTGCGGGAACGATCATGGACGGCGGTGGCGCAGCGGCGGAAGCTGCCGAAGACTTGGCGCGCATGCGCGCGAGGCTACCGCGCGGCGCGCCACGCCTCGGCGCCGCGCGACGATGGGTACGGCGCCGGCGCGGCAGCGGCCGCCGCAGCGAGGCGTTCGCGGAGCGCCGCGGCATCCGACGCACGCCCCTGCGCCTCGGCAACCTCGGCGGCGAAGGCAAGCGCCTCGCGGTGTCCGGGCGCGAAGCGCAGCGCGATGTCCAGGCTCTGCGCGGCGTGGTCGAGTTCGCCGCCCCACGCAAGCGCCGCACCGAGCAGGTAGTGCACCTCGGGGAGCGCCATCATGCGTTCCGTGGCATCGAGGCAGTGCTCGACCGCTGCCTCGAATGCGCCGCGCTCGAGCGCCGCGCGGGCGCACGACAGGTGCGGCTCGGGGGAACCGGGATCGTGCGATGCGGCGCGCGCGGCGAAGGCCTGCGAATCGTCCCAGCGGCCCGCGCGGCCGAGGAGGTCGGCGAGGCTCCGTGCAAGTCCCGGCACCGAGCCATGCGCGCGGATGGCATCGTCGAGGCGCGCGTTGGCCGCGGCCGCGTCGCCGGAGGCAAGGAGCGAGAGCACGCGCATGAGGCGCGGCTCGGGCGCATCCGGCGAGGCGGCCTCCCACGCATCGATGGCACCGAGCGCGCGGCGGTGCTCGCCCGCGGCCTGCAGGGCCTGGGCGAGCGCCGATGCGTAGCGCACCTGGCCGGGGCACTCCGCGAGCAGGGCCTCGATCACGGGCACCGCCTGCGCGGCGCGGCCCGTCGTCATGAGCGCCGCGGCGAGGTTGTAGCGGGACTCGCGGCGCGTCAGCTCGACCAGCCGGTGCTGGTCCTCGCCGACCTCGGCCATGTAGCCGAGGTCGATGAGCTGTCGCAGCGCGTCAGCGGCCTCGAACGGGTCCTGCCGCATCTCCGGCGGATGCTCGCCGGCATCGCCGGGCTCGAGGTCCCAGCTGTCGATCGCGGCGACCTCGGGAGGTGTCTCGAATGCCTCCGCGACGACGCGGCCATCCATGTCCTTGCCCACGGGGAGTCCCAGCGCGGCGAGCGCGGTCGGGGCGATGTCCAGGAGCGTCGGCGCAGCGATGGCCTGCCCGGCGCGGAAGCCCGGACCCGCGAACACCGCGATGCCGAAGGCGCGGTGCCAGCGGCTTTCCAGTGCCGCGCGCTCTTCCTTGGACACGTCCACGATGGCGGGGCGCTCCGCGCCGGAGTGGAAGCCATGGTCGGACACCAGCATCACCGAGGTACCGTCGCCGCACGCCGCGAGCAGCTCCCCGAGCAATCGGTCGTGCAGCCGGTACGTGCGGTCCATCACCTCGCCGTACACGCGCAGGTCGGCAGGCTTCACGTGCGCCATGCGCGGCGCGCGATACTCCATGAAATGGTGGCCGATGGTGTCGATGGTGTCGTGGAACACCAGCGCGCAGTCCCAGTCGCCGCCGCGCAGGGCCTCGAGGGCGGCGCCGTGCAGCGAGAGAGCGCGTGAAAGCTCCTTCGCGAGCGTGGCGGGGCGCTGGTCACCGCGACTGGCCTGCGCGGCATTCGGCAGCACCTCTCGGAGCGCCTCGCGCGGGAGGCCTGCGGGCGCCACGCGCGCGGCGGCGATGCGGTCGGCCAGACCGTCTGAACCTGGTGCAGGCTTCACCACGCCCGGCATCAGCGGCCACGGGGCGCCGGCAGCGGCGGGCGCGCCCTCGCAGAGGAGGTTTGAGACGCAGGTGCCCGTGATTGGCTCGGCCGGGTGCGACGCGTACCAGCCCACGGCTTGCACGCGCAGCCCGCGCACCGTGAGGATGTTCCAGAGCGCACGGGTGCGGCGGGTGGTGCTGGCGGAGACGCGCACGCCCTCGCCCGACGGGTTCGGCTCGACGAAGTTGAGGATGCCGTGCTTGTCGGCGGTCTTGCCGGTGGCGATGGTCGACCAGAGGATGGGCGAGAGCTTGGGTTCGAGCGTGCGCAGGTCGGCGCGGGTGCCGGCGGCGAGCAGGCGTGCCAGGTTCGGCATCTGCCCGCGAGCGAGCAGCGGGTCGATCACCTGCCAGTCGGCGGCGTCCCAGCCGAGGATCAGCAGCCGTTGCGCGGGGCGGGCGAGCATGAAGGCGGCATCCTAGGGAAGGGCCGGGGTGCATCCCATCGTGCGCAAAAGCGAAGCGGGGGGCAGTCCTCGCGGACTGCCCCCGTGGATGCACAGGGTGCCTTCATTGCCGAGACCGCGATCAGCGGCGACGGCGGATGCCGGCGAGGCCAGCCACGCCCAGGAGCGCGAGCGCGCCCGGAGCGGGAATAGCGACAACGACGATCGGGGTGAGCGAGGTGGTCTCGTAGTACAGGTTGGTGATGGTGCGGTCGAGGAAGGTGTTACCGACGAGCATCGTGCCGAAGCCATACTTCGTGCCGTTATCAGAACCCCTCATGCGGAAGGCGAAGTAGTTGATCTGGTTGAGCTTCCAGTTGCCGTTTGCTGAACCGAAGATGACTCCGCCGCTGCCGAAGCTGGCAGCGCTACTGACCGTGGTGCCAGGGGCGAGGCTGCCTGCCGATCCAGTGGTCACGCCGGGGAAGCGCATCATGCCGGTGCCCGGGGCGTTGAACCAGGCGAGTCTGTCTGCGCCGTACGGGTTGAGGTCCCAGCCAGCGAGGAGAGAGCCGGCCGAAGCGGTGCTTTGCGTCTCAAGGTTGATGTAGATACCGTCAAGGGTCGCGGGGATCGCGATGTTGCAGTTCAGCCAGCTGACGACAGCGGCGTTGGCCGAGGCGGCCACGGCGACAGCAGCCGCAGCAGCGATGTGCTTCTCAAGACGAGCGTTACGCATTGGAGGGAACTCCAGTTGAAAGGGAAACGGGAACGAAGGTCGCCTGACGGGAGGGAGATCCGTTAGGTCATCGCCCTGCCTCACGGCAGGGATTCCGAACCGAGGGAGCAGTACGGAACAAGGGAAGGATGTCCCAAGACCGCCGCTAGGCAAGAAAATTGAACAGGAATTCGATGCGTGGCGCATCCGGGTGTTGAAAGCACGCGGTCTTGGCGCGTCAGTACGGATTCGGCAGCTGAAATCTGCTTTTCCACACCTCCGCTAACCTTTGCCGGATGAGCCCTGCGGCCCACGAATCCATGGTGTGGGCGGCTCAGCTGGCCCTCGCGGCGCTGGCCGAGCCAACGCCGGCAACCACCATGAGCCCCCTGCCGCCACCTGCTGACCATGTTGCACCAGCCGCCCCCGGCGAGGACGCGCCCCAGCCAGGTGCGCCCGCACCGTGCGAGCCGGTCCCCACCGCGGCGCAGCGGGCGTGGAAGGACGTTGAGTTCACTGGGTTCATCCATTTTGGGCCGAACACCTTCACCGACCGGGAATGGGGCCACGGTGACGAGCCTGCAGCCGTGTTCAACCCAACGTCGCTGGATGCGCGGCAGTGGGTCCGCGTAATGAAGGACGCGGGGATGGGCGGCGTGGTGGTGACCGCCAAGCACCACGACGGGTTCTGCAACTGGCCGACAGCCAAGAGCGGGCACTCCGTGAAGGGGAGCCCGTGGAAGGACGGCGCTGGTGACGTGCTGCGCGATCTGTCGGATGCCTGCCGCGAGGCAGGGCTGAGGTTCGGCGTGTACCTGTCGCCATGGGACCGGAACAACCCTGCCTATGGCACGGGCGAGGCGTACAACCAGTACTTCCGCGACCAGCTGCGCGAGGTGCTCACGGGATACGGGCCGGTGTTCGAGGTGTGGTTCGATGGCGCGTGCGGCGAGGGGCCCAACGGCAAGCGGCAGGTCTACGACTTCGCGAGCTTCGAGCGGACGGTGCGCGAGCTGCAGCCGCAGGCGGTGATCTTCAGCGACGTGGGGCCGGACATCCGCTGGGTGGGCAACGAGCAGGGCTGGGCCGGCGACACGTGCTGGTCGATGCTGAAGGCGAAGGGCCACGGACGCGGCGCGGACAACCCGCCGCCCACGAAGAGCCTGAACGAAGGCGACGAGGACGGCGAGGCGTGGGTCCCGGCCGAGTGCGACGTGAGCATCCGCCCGGGCTGGTTCTATCACGCGCACGAGGATGACAAGGTGAAGACGCCGGAGCAGCTCTTCGACCTCTGGGAGCGCAGCGTCGGGCACAATGCCAACCTCCACCTGAATTTCCCGGTGGATCGGCGCGGGCTGATCCACGAGAACGACGCGACGGCCGTGCGCGGGCTGCGCAGCTTGATCGATTCGACGTACGGGCCCGGGACCGATCTCGCGCGCGGCCGGGTGACGGCGGTCGACAACATCCGCGGCTTCGTGCCTCGAGGGGCCAGGGAGCCGCTGAGAGAGAGTGCCTTCGACGGATCGAAGGCGGTTGACGGCGATCCGCGCTCATACTGGGCGACAAACGATGCCGTGCGCGCGGCGACGATCGAGGTGGAGCTCGACCCGGGAGCGGCATGGGACCGCGTGGTGCTGGCCGAGCCAACCGAGCTTGGCCAGCGCATCCGCAGGTTCCGCGTGAGCGTGCCGGCGGGCCCGGGCACCAGCAACAACAACCGCGATTGGCGGGTGCTGGCCGAGGGCACGACGGTCGGACACAAGCGAATCGTGCGCGTGCCCGAGACGCACGCGTCGCGCGTGCGGGTGGAGATCCTCGACGCCCGCGCGTGCCCGCTGCTGTCGGTGGTGGGCGTGCACCACACGAAGTCGGGTCCGGGGTAAACCCGCACTTCTTTATCGCGGACCTTCGGCAGTGCCCACCATGATGAATCGCGTGCCCAACTGGATCGACGGACGACCGCAGCCCGCGGCGCGCGGGTGCGAGATGCCCGTGGTCGACCCAGCCACCGGGGAGCAAGTGGCGATGCTCGCGGCTTCGGGTGCCGAGGACGTGGCGGAGGCGCAAACCGCGGCGGGGCGCGCGTTCCCGGCGTGGAGCGCGCGGCGCGCCCCGGAGCGAGCGGAACTGCTGGAACGACTTGCGGGCCTGGTGGAGCGTGACCTCGACCGACTGGCGCGCCTGGAGAGCGTCGACAGCGGCAAGCCGCTGGCGCTCGCGCGGAGCGTGGACATCCCGCGCGCGGCGGCAAACCTGCGGTTCTTCGCCGAGGCCGTGCGTGCGTGGAAGCCCGACGAGGAGCTGCGCACGGCCAACTCCCAGTCGCTTGTGCTGCGGCGGCCCGCGGGCGTGGCTGGATGCATCAGCCCGTGGAACCTGCCGCTCTACCTCTTCACATGGAAGATCGCGCCGGCGCTCGCGGCCGGGTGCACGGTCGTCGCCAAGCCGAGCGAGGAGACGCCGATGACCGCGGCCGCGCTCGGCGAGCTGAGTGCGGAGGCGGGTTTCCCGGCAGGCGTGCTGAACGTCGTGCAGGGGCGCGGCGCCGACGCGGGCGCGGCGATCGTGGCGGACCCGGGCATCCCGGTCATCACGTTCACGGGCGGAACGGCGACGGGCGCGCGCATCATGCAGGTGGCAGGACCGATGTTCAAGCGCGTGGCGCTCGAGCTCGGCGGCAAGAACCCGACGGTCGTGTTCGGCGACGCGGACTTCGACGCGGCGGTTGCGGGTGCCGTGCGGGCGGGCTTCCAGAACCAGGGGCAGATATGCCTGTGCGGAAGCCGCGTGCTCGTGGAGCACGGGACGTATGCGCGGTTCCGCGATGCGTTCGTGGAGCGCGTGCGTGCGCTGCGCGTGGGCGACCCGATGGAGGCCGGCACGGACCAGGGCTCGCTGGTGTCGCAGGCGCATCGCGCGAAGGTGGCGGCGGCGGTCGAGCGCGCGCGCGCGGAGGGCGGGCGCGTGCTGTGCGGAGGCGGTCCACCGGAGCCGGCGTCGCTTCCGGCGCGCGTGCGCGGCGGCGCGTTCTGGATGCCAACCGTGGTCGAGGGCCTGCCGATGGGCTGCGCCACGAACCAGGAGGAGATCTTCGGGCCCGTGGTCACCGTTGCGCCCTTCGACGGCGAGGACGAGGCCGTGGCGCTTGCCAACCACAGCCGCTACGGGCTGGCCGCGAACGTCTGGACGCGCGACCACGCGCGCGGGCTGAGAATGGCCGAGCGGCTTGACTTCGGCATCGTGTGGATCAACGCTTGGCTGCTGCGCGACCTGCGCGTGCCGTTCGGCGGCACGAAGCAGAGCGGCGTCGGCCGCGAAGGCGGCGATGAGGCGCTGCGGTTCTTCACGGAACCGAAGGCCGTGACGTGGTGAATCCGTTCCTGGTTAGTTTGCCACCAGTTGTTTTCTCCGGAGAAACGGGTCTGCGCCGGCTGGCCGCCCGTGAGGCACGAGGATCGATCGATGACTGACGCACTGAACTCCGCGCGCGCGCCCGAACCCGTCGGCCCATACCCCCACGCCAAGCGCGTCGGCAACCTGCTCTTCATGTCCGGCGTGGGCCCGCGGGTGCGCGGGTCGAAGGAGATCCCCGGCGTGACGCTGGCAGCCGATGGCTCGGTGCAGAGCCACGACATCGAGGCGCAATGCAGGAGCTGCTTCGCGAATTGCCGCGCGGTGGTCGAGGACGCCGGCGCGCGGTGGGAGGACGTGGTGGACGTGACGGTGTTCCTGACGGACATCCGGCGTGACTTCGCGGCGTACAACCGCGTCTACGCGGAGTGGTTCGCGGGGCCGGGCAACCCGAATCCCACGCGCACGACGCTCGGGATCACGGCGCTTCCCACGCCGATCGCGGTCGAGGTGAAGGCGATCGCCGTGATGCGGTGAAGTTCGTCCCGTTCCTCCCGGGCCATTTCCCGTGGCGCGGAAATTGGTGCCGAGCTAACCAGGAACGGATTTCAGGATGGCGCGGACGGGGCTCGCGTCGGCGCCCTCGATGCGCAGCGGTAGCGCGATCAGCTCATAGCGGCCCTCGGGAACGGCGTCGAGCACCACGCCCTCGATGATCGCGATGCCGGTGCGGAAGAACGCCGCGTGCGCGGGAAGGTCCTTGCTGTCGGAGCGGTCGACGCTCGGCGTGTCGATCGCGACCAGGCGCACGCCGCGCGTGTCGAGCCACTCGACGAGCGCGGGGTCGATCGATGCGAAGTCCGCGTTCCAGCGCTCGGGGTCGGGGAAGCTGCCCGTGGCAAGCACGAGCCGCTCGGTGCCGAACGGCACGCGGCCGGCGACATCCTGCACCGTGACGGCGCGGCCCCGCACACCGTCCACGCGCACGACGATGCACGGGCCCACGTAGAGGTCGAGCGGCTGGCGGTCGATCGTCCCACCGCCCTTGCCGTAGTGCACCGGTGCATCGGCATGCGAGCCGAGGTGCACGGTCGAGGTCACCGAAGACAAGGAGATGTGGTCCCCACGGTCGACGTGCATCGGCTCGCGGCGCTCGAACGGCGTGTCACCCGGGAACACCGCGAGGCGCGCGGAGATCACCGGCGAGATGTCGTGGATGCGCGTCATGGCCACTTGCTCCCCGCCGACGCCGCGCGAACCGCGAACGCCGCCAGCGCCACAAGAGCCACGAACGCTACGGTCGCAAGCGCCGCACCGGCCGCCAGCACCGTGCGATCTTGCCTGCGCGCGCGATCGCGCGCCGCCGCATACGGCACCGTGGTGAAGCTCACGAGGTCGTAGAGCGGCACGAACGCGCGTGGCATGACGCGATTCAGCGCGTGGTCGAGCTTCTTCTTGAGCCGGAAGCTGAGGTGCGCGGTGCGGTCGCGCATCTCGACGAAGTTGTTGAGCGCCATGTCCGCGATCGCGTCGGCATTTGGCTTGCGCTCGCGCTGGTATTCCTCGAGCGCGCAGGACACGTCGGACGGGTTGCGCTCGAGCGCGTCCACGAGGCACTCGCAGTCCTCGAAGCTCGCGTTCGCGCCCTGGCCGTAGAACGGCACGATGGCATGCGCGGCGTCGCCGAGCAGCGCGAATCGGCCGCCCATGGCCCACGGCCAGCAGCGGATGGTGACCATCGAGCCGACCGGGTTGCGGTCGAAGTCCTCGGCGAGCGTCGGCATGATCGGCACCGCGTCGGGATAGACCCGCCGGAAGTACTCGAGCGCCGCGCGGCCGTCGCGGACGGATGCGAACGAGGCGTCGCCGCCGCCCTCGAACGGCCAGAAGAGCGTGCACGTGAAGCTGCCGTCGGGATTCGGGAGCGCGATCATCATGCTGCCGCCGCGCGGCCAGATGTGGAGCGCGTTCGGGTCCATCGCGAACGGCGCGTGCGGGCCGGCGGCTACGGGCGGGATCACCAGCTCCTTGTAGCCGTGCGCGAGCGACGACTGCGAGTACTCGAACCGCTCTCGCCGCTCCATGTGCCCGCGCACCGCGCTGAATGCGCCGTCGGCGCCGACCACGAGGTCCGCCTGGGCCTCGACGCGCGTCCCGTCCTGCCACTCGAAGACCGCGGCACCACGCTGCTCGTCGAGGCCGGTGCAGCGATGGTCGAAGAAGAGCTCGACGTTCGGGTGCGCCGCCGCCGCGCGCAGCAGCATCATGTTGAGCGCGCTGCGGCTGAAGCTGACGATCGCGCGGCTCGGGTCGGCCGAGTACGGCACGTACATCGTCTGCCCGGCGGCGGAATGGAGGATGCGCCCGGGCATGCGGATGCCGTGGGTACGCACCTCCTCGGCGAGTCCGGCGCGCTCGAGCGCATGCAGGCCGCGGGCGCTGATGGCGAGGTTGATCGATCGCCCACCCACGCACCCGCGCGCGCGCGGGTCGCCGCGGCGCTCGAACACGCGAACGTGCCACCCGCGCCGGCCCAGGAAGTGCGCCAGGAGCGAGCCGCCGAGTCCGGCGCCGATGATGACCGCGGTGCGTGGCATGCGAAATTGTGTCCGGGGTAACCCCGCACTCCTTTGTCGAGACTCAGGCGACGAGACCCATGTCGCGCCGCCGCCGCTGCCGGATGCAAGGTCCGCGCAAAACAGTGCGGGGTTACCCCGGACACAATTTAGCGTCCGCAGAGCGCGGCTGCCGCGGCGCGCGCGTCCTGCCAGCCGCTGTAGAGCGGCACGGGTGCGAGGCGCACGATGTTCGGCTCACGGAAGTCGCACACGATGCCGCGGCGGCCGAGCTCCGCGTGCCGCGCGCGCGCATCCCGCTCGAACGCGATGCTCAGCTGCGCGCCGTGCGCTCCGGGCGCATCCGGCGTCACCACGCGGCAGCCCTCCGGGCCCCACGCCGCGATCAGCGACCGCAGGTACCCCGTCACGGCGCGGCTCTTCGCGTGCAGCGCATCCATCCCGACGCGGTCGAAGATCCGCAGGCTGGCCAGCAGCGGGGCAAGCGCCATGATCGGCGGGTTCGAGCACTGCCAGCCGTCCGCACCCACGCGCGCCGTGAACTCGGGCCCCATGGCAAACCGCGTGGCAGGGTCGTTGCCCCACCACCCCGCGAAGCGCGGCAGGTCCGTCCGCCGCCCGTGCCGCTCGTGCACGAACGCGCCAGCCACCGCACCCGGGCCGGCGTTCAGGTACTTGTACGAGCACCAGCACGCGAAGTCCACGTCCCACTCGTGCAGCCTCGCCGGGAGGTTCCCTGCCCAGTGCGCCAGGTCCCAGCCCGCGACCGCGCCCACGGCATGCGCAGCCGCGGTGATGCGCGCGATGTCGAACGCCTGGCCCGTCGCGTAGTTCACGCCGCCCACCATCACCAGCGCGAGCGACTCGCCAGCCTCCCGGATCGCGTCAAGGAGGTCATCCTCGCGGATGAGCGCCTCGCCCGCGCGCGGCCCGACCTCGATCACCTCGCGCGCCGGGTCGAGCCCACGCGCGCGCACGTGCGTCTTCACCGCGTAGGTATCGCTCGGAAACGCGCCGCGCTCCATCAGCACCTTGGTGCGCCTGCCCTCGGGCCGCCAGAAGCTCACCATCAGGAGGTGCAGGTTCACCGTGAGCGAGTTCATCATCACCACCTCGCCCGGCCGCGCGCCCACGAGCCGCGCGCCCAGCTCGCGGAACTGCTCGTGGTAGTCGACCCACGGCCGCCGCGCATGCAGGTGACCCTCCACGGCAAGCCGCGACCAATCGTCGAACTCCTCCTGCACCAGCCGGCGCGCCTCGCGCGGAAGAAGGCCCAGCGAGTTCCCGCAGAGGTACGTGAGCGGTGCGCCGTCCGCGCCGCGCGGGAACTCGAACTCCTCGCGCACGGCACGGAGCGGATCCGCCGCGTCCATGCGGGCCGCGAACTCGGCGGAAGCATCAAGGGGATTCGGCACGGTCGCGGTCATGGTCATACTCCCTCGGCCTCACGCGGTGGCATCGACATGCGGCGGCACGCGCCCATCTCCCGCGCCACCCGCGGCGCGCACCGCTCGCGACGCACGCTCGCCGAGGAAGGCTGCCGCGGCGCCGTGCAGGATGCTCTCGCGCATCTCGGCGTCCAGCCACCCGGCCTTGCGCACCACCTCGCCCGCCGACAGCTCGCCGAGCGGAAACGGGTAGTCCGTGCCCAGCGCCACCTTGCCATTGCCAGCCACCGAAAGCAGGAGCCGCAGCGCCTCGGGGTCGTGCACCAGCGAGTCGAACCACACGCGCCGGATCGACTCGCGCGGCGATTCGCGCGTCATCGTCTGGCAGAGGTCGGGCCGCTCGCGGAAGCCGTGCTCCCAGCGCCCGAGCGTCATCGGCGCGGCACCGCCCCCGTGCGCGAACCCGATGCGAAGCGACGGCAGCCGCTCGAGGACGCCGCCGAAGCACACGCTGCCCACCGCGAGCGCCGTCTCTGCCGGCATGCCCACGAGCCACGGGAACCAGTGCCGCGGCATGCGGTCGGCGGCCATCATGTCCCACGGATGCACGAACACGCACGCGCCCAGCGCCGCCGCGGCCTCGAGCACCTCGACCACCGCAGGATCGTCGAGGTTGCGGCCGTTCACGTGCGAGCCGATCTGCACGCCGGGCATGCCGAGCTCGCGCACGCACCGCTCGAGCTCGCGCACCGCGAGCCGCGGGTCCTGCATCGGCACGGTGCCGAGGCCCGTGAAGCGGTCCGGAAATGCCTGCACGACCCCCGCCACGTGGTCGTTGAGGAACGCCGCCAGGTCCGCCGCATCCTGTGCCTTGGCCCAGTAGCCGAACATCACGGGCACCGTGCTCAGTGCCTGCACGCGCACGCCGGAAGCGTCGCAGTCGGCCACGCGCACCGCCGGGTCCCAGCAGTTCGACTGGATCTCCCGGAACATCCTCCCGTCCTTCCACAGGCGCGCACGGCACGCGCCGCAGTGCTCGATCGACACCCAGCCCGGGTACCCGTACTTCGCGCACAGGTCTGGCCAGCGCTCCGGCAGGATGTGCGTGTGGAGGTCGATCATCGTGGTCCGTGGCTGCCGCGCGAAGCGCGCACGGCCGGCGCCTTGCCTCAGTACGGACGCATCACGCGCGTGCCGCACTTGCGACAGGTGCAGAGCTTCTCGTCGGCCCAGAACTCCTCCATGGCCCTCTTGAAGTGCTGCACGATGTCCTTGCAGCAGAACACCTTGTCGTAGACCAGTTCCCCGCACTTCTCGCAGAAGAACATGAGGTGCTCCGGCTCGGTCTCGGGGCGCCGCCGCTCCACGACCAGGCCCAGCGTGTCCGGCCCGCGCTGCGGGCTGTGCGGAACGCCGCCGGGGATGAAGAACGTCTCGCCCTCGCGCACGGGGACGTCCCTGATGCCGTCCTTGTCGCGGATGCGCACGACGATGTCGCCCTTCAGCTGGATGAAGAACTCCTCGCTGTCGGTCATGTGGAAGTCGTTGCGCGCGTTGGGGCCCGCGATGACCATCACGAAGAAGTCCTGCCCGCTGTAGAGGTACTTGTTGCCGACCGGCGGCACCATCATGTGCCGGTTCTCGGCGATCCACCTCATCAGCCCGACCGACGGCGCGACGGTGCCGTCGGTCATGAAGCCCGTGGGGTCGCCGAGGTCGTTCGTAGCGCGCTGCGCCGTGGCGGAGGCGGTGTGCATCGCCCGAGGATACCTGCGTGCGCAGCCGCTCCCGCCCCGGACGAGTCGCCCGCACCGCTCCGAACCCGATGCTCCGCTACAGCCGCGTCCTGATCGCCCACAGATCCGGGAACAGCGGGTTGAACAGCGTCGTCCGCAGGTACGCAGCCCCCGGGCTGCCGCCCGTGCCCTGCTTGAAGCCGATGGTGCGCTCCACCATCTTCACGTGGCGGTAGCGCCACTCCTGGATGCCCTCGTCGAGGTCGACGAGCAGCTCGCACACGCCGCGCTCCGACGGGCACTCGCGGTAGAGCGCAAGCAGCGTCTCCTGGAACGCGGGCCATTCCTGCATCGGCTGCGTGACGTCGCGCGCGAGCAGCTCCGCGGGCACCGCATGCCCCCGCGCGGCCACGAAGCGCGCGAACGCGTCGTACACGGTCGGCGCCGCGTACCGACGCTCCAGCGCCGCGCGCTCGGCGCTGCCCTCCGGGTAGTGCGCGAGCATGCGCGGGTTCTTGTTGCCGAGCAGGAACTCGAACTCGCGGAACTGCGCGCTCTGGAAGCCGCTCGAGTTGGCCAGGAAGCTGCGGAAGGACAGGAAGTCGACGGGCGTCATCGTCTCGAGCACGTCGATCTGCTGCACCATGGTCTTGAGGATGGTGAGCATGCGCTTGAGCGTCGGTGCCGCATGGACCGCATCGCCGGACAGCAGGCACCCGACGAGCCGGTCGCCCTCGTGCAGCTGCTGCCTGAACCACAGCTCGTACACCTGGTGGATGACGATGAAGAGCATCTCGTCGTGCTCGGGCTGGTCGGACCCGGGCGCACGCGAGAGCGGCTGCTGCAGCGAGAGGAGCTCGGGGACCTTGAGGTAGCTGCCGTAGGTGATGTTCATGTGGAAGCCTTGCCGCCGCGGCGAGGCCCGCGCGGTCGCCCGGAGAGTACGGCTGAAGGACCTGCCAATCATGGACGCACCCGGGATCCCGCCTCGGTCAGGTCGGAATCCCGGGTGGGACCGTGGATCATGGGCGTCTGCGGCCGGCGGACCGATCAGGCGCGCCGGCGCGGCCTCAGCGCCATTGCCAATCCGAGCGCCGCCAACGCACCCGGCGCCGGAACGGCATTGCCGTAGAACGCCGAGGTCTGGCCGGTGACTCCGTCGCGGACATTCACATTGGCTCGCCAGCCGAAATCAAATGTGTCCGTCGGCAACAGCGGGTAAGTCACGTTGCCCGCGACGAAACTGAGGTTCTGCAGGGAGGCGTTGGCAAGGACGAGATGAGCGCACCAAACCCCCCACTGCGCGCCCGCTGAGCCGGGTGAGCCCGCAATGGACCCGTTCGGTAATGTCGGGCCACTGTCGTAGCGAGCGTAGTTGCCGTTGAAGAAATTCAGGCTAATCGCCTTCGTGTCGATGCTGGGCGGATTCGAGGCGAACCAGCCACTAATGCCATAGGCCCCGATCGAGTTGTCGGACTGCCCGCCACCCCACGCGGGGTCGGGAGCCGACGATGCCGAGGCGAAGTACTCGCCGTAGATCTGCTGCCCGCCCGTGCAGCCGATGGTGAAGAAACTGTCGATCGAATTGTTGGTGCTTGTCGCTGTCGGTTTCCAGGGTTGAGCGCCGGACCCTGTCGGGTTCTGTAAGAAGCCGCCGGCGAGATTGGTGGCGCAGCTGACGTTGTAGCAGGCGAGCACCCGATCGGTGGAGTTGCTGGTCCCGGCAAACATGTCGATGACCAAATCCGAGCCGACTTGCCTGGCGTAGGTAATGAAGCCGAGAAACCCGGCGTCAGCATGCGCGCAGAGCGTTGCCACACCGGCAGCGGCGAGGATGAGAGACCTATTCATGATTCGACCTCGTTTGGTGAAAAGGGGGTAAGGGGCGCGCGGGGCACCGCGCGCTTGTGGGAGGAGCCACAAACATCCGTGAAGAACGGGCGCGGCGCAAGTAAAACTTTGCCCGATCGCTCAGTGCATTCCCTAAGTGTCTTTCAGTGATTGGCTTAGGCGCCCCTCCCGCAGCCAAGGCCACTCACCGCCCCCACCGGCCGCGCAGACCCGACGCTCAGGACAGGAGCGTCCCGCCGAGGAGCGCCTTGGCGACGAGGAAGTAGATGACCAGCCCGGCCACGTCGACCAGCGTCGCGACCGCGGGCGCCGAGCTCGTGGCGGGGTCGAGGCGGAACGAGCGGAGCACGAACGGCAGCATGCTGCCCGCGATGGTCCCCGCCGTGACGACGCCGACAAGGCTGGCCCACACCACGAAGCCGACCGCCACCGCGTGGTCGCCGAAGTCGTACCACCCGAGGCGGTGCCAGAGGATCACCCGCACGAACCCGAGCGCCCCGAGCATCGCGCCCAGGACCGCGCCCGTGGCCACCTCGCGCACCAGCACGCGGCGCCAAGAGCCCGGCTCCAGCTCGTCGAGCGCCAGCGCGCGCACGATGAGCGTGGCAGCCTGCGAACCCGTGTTGCCGCCGCTCGAGATCACCAGCGGGATGAACATCGCGAGCATCACCGCCGAGGCCAGGTCGTGCTCGAAGTAGCTCATCGCCGTGGCCGTGAGCATCTCGCCGGCGAAGAGCACCGAGAGCCACACGCCGCGCTGGCGCAGGAGCAGCCAGAACGGCGTGCGCGCATAGGTGGTGTCGACGGCCGCGACGCCGCCGAAGCGCAGCTGGCTCTCCGTCTCCTCCTCCTGCGCGATGTCGAGCGCGTCATCGGCAGTGATGATGCCAAGCATGTGCCCGTGCTCGTCGACCACGGCAAGCGCGGAGCGGTCGTAGCGCTTGAAGAGGCGCACCACCTCCGGGAGCTCGGTGCGCGCGGGGATGGCCACCAGCTGCGGGTGCTCCAGGTGGCGCACCGCCGTGCCGGGGAGCGCCTTCACGAGCGTCCCCAGCCGCACGTCGAACAGCAGCCGACCCGCCGCGTCCACGACATACAGGACGTTGAGCGTCTCGATGCGGCGGTCGGTGCGCCGGATGGCCTCGAGCGCCTCGGCCACGGTCATGTCGGGCGAGAGGCCCACGTACTCGGGCGTCATCCGGTGGCCCGCGGTGCCCTCGGGGTAGCCGAGCAGCGTGCGCGTGGCCGCCAGCGCCTGCGGATTGAGCGACTCCAGGATGCGCCGCGTCACCTCCGCAGGAAGGTCATCGAGCAGCTGCACGCGGTCGTCGGGCGTCATCGCGTTCACGATGTCGCGCATCTGGTCGCTCGACAGCGACGCGATCAGCTCGGCCTGCTGCTCGACCGGCAGATAGGAAAAGACGGCGCCCGCGCGGTCGCGCGACAGCAGCCGGAAGATCGGGCCCTCGTCGTCCGCGGGCAGGTCCGTCAGGATCTCGGCCACGTCCGGGTCGGCCAGGCCCTCGAGCACGCGCCGCAGCTCCGCCCAGTCCTTCTGGGCGATGAGTTCCTCGACCTCGACCTGGAGCAGGTGTCCGAGCACGGAGGGCGCAGGGTAACCCGTTTCCGGACGCCCGGACCGCGTTCAGGCGCTCGCCCGCGTCGAGTCGACGCGACCGCCGCGGCGAAATCAGTTCCCGGTTGATTCTGGGAATCCGCCGGGTGCGGGCTATTCTTCAGGAACTCCCGATGCGCATCGCCCCGACCGCTGCATGCTGCCTGCTGACGGCACTGGCCGCCCCCGCAGCGGCACAGGAGTTCGTGCACTTCGAGAGCCCGCACTCGCACCCCGTCGAGCTCTCGCCGGACGGCCTCCGCCTGCTCGTGGTGAACACGCCGGGGGGCCGCCTCGAGGTCTTCGACCTGCCCGCGTCGGGCCTTCCGCTGCACGTGGCGTCCGTCGCGGTGGGCGTGGAGCCCGTCGCGGTGCGCATGCGAACGCCCACCGAGGCGTGGGTGGTGAACCGAGTCTCCGACTCGGTGAGCATCGTCGACCTCTCCGCGCTGCGCGTGATGGACACCGTGCTCGTGGGCGACGAGCCCGCCGACATCGTCTTCGCGGGAACGCCGCGGCGCGCGTTCGTCTCGCTCGGCCACGAGAACGCCCTCGAGGTGATCGAGCCCGCCGCGCCGCACGCCGCGCATGCGCGCGTGGCGATCGCAGGCAAGGAGCCGCGCGCGCTGGCGACCGACGGAACGCGCGTCTACGCCGCCATCTTCCAGAGCGGCAACGCCACGACGGTGGTGCCCGCCGACCGCGTGTCCTCGGCTGCGCTCAGCCCCTACCCCGGTGCACCGAACCCGCCGCCGAACGCGGGCGCAGGCTTCGACCCGCCGATGAACCCGGCGCTGCCGCCGCCGCCGCCCACCGGCGTCATCGTGCGCCGCGATGGTGCCGGACGGTGGCGCGACGTGAACGGCGCCGACTGGACCACGGCCGTGACCTGGGGCGTGCTCGACCATGACGTCGCCATCGTCGACGCGCAGTCGCACGTAGTCACGCACGCAGGCGGCGCGTTCACCGCTTCGACGGCGCTTGCCCCGCTGCCGGACGGACGCGTGCTTGCCATCGGCATGGATTCGCGCAACGAGCTGCGATTCGAGAAGCACATCCAAGGTGTGTTCGTCCGGTCGCTGGCCTCGGTGCTCGACCCCGCCTCCGCCACGCTCGCCGCGCCGTTCGACCTGAACCCGCACCTCGACTACGCCGTCCGCAGCATCCCGATGCCGGCGCGCACCGCGTCGGTCGGCGATCCGCGCGGCCTCGCCGTCAGCGCGGACGGCACGCGCGCATACGTGTCGGGCATGGGGTCATCGAACGTGGCGATGGTCGATACCGCCACCGGCGCACGCCTCGCGACAGCGCCTGTCGCGACCGGCGCCACGGGGCTCGCGCTCGACGAAGCACGCGGGCTGCTCTACGTGGCCAGCCGGTTCGACGGTGCGGTGTCGGTGCTGCGCGCCGACACGCTGGCGACGCTCGGCACGTCGCGCTACTTCGACCCGACGCCCTTCGACATCGGCCGCGGGCGGCCGTTCCTCTTCGACACCCACCTCACCTCGGGCCTCGGGCAGGCTTCGTGCGCCACCTGCCACTTCGACGCACGCACCGACGGGCTGCCGTGGGACCTCGGCAACCCCGCCGGCCTCGAGGCCGAGTTCGACCAGGTGTGCTTCGGCCCCAACGGCCAGGCCGGCGCACTGGACTGCTCGCCGTGGCACCCCGTGAAGGGCCCGATGATCGGCCAGACGCTCGTGGGCATGTCCGGCACCGAGCCCTTCCACTGGCGCGGCGACCGCGCGTACATCGCCAACTTCGCGCACACCGCGCACAACCTGCAGGGCGCGGACGGCGACATGACAGAGGAGCAGCTCAAGCAAATGCAGGAATACCTGGCCTCCATCGCGCAGGCACCCAGCCCGCTGCGCACGCTCGAGGGCGGGTTCCTCCAGCAAGTGGAGGACGGCGACCCTGCGCACGGCAAGGCGCTCTTCGAGGCATCGCACGGCAATGCGCTCAGCTGCATCGACTGCCATAGCGGCCCGCTCGGGAGCGGCGCATTCGTCGTGCGGCAGGACCTCTCGGGAGACGACCAGCTCTTCGCGGTGCCGCACCTCTCGCCGATGCGCGACAAGCGCGGGTTCGAGTCGCTGACTTCCGGCACAAACCTGCGCGGCTCGGGCTTCGGCCACGACGGCACCTCGCCGACGCTCATCGACTTCCTTGGCACGCCCGGAACGCACTTCAACGCCACCCTTCCCGCCGGCGCGCAGTCCGCGCGCGACCTGGCCGCGTTCATCCTTTCCTGGGACGCAAGCGAGCACCCGGCGGCCGCAGGCAGCCCGCTGCTCGGCACTCACCCGTCGGTGGGCGCGCAGGTCACCGTCCGCAACGACAGGCCCGGATCGCTTGCACGCCGGGATCGGCTGCTCGCCATCGCCGCCGCGGGCAAGTCCGAGCTCGTGGCGCACGCGACGCCCGCGGACGAGGAGCGCGCCTACCTGCTGATGGGCGGCATGCTGCTCTCCGACCGCATGGGCGACTCCACCACGGTTGCCGCGCTCGACGCCGCCGTGGCGCTCGGCACGCCGGTCACCTGGACGCTGGTGCCCGTCACCACGGGGCTTCGAGCGCTCGACCGAGACGGCGACGGCATCCGCAACGGCGACGAGCGCGACGCATGCAGCGACCCCGCCGACCCCGCGAGCGTGCCCGGAAGTCCCGGCAGTTGCCGCGCAGACCTCGCGCACGGCGACCGGCGAATCGATGGCGCCGACCTCGCCGTGCTGCTTGCGGCGTGGGCAACGGCAGGAGGGCCCGCCGACCTCACCTGCGACGGTGCGGTCGACGGAGCCGATCTGTCGATGCTGCTTGGCTCCTGGGGAGCATGCGCGCCCTGAGGCGCGCGCGCATCACTCGGGGCACGGACCCCAGCTCGACAGCAGCTGTCCGAGGTCGGCGCCGTTGACCTGCCCATCGCCGTTCAGGTCGCCGAGGCAGGTTCCGCGCGTGCATGGCCCCCAGACCGAGAGCAGCGCACCGAGGTCCGCGCCGTTGACGACGCCGTCGGCGAAGAGGTCGGCCACGCAAGGAGGCGTGCCCGGCACCACCACGATGTCCGCGGGATCGGACACGCTGCCGCCGAGGGTCGCCGCACGCGTGTAGATCCTGAACCCGTTGGTCACGAGCATCGCACCCGCGGGCACGACGAGCTGTTCCACGTAGATCGCCTCGTTGCCGGCACCGGGCGCGTTGCCGTGCGCATCGACCAGCTGCACCGCAGCCCCCGCGCGGATGCGCAGCGCCCCGAGCAGGAAGTTCGACGTCGAGAAGCCGGCGTTCACCGGGCCGAGGTCGGCGGCGAACACCTCCACCGCCTGCCGGCCCTCCGGCGAGAGGCCCGTCAGCTCGAGCGTGGCCTGGTCCATGACGAACCGCGCCGGGTCATCGATGGCAACGTCGAAGTTTCCACCCACGCGCAGCCACCACACCGGCTCCGCGAGCACCAGCGACGACGACGCCGACACCACGTAGTTGCCGCCGATCGAGTACCCGTCGCCGGAGTTCGGGGGCACGAACCCGTTGTTGAACTGGCCCGTCATCGTGCCGGTGTTCGTCAGCGTGCCGTAGATGTAGAGGATCCCGCGCTGGATCACCGTGGATCCCGCATTGGTGTAGTTGGCGAAGATGTCCGTGTCGCCGGCCACGCGGTTCTGCCCGCCGACGGCCGTGGAGACGCCCTCCGCCAGCACGGGGCCCTGCAGGTAGCAGACGCCGCCGGAATTGCTCGAGAGCACCTGGTTCACGAGCACGGTCGTCCCGCGCTGCAGGAACTGGCCGCCCGACGACACCGACAGCTGCTCGAAGGTCAGCGTTCCCGTGCTCGGCGCCACCAGCTTGCCGGCGATCGTCAGGCCGGCAGCTGCCACGTCGGGCGACTTCTCGAACACGGTGCCCGTGGCGACCTGCATCATGGCCGCGGACGAGAGCGTCAGCGGCTCGAGGCCGACGAAGGTGAAGCGCTTCGCGGCGGAGTCGACGATGCCCGCGGCCTCGGCGAATGCCAGGGCGCCCACCAGGAGCCGGTCGCCGGCGAAGCCCGCTGCCATCGCCGGAGCAAGGCCGTCAAAGCCGGTGTCTCGCGTTGCGTTGAACACGCGATAGTTGCCGAAGATGCGAACGCTGCCTTGGTCAGGGTTTGCGCCGACGTCGTCCAACGGCACCCCAACCGCAAGGGTGTCGCCGGAGAGCGAGACCGAACTGCCGAAGTAATCGACCGCCGCACCATCGGCAGCGACAAGCGTCGCCTGGAGCGTCCACGACGAGCCGCTGCGCACGAACACGCGAACGCTGCCTTGGTCACCGTTTGCGCCGACGTC
>Ga0194118_10000256_pt1 | contig 101360 bp, 102 predicted proteins | sample TA2MahsurfametaG_2_FD_148662 | JGI IMG/M metagenome (GOLD analysis project Ga0194118, IMG submission 148662) | Freshwater microbial communities from Lake Tanganyika, Tanzania - TA2015013 Mahale N5 surface | ecosystem: Environmental > Aquatic > Freshwater > Lake | place: Tanzania: Lake... | reverse complement strand
TGCATATGCTGCTGATAACGGTAAGAACATGTCAGGTGGCGCGCTCTATACCAAGATCCGTAAGGCAGGAAATATGACTTACGATCGTGGTTATGAAGCTCCTAGATTGAAGTATTACGGAGGATAATCTTCTGTAATCCATCGAGAAGGTAGTAAAGAGAGGGCCTGGGAAACCAGGCCCTCTCTTACTTTTATAGGTAGACGTTCATCAGATATTCAGGTAAAAGCGTTGGTTAAGTAGCAGCTACGCCTTACTGTTGTCGCCATGGCAAGCCTTGCGGAGCGAAGAAGAATTGCCAGATTAGTTCATCGCTTTGGTTTTGGCCCTCGCCCTGGTGAATTCTCAAATCTTTTAGCTGGTGGTTTTGATCAAGTCGCAGAGAAATACTTAAATTTTCCTAGCCAAGATGCTTTTGCCGATAACCAAGGCGAGCCAGTAGTTCGTGATCAAGGAAAGCGTCCAGCTCCAAATAGCCCTGATGTTGTTGCTTTTGCCACCGAAAAAAGAGCACAGTTAACTTCACTTTCTTTCTGGTGGCTAGATCGCATGGTTTTATCAGAGCATTCCTTGCGCGAGCGAATGACATGGTTCTGGCATGGACATTGGGCCACCTCGTATCAAAAAGTAGATGATGCTCTGCCGATGTATCTGCAGAATCAAACTTTGCGAAGAAATGCCTTAGGAAACTTTGCTCAGATGTCTAGAGAGCTGGTAAATGATGCTGCCTTAATCTTTTGGCTAGATGGACAGTCAAATACTGTTAAAGCTCCAAATGAAAATCTATCAAGGGAGTTAATGGAGCTCTTTACTCTTGGGGTTAATCGCTATAGCGAAGATGACGTGAAAGAAACAGCCAAAGCTTTAACTGGATATAAAGTTGACAAATCAAGTGGAAAAGTAATCTTCAATCCTAAGCAACATTTCGCCGGTTCTATCAGGGTTTTGGGAACGCAAGGCTCATTTGATGCTAGTTCGTTAAGTGATTTTCTAGTTGCTCGAAGTGATTGCGCGCTCTTTATTACTGAGCGAATTTGGTATCGCTTTATTTCAAGTATGAATCCACTAACTGATCTCACCCTTACTTCAAGCTTTGCCTCAAGGGATATTGCAGCTTTAGTAAAGGCAATTGGCAGACACTCTGCTTTAGGTAATCCAGATAACTCAATGGTTAAAAGTCCTATAGATTGGTTTGTCTCTGCTGCTAGAGCTTTATCAATTACACCATCGAAATTCTCTAATCCCAATACCATCCGTAACTACCTAGATTTACTTGGCCAGCGTCCTTTTTTCCCGCCAAATGTTGGGGGATGGCCAGCTGATCAAGCTTGGCTCTCAACTTCATCTGCGCAATATCGAATTCAATTTGCTACTCAATTAGTCAAAGAGGCAGATCTTTCGCCAATCTCATCACTTGCGCAGAGTGCCAGAATTGATGGCCTTGCTGATTTACTTGGGGTAGTTGAGTGGAGTTCTAGAACTAAGATGGCGCTAAATGGCGCAATTAAAGATCCGGCGCGCTTAGCCTTGCTAGCGCTCTGTTCACCTGAATATGTTGTGAGCGCATAGGAGCATGCCATGGACACAATAACTCGTAGGCAATTTCTAAAGGCAACAGGCGCTGGAGCAATAGGCGCTGCTGCTATGAGTCTTTCAATCGAGGAGATTGCAAATGCAGCCATTACAAGGCCGCTGCCGCTTGGAACTCCAATACTTGTTGTGGTCACGCTCTATGGCGGCAATGATGGGTTAAATACCGTTGTTCCAGTTAATGATCCGATTTATCAATCACTTCGCCCAGGTATTGCATATAAACCAGAGGATGTTCTCCCACTTGGCGAGAATCTTTATCTCAATGGATCAATGAGCGGGATGCACTCACTTTGGAATAAGAATCAAGTAGCGATTGTGCGCGGTGTTGGTTATCCAAACTCTGATCGCTCTCACTTTTCATCCATGGCAATCTGGCAGTCAGCAATCATTGGAGCTGCTAAAACTGGATGGCTAGGAAGATGGGTTGAGAGCCAAGCGGAGGATCCATTTCTTGCAATTAGCCTTGGATCAATACTTCCGCCGCTTCTTGCCGGAAGTAAGAGATCTGGTTCGGTTCTTCCACTTGGCGGCTTAAAAGTTCCTAATGGATCACTTGCTAGTGATTGCATAAAGCTTGCTATTGAGAGTCGCAGCGATAATTTGCTTCAAGCAATGGCTGCTCGAACTATGCGAAATCTCTTTACCGTCTCCTCAGATATCACGCCAATTCTGAAATCTCCTGCCCCGGCTGCGCCAGATCTACCAACAGCGATAGGTGGAAATGCTGGAGGGGATACAAACTTAAGTCAGCAATTAGATATTGTGGCAAAGCTTGTATCTGCTGGCGCTCCAACGAGGGTCTGGTCAGTTTCACTCGGTGGTTTTGATACTCACGCAGATGAAAAGGGATCGCAAGCAATTCTTCTTGGAGTTGTGAGCCAAGGAATTTCTAAATTTATGTCGCAGATGAAAGCAACAAATAGAGCAAAAGATGTTGTGGTTCTGGTCTATAGTGAATTTGGTAGAAGAGTTCGTGGCAATGCTTCAGATGGAACTGATCATGGCACCTCAGGTCCAGTCTTTCTTCTAGGTGAGCGGGTCAAAGGTGGTTTCTATGGCGAGCAGCCATCGCTAAATAACTTGAAAAATGATGACTTAGCTGTCACTACTGATTTTAGAGATATCTATGCAAGCGTTTTAGAGAAAGTTCTTTCAACCCCTGCCGAGAAAATACTTGGTAATTGGAAGGGTCGCACTCCGCTCTTTAACTAGTCGGTAATATGACTAGGTGTTGATTCAATCGCCAGAGCAGATGCGAGATTTTGGTATCTCCTTATCTCAGCAATTAAGAGCTGGTGATGTAATTGTTCTCAAAGGCGATCTTGGAGCAGGAAAGACAGCTCTAGCATCAGGAATTGGCATAGGGCTTGGGATAGAAGGAGTTAGCTCACCTACCTTCATTATTTCAAGGGTTCATAAAGCAAAGGTGCCCCTAATTCATATCGATGCCTATCGCCTGCTATTAAGTGGTGCTAAAGGTTTTGAATTTGATGATCTAGATATCGCAACCTCAAAAGATCACGCAATAACAGTTATTGAGTGGGGCGATAGCCTGGTTAATCGACTTAGTGATGAGTATCTAGTAATTGATATTGCTTTTGGCGCAGATGAAAATGAAAGATTACTGAGCGCTACAGGGATCGGTCCAAGATGGGCTGGATTTAGCCTATGAACTGCCTAGTAATTGATACTGCAACAGATCGCAGCTCACTAGCGCTATTCAATAATAACGAATTGATCTATTCAGGTTTTCATGATGGAGCAACAGAGCATGCAGAGGCGCTACCTAAACTTCTTAGAGAGTGTCTAAGCATTGAGAGCCGAGTTGATCAAGTAGTTGTTGGAATGGGGCCAGGACCATATACCGGGCTTAGGGTTGGAATTATCTTTGCTATGAGCTTTGCAAGCGCTAGACAGATTCCTTGGATTGGGGTCTGCTCACTTGATGGAATTGATATTGACTCAGATTCATACCTTGTGGCAACTGATGCTAGACGAAAAGAAATTTACTACGCTAGATATCAAGACGGAATTCGTACCCAGGGGCCATCAGTCTGCTCGCCAAGTGAGATTAAAGATTTAGATATAAAGAAGTTTGGTTTTGGATTTGGCGATCCCCTCTATCCTTCAATGGCTCTTCTCCTTGCTAAATCTAAGGCACAAGATATTAAGCAACCTTTTTATTTGAGGCGACCTGATGCGATTGAAAGTAGCGCAAGATGAAGGTCACCTTTCGTCAGATGATTTCTTTAGATATTCCACTTCTTGTCTCAATGGAGCGCGAGATATATCCAGAGAGTCCTTGGAGCGCTAATCAATTTAAGGAAGAGCTAGCTGGGGTGCCAAAGAGTAGAGAGTATTTAGTAGCACTCGATGAGATAGCAGTTGTTGGTTATGGCGGAGTTGCCCTGCTTGGGGATGTGGCAGATATTCACACGCTAACTATTAAGCAGAGCCATAGAAGGCTTGGTATTGCCTCAAAAATGCTAGAAAAACTTGAAACTTGGGCCATTGAGCGTGGAGCAAAAGCGCTAATGCTTGAGATGCGTGAGGGCAATGAAGCTGCAATGAGCCTCTATCAAAAGGCTGGATATCAACTGATTTCGCAGCGTGATAATTACTATGCCAAGGGAATTCACGCGCTAATCATGCGAAAAGAGGTGGAGCAATAGATGAGCGAGCCTTTAGTCCTTGGTATTGAGAGCTCCTGTGATGAGACCGCGATTGGAATTGTTAGAGGGAGAAAACTTCTAGCAAATGTGATCTCATCAAGTGTTGATGAGCATGCAAGATTTGGCGGGGTAGTTCCAGAGGTTGCCTCAAGGGCGCACTTAGAGGCGATGCAACCTGCAATTACTCAAGCCTTGAGTGAATCTGGAGTTAAGCTAGAAGATCTTGATGGCATTGCAGTTACTGCAGGGCCAGGTCTTGTTGGCACTCTTCTGCTTGGCATCTCAACAGCTAACGCTCTCTCACTTGCTCTTGATAAACCACTCTATGGAGTCAATCACTTAGCGGCTCATATTGCTGTTGATTTATTAAGTGATGATAGAAAAATTAGCCCTGCAATTGCTCTGCTAGTTAGCGGGGGACACTCATCGATATTGCAAGTAAATGATTTAACTAAAGATATAAAACCACTTGGAAGAACACTTGATGATGCAGCAGGTGAGGCCTTTGATAAAGTGGCGCGCCTACTTAATCTGGGTTTTCCGGGTGGACCATTAATTGATAGAGATGCAAAAGATGGGCGAGGTGATGCAATTAATTTTCCTCGCGGCCTAAACCAAGCAAAAGATATGGCAGAGCATCGATTTGATTTCTCCTTCTCTGGTCTTAAGACGGCAGTTTCAAGATATTTAGTAGCTAATCCTTCCTATAACCGCTCTGATGTCTCTGCCTCTTTTCAAGAAGCAGTTGTTGATGTCTTACTTGATAAGGCGGTTAAGGCCTGCCTATCCAGCGGAATTCAAACCTTGATAATTGCCGGAGGGGTTGGGGCAAACTCTCGCCTTAGAAGCCTTGCAGCTTCCAGGTGTGAGAAGGCAGGCCTTGAGCTGCGATGCCCCCCTGTCAATCTCTGCACCGATAATGGGGCGATGGTGGCTGCCCTTGGCTCCCTTGCAATCTCAAGCGGGATTGAGCCGTCAAAGCTTGGGATCCAGGTCGCCTCAGAGATCAGTCCTTCGGTAGCTATCTGGGCCTAAGGCCCCCTTGCGGATTTGAGAACGGGAATAGAGGCCTCTAGGCTTGGCGTTAGCACTCAGCGGGTGAGAGTGATAAAACACCCGAAGCAGGAAAAAACTCGATGAAGAAGGAGCAATAACGATGGCCATTGCCATTAAGCCGCTTGAAGATCGTATCGTTATCAAAATTAACGAAGCTGAAGAGAAGACTGCATCAGGTCTAGTTATTCCAGATACTGCAAAAGAGAAGCCACAAGAGGGCACAGTAGTTGCAGTTGGTCCAGGACGATTTGATGATGGAGTTCGCGTGCCAATGGATATCAAAGTTGGCGATGTAGTTCTCTATAGCAAATACGGTGGAACTGAAATCAAACATGGTGGCGAGGAATATTTAGTTCTCTCAGCCCGTGACATTCTTGCAGTAATCGCGAAGTAATTAAAGAAGAAGAGAAGATAACTAAACATGGGTAAATCACTGCAATTTGATGAAAATGCTCGTCGCGCTATGGAGCGCGGAGTAAATATCCTGGCTGATACTGTCAAAGTAACGCTAGGACCTAAGGGACGTAACGTTGTTATTGGCAAATCATTCGGCGCGCCTTTAATTACCAATGATGGTGTAACCATTGCTAAGGAAATTGAACTATCTGACCCTTCAGAAAATATGGGAGCTCAATTAGTTAAGCAGGTTGCGGAAAAGACTAATGATGTTGCAGGAGATGGCACTACAACTGCCACAGTTCTTGCCCAGGCAATGGTCCGTGAAGGTCTTCGAAACCTTGCAGCTGGAGCCCAGCCAATGGGAATCAAAGCTGGAGTTGAAGCAGCAGTTGCTGCAGTCGTTGAGAAGTTAAGCGCTAACTCCACCAAGATCTCTGCTAAAGAGCAGATTGCAGATGTTGCAACTATCTCTGCTCAAGATCGCAGTATTGGTGATCTCATCGCTGAGGCGATGGATAAAGTTGGTAAAGATGGCGTAATTACTGTTGAGGAATCTTCAACTACTGGCCTTGAGCTGGAATTTACTGAAGGTATGCAATTTGATAAGGGCTATATCTCGCCATACTTTGTCACCGATCAAGATCGGATGGAGGCAACCCTTGAGGATGCCTATATCTTGATCTCTGCTGGCAAAATCTCAGCTCTAGCTGACCTACTGCCAATTCTTGAGCAGGTTGCAAAGGCCTCAAAGCCGCTATTAATTATTGCTGAAGATGTTGAAGGCGAAGCTCTTTCAACGCTAGTTGTAAACCGCATGCGCGGGGTCTTCACCTCAGCAGCTGTTAAGGCGCCAGGCTTTGGAGATCGTCGCAAGGCGATGCTGCAAGATATTGCAGTACTAACTGGCGGCCAAGTTATTTCAAGTGAAGTTGGTCTAAAGCTAGATCAGATTTCAATTGACATGCTTGGAAAAGCTCGCAGGATTGTTATTACTAAAGATAACACCACCATCGTTGATGGAGCTGGAAACAAGAAGGATGTAGAAGGTCGCATCGCTGAATTAAGGCGAGAGATTGAAGCAGCTGACTCTGATTGGGATAGAGAGAAGTTGCAGGAGCGTCTTGCAAAGCTCTCTGGCGGCGTCTGTGTTATCAAAGTTGGAGCACATACCGAAGTTGAATTGAAAGAGAAGAAGCATCGCCTAGAAGATGCAATCTCTGCTACTCGCGCAGCCGTTGAAGAAGGCATCGTGGTTGGCGGCGGAGCAGCTCTAGTTCATGCTGCAACTGTTCTTGATGGCGATCTTGGCCATGAAGGAGATTCAGCAGTTGGTGTTCGCTTAGTTGCTAAAGCCTGTCAAGAGCCACTTCGTTGGATTGCAGAGAATGCAGGACAAGAAGGCTATGTAGTTGTAGCAAAGGTCAGAACGCTCAAGCCAAATGAAGGCTTTAATGCTGCAACTGATGAGTATGGCGATCTAGTTAAAGCTGGAGTAATTGATCCAGTTAAGGTCACTCGCTCAGCTCTTGCCAATGCGGCCTCAATTGCTGCAATGTTTATTACCACTGAAGCCCTTGTCTTTGAAACTCCGGAAGATAAGAAGGAAGAAGCATCAGGTCATGGCCATAGCCATGGACCGGGTGGCCATAGTCACTAATTTAAGTGATAAAAAGAGTAAAGAAAGAGCCTTGATGGAAAACATCAGGGCTCTTTCTCTATAAACTCACCGCCATGGTTAGCGAATCTCTCAATATCTCAACCCATATCTGGGCGATAACTCTTGGCGTGATTTTCTTAGTAACCCTGGGAGATTTGATCTGGGCTTGGTTTAGGCGAAACACAATTACCACACTAAAAGAGGCGGCAATCTGGACTGGAATTTATGTCTCAGCTGCCATTGCCTTTGGAATCTCACTGCGCAGTTGGGGCGGGCAGACCAAGTCGGCTGAGTTTTTTGCTGGCTGGATAACCGAGTATTCACTCTCAATCGATAATCTCTTTGTATTTCTTATTATTTTATCCAGGCTAAAGATTGAGAAAGAGAAAGAGCAGCTAGTGCTGCTTCTAGGCATTTTGATGGCCCTTGTAATGCGTGGAATATTTATAATTATTGGCGCAGCTGTTGTTGAGAGATTTGTGGCTATCTTCTTCCTCTTTGGAGCTATCTTGATTTGGACGGCCTATAAGTTAATTACCGAAGATCCAGAAGAAGATGAGTGGCAAGAAAATCGAGTAATTACCGCTCTGAGAAAGCGTGGTTATTCCACATTCACCATCGCACTAGTTGCACTTGGAACCACTGACCTACTATTTGCACTTGATTCAATCCCAGCAATCTTTGGTTTGACTAGAGATCCTTATATTGTCTTTATGGCTAATGCTTTTGCTCTTATGGGACTTCGCCAGCTTTACTTTCTAGTTGGCATTTTATTAAAGCGCCTGGTTTATCTCTCTAAAGGTTTATCAATAGTTTTAGGCTTTATTGGAATTAAGTTAATTATTGAAGCTTTGCATGGAGTGGGAGTTGATTACATCTATGGCTTCAAAGTGCCACATGTTTCATTAACTGTCTCACTTGGCGTGATTATCTCTGCCTTGGCAGTAACTACTGTGATTAGCTTTAGGGCGAGTGGGAATTATGAGAAAGGTAAAGAGTAAGTAGTTGCGTTATGCGCTATGAGGGTCGCTCTGGCGCGATGCGCGAGAGATGATCTCAAGTCGTTCATCTTCAGTTAAACCGCCCCAGATTCCATATGGTTCTTGGGAGGCAAGGGCGTGAGCTCTACAAGCTGCTAATACTGGGCAGGTTGAACAGACTGCCTTTGCAGCATTTTCTCTAGCGCGACGTCTTGGACCACGTTCTCCATCTGGATGAAAGAACATCTCAGTTGGAAGGGAGCGGCAGGCGCCTTCAAATTGCCATTGCCAGTTATCGATAACTGGCTTTGGTAGGCGAGAGGTCTCTGACATGGCCCCAATATACAATCGCGCCATAGGTTGTTCAAGTACTTTGGGGTAATTTCTTTGATTTCGGGTCGCAAAAGTAGGTGATAAGCACCACTATTGGCCTATGGCCCAGCGCCCCAAAAGTGCCAACCTCAAGGCTGGCTTAGAAGATGAACGTCTAACAGTCGCCTCAGTAGCTCGAAGACTCGGCATAGCTCCAGCCACCCTTAGAACTTGGGATCGCAGATATGGCCTTGGTCCATCAAGTCATGTTGAGGGTGAGCATCGCAGATATAGCGCTAAAGATTTAGCCAGACTTACATTAATGCGCAAGTTGATTATTCAAGGCTACTCCCCATGTGATGCTGCAGAGGTAGCGCTAAAGAGCAAGAGTAAGAGCTTTGAATCTTCATCTAGCAGAGACGTAACTGTTGAGGTAGCCGATTGCTCGGATTTGATTGAATCACTTCTAAAAGCCGCCAGGGTTTATGATCGAAGTTTTATCGAAGATGTTCTTAGGCAGCAGATTGAAAAGCGCGGAATTATTAATACTTGGAACGAACTCATAGTTCCAGTTCTAATTGCCGTGGGAAATGAATGGGCAGAGCTTGGCACTGGAATTGAGATTGAACATTTACTTACCGAAATCATAACTCGACTGATGCAGAGCTCTAATCAAACACCTGTGAATCCACTTAATCCCCGTCCAGTATTGCTTGCTTGCATTGGTGAGGAGATGCACACTCTTGCGCTCTATACCTTGGGGGCAGCCCTTGCGGAGAGAAACATTCAATCCCAATTTCTAGGGGCAAGAACTCCAATTTCTGCAGTAGGGGCGATGGTGAAAAAGTCAGCTCCACCTGCTGTCTTTCTCTGGGCGCAATTGGCTAAGAATGGAAAGAGTGAAGTAGTTGGCGATATTCCAAAAGTTAGGCCAGCGCCGCGAATAATTCTTGGGGGGCCGGGATGGCATAAAACTTCAAAGAAATCGCTAGTAAAAGTCGATTGCCTTGATAGCGCGATAACTGAAATTACGCGGGCAGTTGGAGCTTAAATACCCTAGCCATTAAGGTGGAGCGGTGAGTGAGGGCGTAAATGAGAAGGTCGCAATGCTTGGCCTTACCTACGACGATGTCCTCCTGCTCCCAGATGCATCAGAGGTAGTGCCCTCAGAGGTTGAAACAAAGACTTTTCTCACCCGTTCGATCCAATTAGATATCCCTTTAATCTCCTCTGCGATGGATACCGTTACTGAATCAGCAATGGCCATCGCCATGGCTAAAGCTGGCGGGATTGGAATCATCCATAGAAACCTTGCTATTGATGAACAAGTAACTCATGTGAAGTTAGTTAAGGGAGCAAATTTACGAGTTGGAGCGGCAGTTGGCGTTGGCGAAGATGGATTTGAAAGAGCTGAGGCGCTAATTGGCGCTGGAGTTGATGTAATTGTGGTTGATACCGCACATGGCCATCACCGGGCAGTTCTAGATGCGATTGTGAGAATTAAGAAGCACTTTCCTAGACAGGAAGTAATTGGTGGAAATGTTGCAACTAGAGCAGGGGCTCAAGCGCTAATTAATGCAGGAGCAGATGCAGTTAAAGTTGGAGTAGGACCTGGCTCGATCTGCACCACACGAGTTGTTGCTGGAGTTGGAGTTCCTCAGATAACTGCAATTATGGAGGCAGCTAAGGCTTGTCAGAAAGCTGATATTCCATTGATTGCAGACGGGGGTTTGCAATACTCAGGAGATATTGCCAAGGCCATTGTTTCAGGTGCCGATACTGTGATGCTTGGTTCTCTTCTTGCAGGCTGTGATGAATCACCTGGTGAGTTAGTGGAAAGTGATGGAAGAAAATTTAAGATTTATCGCGGCATGGGATCACTTGGGGCAATGCAATCAAGAGGTGAGCAGAAGTCATTTTCCAAGGATCGTTATATGCAAGATGATGTTTTAGCTGAAGATAAATTAGTCCCAGAAGGTATTGAAGGAAAAGTTGCTTATCGAGGCAGCCTCGCGCAAGTTGTTCATCAATTAGTTGGCGGGCTGCGCTCGGCGATGGGATATGCCGGCGCGCCAGATATTGCAGCGCTGCAAAAACGTGGCCGGCTAATACAAATTACTGCAGCGGGCCTCTCTGAGAGCCATCCCCATGATGTATTAGATGTGGCTGATGCCCCTAATTACTATCGGAGTAAATAATGGTTGATATCGAAATCTCACCAGGCAAGAGAGCTAGAACTGCCTATTCATTCGATGATATTTCTATCGCTCCTTCACGAAGAACAAGAGAACCGAGCGAGGTATCAATTAACTGGCAGATCGATGCCTATAGCTTTGGACTACCACTTCTTGCAGCTCCGATGGATTCAGTAGTTTCACCAGAGAGCGCTATCGCCATTGGAAAATTAGGTGGCCTTGGAGTATTAAATCTTGAAGGGCTATGGAGTAGATATGAAAATCCTAAGATTCAACTAGGTGAGATCTCATCTATTCCAGCGGAGCAAGCAACTAGGCGTATGCAGGAGCTCTATCAAGCTCCTATCAGAGCTGAGTTAATTAAAGAACGCCTAGCAGAGATAAGAGCTGCAGGAGTCTGTGTCGCTGCAGCACTCTCGCCCCAGCGCACAGCGCAGTTTCATAAGACTGTAATAGATGCTGGCGTTGATATTTTTGTTATTCGCGGAACGACGGTTAGTGCGGAACATGTTTCAAAAACTAATGAAGCGCTAAATCTAAAGAAGTTTATCTATGAGCTAGACGTTCCAGTAATAGTTGGAGGATGTGCAACCTCGCAGAGCGCGCTTCACTTGATGAGAGCGGGAGCAGCTGGAGTTCTAGTTGGTTTTGGCGGGGGAGCAGCTCATACCACTCGCCAAGTTCTAGGAATCTCTGTTCCCATGGCAACAGCTGTTGCAGATGTTGCTGCTGCAAGACGAGAGTATTTAGATGAATCTGGCGGGCGATATGTTCATGTTATTGCTGATGGTTCGGTTGGAAAGAGCGGTGATATTGCAAAGGCAATTGCCTGCGGCGCAGATGCAGTGATGCTGGGCTCTCCTCTAGCTAGAGCAGAGTCAGCTCCGGGAAGAGGTTGGCATTGGGGGCCAGAGGCGCATCACAACGAACTTCCTCGTGGCACAAGAGTTTATGTTGGAAGTTCAGGATCTTTAGAAGAAATTTTGCTTGGACCATCCCACTCAGCTGATGGCAGTATGAATCTATTTGGCGCACTACGCCGGGCGATGGCAACTTCTGGCTACTCTGACTTAAAAGAGTTTCAGAGAGTTGAAATAGTTCTAAATAGAGCATAAAGAAGGCGAGCTAGTGCAGAGCAATAATCATGTCTTGGTAGTTGATTTTGGCGCGCAATATGCCCAGTTAATTGCTCGCAGAGTTCGCCAAGCTGGAGTTTATAGCGAGATCATTTCTCATAAGAGTTCACTTGAGGAGATACTTGCAAGAAATCCCAGAGCGATAATTCTCTCTGGTGGTCCAGCATCTGTGTATGTTGAGGATGCTCCCTTAATTGATCGGGCTTTATTTGAGCAGAATATTCCAATCTTTGGTATTTGTTATGGCTTTCAAGTCATGGCGCAATTACTTGGGGGCGAAGTAGCTAGGACGGGCTTGAGTGAATATGGCCGCACTGCATTTAACTGCGATACTTCAGCAAAGTTATTTTCAGGTCTTGATTCCTCATTTAATGTCTGGATGAGCCATGGCGATAGCGTTACTAAGGCTCCAGAAGGCTTTCAAGCAACAGGAAGCAGCGCTTCAACTTCGGTTGCTGCTTTTGAAAGTAGTGATGGAAAGTTTGCTGGAGTGCAATTTCATCCAGAAGTTCTCCATAGCGAAAATGGCCAGGAGATTCTACGCAAATGGTTAATTGATATTGTTAAATGTAAGCCAACATGGACCTCGGAAAATATTGTAGAAAATGAGATTATTAATATTAAATCTCAGGTTGCAGATAAACGGGTGATTTGCGGTCTCTCCGGCGGAGTTGATTCAGCTGTTGCTGCAGCTCTTGTGCAAAAGGCGATTGGAAAGCAATTGACTTGTGTTTTTGTCGACCATGGTCTTCTTAGGCAGGGTGAAGCTGAACAAGTGGAAAAAGACTTTGTGGCAGCAACTGGCGTTGAACTTATGGTTGTCGATGCAAAGAAGCGGTTTCTCGATGCTCTAAAGGGTGTAAAAGATCCTGAGGAAAAGAGAAAGATAATTGGTAGAGAATTTATCCGCGTTTTTGAAGATGCTGCTAAGAAATTATCAGCAGATAGCAAAATAGAGTTTTTAGTTCAAGGAACGCTATATCCAGATGTTGTGGAATCAGGCGGAGGAAGCGGCACTGCGAATATTAAGTCCCACCATAATGTGGGCGGCCTTCCAGATGATTTAGATTTCAAATTGATTGAGCCACTTCGCACTCTCTTTAAAGATGAAGTTCGCCAAGTTGGACTCTCTCTGGGCTTGCCAGATGCGATTATCTGGCGCCAACCATTCCCAGGCCCAGGCCTAGCAATTCGTATTGTCGGTGAAGTTACTGAAGAAAGACTTAGAATTTTGCGCCAGGCCGACTTAATCGCTAGAGAAGAATTACACTTAGCAGGTCTAGATCAAATGATCTGGCAATCTCCAGTGGTATTACTCGCTGAAGTACGCAGCGTAGGAGTTCAGGGAGATGGCAGAAGTTATGGCCATCCCATAGTCCTTCGCCCAGTATCAAGTGAGGATGCGATGACGGCAGATTGGTCGCGAGTGCCTTATGAAGTACTTGCTAAAATCTCAAATCGCATTACCAATGAAGTTAGTGAAGTTAATCGAGTAGTTCTTGATATAACTTCCAAGCCGCCAGGAACGATTGAGTGGGAGTAGGAAGAGTGAGAAGTAAGTCAGGCGCAGTAGTTATCGCTCTGCTTTCATCTGCGCTTTCAATTCCAATTGCTCCAGTGAGCGCTGATAGTAGAGAAATACAGGTAGCTGCTCCTGAGAAGAAAGTTAGGTGCAAAGTAACTAAAGCATTAGCTCAATCTCCAATGCGATTACCCGCTCCTGAAAATCTCATGAAACGGGCACCAAAATATTTAAAACTTCAAACTAATTGTGGAACCATTGTTATTGAAACCTTTGCAAAAGCTGCCCCAGTGACAATTACTGTTATGTCTCAGCTAGCTAGAGGTGGATATTTCGACAAAACTCTCTGTCATCGACTAACCACAGAGGGGATTTTTGTTCTTCAGTGCGGTGATCCAACGGCAACTGGTTCAGGTGGGCCAACATTTAGATATCGTGATGAAAATCTGCCGCTAGCCTCTGAAAACAATTATCCAGAAGGCAGCGTAGCTATGGCCAATTCAGGACCAAATACCAATGGCTCTCAGTTCTTTCTGGTCTATAAGGACACCACGCTTGGGCCCAATTACACCCTCTGGGGGAAGATAGTTTCAGGACTTGAAATTGTTAAATACATTGCTCAAGGTGGAGTAAAAAATGGAGGAGTGGATGGAGCTCCGCTTCGAACAATTGGGATTGAAAGAGCTATAACTAGTAATTCTTAATCAGTACTTACAACCTTAAATATCTCAGCAACTCTTCCTGCCGCCAATCCATTTGTCTCAGCATTTCTCTCGCCCCACTGCCTAACCATCGATTCAAGCTCTGGGTTATGAGCAGTTTGGCTGACATGGGCCTTTAGCGCTGAAATCTTTTTATCAATTGTCTCGGTGATATCGATGAAGTGATTTGGGGTAGGCGAGCCGGTAATAAAGACCTCTCTTACTCGCCATGGCTCAATTCCTTCCGCTTTTAACTCTGGGAAGGCATAAGGATTTCTGGCATCGGGATAGATGGCTTGAATCGCGCTCTCACCAGCTGCAAGATGATCTGGATGACTTGAGTAAATCCGTTCCCAATTTCGCTCAGGTGATTGGACCACCATTCGATCTGGTTTTGCTATACGAATAGCTTTAACAATGTCTCGCCTAAGTTCGATAGTTGGAATTAGCGAACCATCTCGGTAATTTAAAAAAGTTATCTCACTAACGCCAAGGGCGGCCCCTGCAGCTCTCTGCTCTCGCTGTCTAACTTTTGCCATTTCTTCAAGCGGAACATCAGATTCTTCTCCGCCTTGATCGCCATTTGTGATGATGCAGTAAGAGACTTCGATTCCAGCCTCTCGCCACTTAGCGATGCTTCCTCCTGCGCCAAAATCGCAATCATCAGGATGGGCCATAACGACCAGAATGCGCTTGATTTCTTCATCTGCAATTGGAGTCATCTGCTTATCCTAGACTTACCACTATGGCAGCGCTTAATGAAGATAAATTGTTAGCCGGGTTAAACCCGCAGCAAGCAGCAGCTGTCACCCACTCTGGAACGCCACTACTTGTTGTTGCTGGAGCAGGCTCTGGAAAGACTCGGGTATTAACTAGTCGCATCGCATATTTGATGGCAGCAAGGGGCGTTGATCCGCACGAGATCTTAGCCATTACCTTTACCAATAAAGCAGCTGGTGAGATGAAAGAACGCGTTGCGCAATTGGTTGGAAATCGCGCCAAGATAATCTGGGTTTCAACATTTCACTCAGCATCGGTGAGAATCCTTCGCCAGGAGGCTGGAAGGCTGGGATATAAATCAACGTTTTCTATCTATGATCAAGCAGATTCGCTGCGTTTAATTACTCTCGTGATGAGAGATCTAAATCTAGATCCTAAAAGATATAACCCTAGAGGAGTTGCATCGGTAATTTCTGGGGCAAAGAATGATTTATTGGGCCCGAGTGATTATAGAAATGCCACCCAAAATAGCTTTGAAGAGATTGTTGCTGAGATCTATGCGATTTATCAGGCCAGGTTAACAAGTGCTAATGCGATGGACTTTGATGACCTAATTATAAAAACTGTTGATTTACTTCAGAAGTTTCCAGAGGCTAGATCGCGTTATCGCCATCGCTTTAAGCATATTTTGGTTGATGAGTATCAAGATACTAATCATGCTCAATACATCTTAATTAGAGAGCTAGTTGGAAGTGATAGAGAGGGAATTCCTGCAGCTGAGCTCTGCGTAGTTGGCGATGCTGACCAATCAATTTATGGCTTTAGAGGGGCAACAATTAGAAACATCATGGCATTTGAAGAGGATTATCCTGATGCCCAGACAATTTTGCTGGAACAAAACTATCGCTCAACTCAGAATATTTTAAGCGCTGCTAATGCCGTTATCTCACTTAATGAAGCGCGCAAAGAGAAGAACCTCTGGTCTGATGCAGGAAGTGGAGCAAAGCTAACGGGCTTTGTTGGCGAGAATGAACATCATGAAGCTGAGTACATAAGAGATGAACTCTTTAGATTAGAGAGAGAAGGTCTTTCAAACTTTGGTCAGAGCGCTATTTTTTATAGGACAAATGCCCAATCACGCGTTTTTGAAGAGGTCTTTATGCGCGCCACTATTCCTTACAAAGTTGTAGGAGGAGTGCGCTTTTATGAACGCAAGGAAGTAAAGGATTTACTTGCCTATCTTCGAGTATTGGTAAACCCTGATGATGAGGTAAGCATGCGAAGAATCATCAATACTCCAAAGCGCGGCCTTGGCGATAGGGCCCTTGAAGCTATCGATGATTATGCAAAGACTGAAGGTATTACTTTCTGGCAAGGCTTAAATAGAGCAAGCGCTGCTGGCCTTGGAGCAAAGGCATCATCTGCTGTCGCTGAATTTGTTGCGATGATTGCAGCTCTTCAAGTATTAGTTGAAGCCAATCGACCACCAGCAATCATTGCTGCTGCAGTTCTTGAGCAATCAGGGTTATTAGATGAGCTCCGTGATAGCCATGATCCACAAGATGAGGTGCGAATTGAAAATCTTGAAGAGTTAGTAGCAGTTGCTGAGGAGTATCAAGAGCGAGAAGTTGATGAAGGTCAAGAAATCTCACTTGCTGGTTTTTTAGAAGATGTGGCATTAGTTGCAGATGCAGATGAGATTCCAGAGGGTGAAGATCATGGCGGTGTTGTAACTCTTATGACGCTACACACCGCTAAAGGCTTGGAATTTCCAACTGTATTTCTCACTGGAATGGAGGAAGGAATTTTTCCTCACTCAAGGACGCTAGGTGAGAAGAAGGAGTTAGAGGAGGAGAGAAGACTGGCATACGTTGGTCTAACAAGAGCTAGAGAAAGGCTCTATCTCTCAAGGGCGGAATATCGCTCATCTTGGGGAGCGCCCAATTACAACCCTCCTTCAAGATTCTTAGATGAAATTCCTGATTCCTTAATTGATTGGAATAAAAGTGAGAGTGGATATATCTCATCTCCTATGACGAAACGAAAATATGCACCAAGTGCGCTACCAAAAGCAGCGATTAAGTCAAATACCTTGCAACTAAATATTGGTGATCGAGTAAGCCATGACACATTTGGGCTTGGCACTGTGATTGCGCTCTCAGGTGAGGCAGAGAAAGCAGAGGCCACAATAAATTTTGGTAGCTATGGAGATAAGCGATTGTTGCTCCGATATGCCCCAGTAGATAAGTTATGACCCGTGGACCTCTTTGAATATCAAGCCCGTGATCTATTTGAGGCCAACTCAATCCCAGTTTTAAAAGCAAAAGTTGCCACAACTGCTGTCCAAGCAAGAGATGCAGCGCAGGAAATAGGCGGGAAAGTCGTAGTCAAAGCTCAAGTAAAAGTTGGTGGGCGCGGCAAAGCTGGTGGGGTAAAGCTTGCTGAAAATGGCGATGATGCTTTTGTAAAAGCAGAAGCAATTCTTGGCATGGATATCAAGGGCCACATCGTAAAGAAAGTCATGATTGCTGCCGCTGCTCCAATCGAGAGTGAGTATTACCTAGCAATTCTTCTTGATCGCTCTAACCGTTCTTTTTTGGTGATGGCATCGGTTGCAGGCGGTATGGATATTGAAGAAGTTGCACATAAAACTCCAGACAAATTAGCAAAAGTTCATATTGATCCCAATGAGGGAATTAGCCAAGAAAAAGCTTTAGCGATAGTGCGACAAGGTGGATTTGGTAGCGATGTTGAAAACCAAGTTGCTGATGTATTAGTAACCCTTTGGAAGACTTTTCAAAGCTCTGATGCCACTTTGGTTGAGGTTAATCCTTTAGTGAAAACTGTTGATGGCAGAGTAATTGCCCTTGATGGAAAGGTCACACTTGATGACAATGCAGCTTTCCGTCATCCTGAATTTGAAGCCCTGATTGATCATGAGGCAGCCGATCCACTTGAAGCACTGGCAAAAGAGCGCGATCTAAATTATGTAAAGCTCCAAGGCGAGGTTGGCGTCATTGGAAATGGCGCAGGACTTGTGATGAGCACTCTTGATGTCGTGGCATATGCAGGCGAGAGGTTTGGCGGAGTAAAACCAGCGAATTTCCTTGATATTGGCGGGGGAGCATCAGCTCAAGTAATGGCAGATGGCCTCTCAATCATTCTTGGAGACAAAGATGTTAAATCAGTTTTCGTAAATGTTTTTGGCGGTATTACCTCATGTGACGCAGTAGCTAATGGAATTATACAAGCTCTTGAAATGCTTGGCGATAAAGCAAGTAAACCGATAGTAGTTCGACTCGATGGCAATAATGTTATTGAAGGAAGAGCAATTCTAAACAAAGCAAATCACCCTTTGATTCAGCAGGTTGATAGCATGGATGGAGCAGCTGCAAGAGCTGCAGAGTTGGCAGCTAAATAATGGCGATTTTTCTAACTGAGAAAACAAAAGTCATTGTTCAGGGAATTACTGGCTCTGAAGGAAGTAAGCACACCAGAAGAATGATTTTAAGTGGAACCAACATTGTTGGTGGCGTAACTCCTGGTAAGGGTGGGCAGATAATTGAGATTGAAGGAAAATCTCTTCCAGTATTTAATTCAGTAAAAGAGGCAATTGCTGCAACTGGCGCTGATGCCTCAGTAATTTTTGTGCCGCCAAAATTTGCTAAGAGCGCGGTAATTGATGCAATAGATGCTCACCTGCCTTTAATTGTGGTCATAACTGAGGGAATACCAGTTCATGACACGGCAAGTTTTTATGCTCATAGCCTCAAGGTTGGCAAGTCACGAATCATCGGCCCTAATTGCCCAGGTTTAATTAGCCCAGGTAAATCTAATATCGGAATTACGCCAGCTGATATCACAGGCCCTGGAAGTATTGGTCTGGTTTCAAAGTCAGGAACTCTCACTTATCAGATGATGTATGAACTACGAGACATTGGTTTTACAACTGCTGTTGGAATTGGTGGAGATCCAATTGTTGGCACAACACATATAGATTGCTTAAGAGCTTTTCAAGATGATCCAGAGACTAAGGCAATTGTGATGATTGGTGAGATTGGCGGGGATGCTGAAGAGAGAGCGGCAGCATTTATAAAAGAGTATGTGACAAAGCCAGTAGTTGGATATGTTGCAGGCTTCACCGCACCTGAAGGAAAAACTATGGGACATGCTGGAGCTATTGTCTCTGGCTCTTCAGGAACAGCAGAGGCAAAGAAAGTGGCGCTTGAGGCGGCTGGGGTTAAAGTTGGAAAGACACCAAGTCAGACTGCAGAACTGCTCCGAGCAATCCTTAAAGGATAAGCAAGAATAAAGAGATGTTGCCACTGCTGAAAGTTGCTTTCGGCCAAGGCGTTAGAGGCATAACTTTAATTCTTCTTCCGCTGGCCTTTATCTCACTTATTACCTGGGCAACAGCTGGAAGTTCTACTGGAAATACTGCAGATCCAATGCGCGCTGCAATCTGGTTTTTTCTTATTGCCCACCACATTCCACTGGATCTATCACTTTCAAATGAAACTATCTCTGGTCGCTTAACTTTCTTTCCAATCGGAGCTTTGATAATTCCATTTCTTGTGATTAAAAATTCCTTGCTCCGAATGAGCGAAAGGCTTGGCTCAAATAGATCAAGTGATAAGAGAGCTCAAATATTGGCACTTTCCTTTGCTTATAGCCTTTTAGGAACTCTGCTTTCACTTGCCTCGCTTGGAAGCACAGTAAAGGCGCCCTTCTACATGGTCTTTCCAATTCTTTTTATTGTGTCAACAGTTTCAGGATTCATTGCAAGCAATCTTCTTCCTGATCATGGTATTCAATTTCCCTGGCAGCGCGCTCTTAAATTAGCAACACTTCTTTTATTGGCTCTAATTGGATTTGCTGGATTAGTTTTTAGCTTCTCACTCATTTGGCACTTTGATACTGTACTTGACTTAACAAGAGTTATTGAGCCTGGTGTCTTTGGTGGGTTGGCATTCTTATTTATTCAAATTCTTTACTTGCCAAACTTCTTTATCTCAACTCTTAGCTACATTGCTGGAAGTGGAGTAGTAATAGGCAATGGGACTTGGTTAAATCCTTTTGTACATCGCCTTGATGAAATTCCAGCAATCTCACTACTTGGTGGATTGCCAGTGGGTGCCCAGCCGCTATTTATATTACTGGCATTAGTTATTGTTGGACTTGGAATTGTCACGGGCAAATGTGGAGTGAGTAAATACCAAGACCAGGTTGAGCTACGTAGGTTTTTTCTGGCCCTTTTTGGGTTTATTGCTGGGCTAACTTTGTTTATTGCTCGGGCATCAAGTGGCGAGCTCTTATCGCCAAATCTTGAATCAGTGGGCCCCCATTGGTATTTAATGCCCCTAGCTCTGAGCCTTGAAATTGGCCTAGGAGTGGCAATATTTCTATATACGCCAGTAGTTATTTCGAAGGTGCGAAACTTTAGGGCCGCGAAATAGCGCTTCTTCTTTCGAACTAGAATAGGGCCATGGCCCAAGCAAAAGTATTAGATGGCGTTGCAGCGGCCAAAGCTATTAGGCAAGAGGTTGCTCTGAAGGTAGCAAAGCTAAAAAATAGGCCTGGTTTAGCTACAGTACTAGTTGGAGAAGATCCTAGTTCACGCTCCTATGTAGATGGAAAACATAGAGATTGCAGCCAAGTAGGCATTAACTCAATAAGAATTGAGCTGCCACAAACTGTTAGCCAAACCGAGTTATTAAGTGAAATAGATAATCTAAATAGCTCTAAAGATTGCTCTGGTTTCATTGTTCAACTTCCACTTCCAGCTCATATTGATACCAATAAAGTTTTAAGTGCGATTAATCCAGATAAAGATGCTGATGGACTTCACCCAATAAACCTAGGCAAGTTAGTTCTTTCTCAAGGTGGGGTGATTCCTTGCACACCCAAAGCCATTGTTGAGCTTCTTGGACGAAATGAAATTTCTCTAAGCGGTAAAGAGGTCGTAATTATTGGTCGAGGCACAACTGTTGGAAGACCGTTAAGTCTTTTGCTTTCAAGCAAAGGTATCGATGCTACCGTAACAATTGTTCATAGTAAGAGTAGCGATATAAAGTCTCATACTAAGCGAGCCGATGTTGTTATAGCTGCTCTTGGAAAGGCGCACTTTCTTACCGCAAATATGGTTAAAGAAGGCGTTGTTGCAATTGATGTGGGAACTACTAGAACTTCAGAAGGTTTAGTGGGAGATATTGATCCCGAAGTGATGAAAGTTGCGAGCGCGTTTGCTCCAATGCCAGGTGGGGTAGGGCCAATGACAAGGGCGATGTTATTGTCTAATCTATTAGCGCTACATAAGGATTAAAGCCAAGGTGAATATCAAGCAAATTTCCTATGCCCTGGCTCTTTCTGGGGTGTTAACTGGAGCGCTGCTTTCAGTGCGAATCGGAGCGCTAATTATTGCCGCTGGCTTCATTCTCTTTCTAAGCCGCGATCTTGCCTCGATACGTCCAATTGCGAAAGTGATTCCTATCGCACTAGTTATCGCGCTAATTGCCATCGCATTGGCGCTTCCTAGAGGATAGAAGGTAGGTTTCGCGCCATGAGTAGATCTGGAAAAGTAACGGTAGTCGGAGCTGGTTTCTATGGTTCAACCACAGCGCTACGTCTTGCTGAATATGACATCTTCGAAAGCGTTGTTTTAACAGATATTTTGGATGGAAAACCCGAAGGTCTTGCCCTTGATATTAATCAATCACGATCCATTGAAGGTTTTGAAAGTAGAGTTATTGGAGCAACAACTACTGCTGACGGCAAAGGATATGAAGCAACTGCAGGATCTGATGTAGTAATTATTACCGCAGGACTTCCGAGAAAACCAGGAATGTCTCGAATGGATCTAATTGGTGTTAATGCAGGAATCGTTCGAGGAGTTGCAGAAAATATTGCTAAGCACTCACCAAATGCCGTCGTCATTGTTGTTTCTAATCCACTAGATGAGATGACAGCTCTTGCACAAATTGCTACTAAGTTTCCTTATCAAAGAGTTATGGGGCAAGCAGGAATGCTTGATACTGCTCGCTTTACTCACTTTGTGGCAGAAAAACTCAATGTGCCAGTTGCATCAGTAAAGACCTTAACTCTAGGAAGCCATGGCGAGACGATGGTTCCAATTCCATCTCGCTGCACAGTAGATGGCGCTGCGCTATCTACAAAGTTAAGCGATGCTGAAATTCAAGATCTAGTGACACGGACTAGAAATGGCGGGGCAGAAGTTGTCGCCCTCTTAAAGACGGGCTCTGCTTACTACGCGCCATCAGCTGCAGCTGCTCGGATGGCAAAGGCCGTAATCCAGGATTCAGGTGAGGTAATGCCAGTATGCGCTTGGGTTGATGGCCAGTACTCAATTACTGGGGTTTATCTAGGAGTTGAAGCCCAAATCGGTAGAGCTGGAATTACTAAAGTTGTCGAAAGTGATTTAACTGCGACTGAATTAGCCGAGCTCAAAGTGGCTGCTGAAGCAGTTCGCGCCAAGCAAGCAGATGTAAAAGATCTATAAACACCTAAACATCAAGAGAGGCAGATAGGTAGATGAGCAAGATAAAGGTGCAAGGTAGCGTCGTTGAGCTTGATGGCGATGAGATGACTCGAATCATCTGGGACTTTATTAAGAAGCAGTTGATTTTGCCTTATCTTGATATCAATTTGGAATATTACGATCTAGGTATTCAGCACCGTGATGCCACTGATGATCAAGTAACAATTGATAGCGCCAAAGCCATCCAGAAGCATGGAGTTGGCGTTAAGTGCGCCACCATCACCCCTGATGAGGCAAGAGTAAAAGAGTTCTCATTAAAGAAAATGTGGAAATCCCCTAATGGAACAATTCGAAATATTCTAGGTGGAGTAATTTTCCGTGAGCCAATTATTATTAAGAATGTCCCAAGGCTAGTTCCTCATTGGAGTAAACCAATTGTTATTGGTCGTCATGCCTATGGGGATCAATACCGTGCAACAGATTTTAGAGTTCCAGGCCCTGGAAAGCTCACTGTAACTTTCACGCCAGAAGATGGCTCTGCTCCAATGGAGTTTAATGTTTTTGATTTCCCATCATCCGGTGTTGCTATGGCAATGTATAACCTTGATGATTCAATTCGTGATTTTGCCAGAGCTTCATTTAATTATGGAATTGCTCGAAAGTATCCAGTTTATCTCTCAACTAAGAACACTATTTTGAAAGCTTATGATGGAAGATTTAAAGATATTTTTGCTGAAGTTTTTGAAAAAGAGTTTAAGGCAGAGTTCGATAAGTTAGGTCTGGAATATGATCATCGTCTAATTGATGACATGGTTGCAACCTCTCTTCGCTGGGAAGGTGGCTATATTTGGGCTTGCAAGAACTATGACGGCGATGTTCAGTCAGATACCGTGGCGCAAGGCTATGGCTCACTTGGTCTTATGACTTCAGTTCTTATGTCACCAGATGGCAGAACTGTTGAGGCAGAAGCTGCCCATGGCACAGTTACTCGCCATTATCGCGATCATCAAGCTGGCAAGCCAACCTCAACCAATCCAATTGCATCAATCTTTGCTTGGACTCAAGGACTGCAACACCGTGCAAAGCTTGATAACACTCCAGAGCTAGGCAAGTTTGCTAGTTCACTTGAGAGAGTCTGTATTGAAACAGTTGAGAGTGGAAAGATGACTAAAGATCTTGCACTTTTGATTAGTAGTGATGCTCCTTGGTTAAACACTCAAGAGTTCCTGGCAGCAATTGATGAGAATCTGCAGAAGGAAATGAAGTAGGAAAAATTAGAAAATAAAAAAGCCCCCGATTATGGGGGCTTTTTTAATGCGTTTTACCTACTTAATACGCTTGCCATCTGCAGTGCTAAATAGATGGACAGCCTCAGCCTTAGCTGTAACGGTGACAGTTTGTCCTGGCTTTGGAGGACTCTTTGGGTCCCAGCGAAGAATTATTTGGGCTCCTTCATCGCTAGCGTTAGCAAACTTAACATTTGAATCAGCTGGCTTGCCATAGACGAATGCATCTGCGCCAAGTTCTTCAACAACTTCAACAACAACATCAAAGCCCTTGCTTGATGAGCTAAATCCTTCTGGGCGGATACCAACAGTGACTAAAGCGCCTGCAGATGATGGAACATCTACATCGAGGCCTCCAAGCTTTGCCTTACCGCCAGATACTGGAACCGTTAGTAGGTTCATAGCAGGTGAGCCAATAAAGCCTGCAACGAAAGCATTTGCTGGGTTGTCATAGAGATTTCTTGGTGTATCTACTTGCTGCAAGAGTCCATCTTTAAGAACTGCTACGCGATCACCCATGGTCATAGCCTCTACCTGGTCATGCGTGACATAGACAGTAGTAATTCCAAGGCGGCGCTGTAGCGCTGCGATCTGGGTACGAGTTGCAACACGAAGTTTCGCATCTAAGTTTGAAAGAGGTTCATCCATTAAGAAGACCTGAGGTTCGCGAACAATCGCGCGACCCATAGCAACTCTCTGACGCTGACCACCTGATAGCGCCTTTGGCTTACGCTCTAGATATGGTTCAAGATCTAATAGTTTTGCTGCATCTAAAACGCGGCGTTCACGTTCTTCTTTAGCAACGCCAGCAATTTTAAGTGCAAAGCCCATATTTTCAGCAACTGTCATATGAGGATAGAGCGCATATGACTGGAAGACCATTGCGATATCGCGGTCTTTTGGAGCGACATTTGTTACTTCCCGATCTCCGATATAAATTGCGCCGTTATCAATTTCTTCTAATCCGGCAAGCATTCGAAGTGATGTTGATTTTCCACATCCTGAAGGTCCTACTAAAACCAAAAACTCACCATCATTGACGGTGAGATTTAATTTATCGACTGCAGGAGCGCTTGTTCCAGGATAGATGCGTGATGCATCTTTAAATACAACTGATGCCATTTCTTTTTCTCTCTTCCTTCTCCGGGCAGGTACGTGCCCGACGATCCGTTGGATGAAGCAAGTCCACTTATGTGGCTGGGCGAAGAGTAGCGCCGAGTTGAGCGTGGGGAAAGGGGTGGTCAGGCGTGATTTAGCCTCAAAGGCGGTAGGTCTTATACCCTAGAGCCCTAATGGACCCTGGTGGTGCTAACCCTTTTACCCTTCAAGACCTTGCTCTAGATATCTCGGTCGTAGCCTTTTTTATCGCCCTTGGGGCGCTCTTTGTCGCTGCTGAAATTGCGCTGATCTCACTTAGGGAGGGTCAGTTAAAGGCCCTTGCTGAAAAGAGTAAACGAGGGGCAAAGGTTGCCGATCTGGCCTCACACCCAAATCGCTTTCTAGCGGCAGTTCAAGTTGGAGTGACCTTTAGTGGATTTCTCTCAGCAGCCTTTGGCGCAGATCGCCTGGGAGATTACTTAATTCCTGCACTTGAAGATGCTGGATTGAGCAATTCTATAAGTGAAGCTATTTCTTTAGTTGGTTTAACACTTGTTATTGCCTACTTCTCGCTAGTTTTTGGTGAGTTAGTACCAAAGCGAGTGGCGCTTCACTCCAGTGAAAAGATTGCACTCTTTGTGGTTACTCCGGTATCTGTGACTGCTCGCTTATTTCGTCCTTTAATTTGGCTACTCTCACACTCATCCGATTTAGTCTTGAAGCTATTTGGAATTGATCCAAAGGCATCTCGCGAAGATATCTCTGAAGAAGAGCTAGTGGATCTAGTAACTGGCCATAAAGCGCTAACCGAAGAAGAGCGCGATATTGTTGAAGAGGTCTTTAATGCAAGTGAGCGTCTAGTTCATGAAGTTATGGTGCCAAGAACTGAAGTTGATTTCCTTGATGCCAATCTACTAGTCAGTGATGCCATTTTGATGGCTGTTGAGAAGGCTCACTCTCGATATCCAGTAGTTCGGGGAAGTAGTGATGAAGTCATTGGCTTTATCCATGTGAGAGATCTTCTTGATCCTGAGCATTCAGGAAAAGGCATATCTATTATGAATTTGGTGCGTAGCATCATGTTCTTGCCTGGAACTAAAGGTGTTTTGCCTGCGCTATCTGAGATGCGTGCCTCTCGTCAGCAAATTGCGATAGTTCTTGATGAATATGGTGGAACTGATGGAATTGTCACCTTAGAGGACTTAGTTGAGACCTTAATCGGTGATATTCATGATGAATATGATGGCCATGAGGTGGAAGTCTCAAATCAGAGCCGCACCGGTGACTATGAAATTGATGCTCTGATTTCACTCGAGGATTTAACTGAGCAGACTGGGATTGAAATCCCAGAGGGTCCCTATGAAACTCTAAGCGGCTATGTGATGCATGAACTGGGAAGAATCCCGCAACTGCATGATGTCATCCATCTAGCCGGGATGAGGCTGACAGTCTTGAGTTTAGAGGGCAAGCGCGTTGGGACTGTCGTAATCTCAAAAATACATACTCAAGATAAAAATTGAGAAGATAGGGCCATGAAGCGCGTCCTATCTGGGATTCAACCCACAGCAGATTCATTTCACCTCGGTAATTACTTAGGTGCGGTCAAGCAATGGGTTGAGCTGCAGAGCGAGAATGATGCTTTTTATTGTGTTGTAGATCTTCACGCGCTAACAGTTGAAACAGATCCACAAGTATTAAGGAAGCGAACACTTCTTGCAGCAGCGCAATTAATTGCCCTTGGCCTTGACCCCGATAAGTGCACGCTATTTATTCAATCTCATGTGCCAGAACATAACCAGCTTGGCTGGGTCCTTGAGTGTATGGCGGGTTTCGGTGAAGCAAATCGAATGACACAATTTAAAGATAAATCACAAAAGAGTGGGGCTGATAGAACTGTTGTTGGACTATTCACCTATCCAATTCTTCAAGCAGCTGACATCATGCTTTATCAAGCAAATAGAGTTCCAGTTGGCGAAGATCAGAGACAACATATCGAATTAACCCGAGACCTAGGTCAGAGATTTAATTCAAGGTATGGGCAGACCTTTACAATTCCAGAGGCTCACATCATTAAATCTGCAGCAAAGATTAATGATCTTCAAGATCCAAATGCCAAGATGAGTAAGTCTTCCGCGTCAAATTCTGGAGTGATTGATATCTTGGATTCAGCAGAAGTTAATACCAAGAAGATAAAGAGCGCAGTTACCGATGCAGGCAAAGAAGTAAAGTTTAATGAGAAGGAAAAGCCTGGGATATCAAACCTCTTAACTATCCACTCAGCCCTTAGCAATAGAGCTATCCCTGATATTGAAAATGAGTTTGCTGGCAAAGGCTATGGCGATTTTAAGTCCGCTGTAGCTGAGGTGGTTACCTCATACTTTGCCCCAGTTAAGAAGCGCACTGAGGAGCTTTTATCCGATGAAGCTCACTTATTAAACATCTTGGAGCAGGGAAGACAGAAAGCTAGAGCTGTTGCTGCAGAGACTTTAGCTAAGACATATTCAGCTCTAGGGTTGGTGCCAAGCTCTTTTAAGGGAAAGTAAGTCATGAAATCTAGAGCGCTTCTGATAGCGCTTACTATTTCATTAATTTCTCCATTCACTCCAGCAATGGCTGCAGAACCAAAAGTTGCTATCGCTTATGACATTGGATTTCTTGGAGATAACTCGTTCAATGACGCAGTTCACCTAGCACTGAAAGCTGCGAAGAAAAAGTATGGACTAGTTGAACCATTTGTTCGCGAGGTTCCGACAAATGGAACTGCAGTAGATCGCCTAACACGGCTGCGATTTTTAGCTAAGAGTGGTTACACACTAATAATTGCTGTTGGTCCGGGATATAGACAGACAGTGGCAAGAGTTTCAAAGGAATATACTGAGACTCAGTTTGCAATTATTAATGACAAATCTACTGCACAATTAAATGTCTCAAATATCTATTTTAGAGAAGACCATGGTGCCTATCTTGCAGGGGTAGCTGCAGCGAATCTTTCAAAGCGTAAATCAATTGCATTTATTGGAAGCGAACCTGAACTTCTTGAAAGCTTTGCAAAAGGAGCAAGAGCCAATTTTCCAAAGGTAAAAATAAAGAATATCTCCTATCCGGATTCTGTTGAATCTTTGCGAAGTCAATTAAATGGAGTAGATATCGCTTATTCAACTTGGGATGGGGACCCTTCAGTTGTAGCGGTTATAAGTGAGGGTTTTGCTGGGAAAATTAAATTGATTTCAGAAATCCCAGATCAATATTTTGCTCAGATTCCACAGACAAAATCAATTGTTGTCGCAACGGTTTCAAAGCAACTGACCAAACCTATTTCGCAGTTAGTTTCAGCCGCACTTGAATCTCGGGCAATTATTGACGTTCTCGATGATGTTGAAGGGATTTATGGCCGGGAATACAACGCATCCAATGGAGGAGTTGGGATAACCTTTAACATTGCAGTAAATAGCTCCTTAAAGAGTCAACTTAGGCAAGCTCTTCTGCAACTAAAACAAGGATAACTACCAGCCGGGGTGTGCGCTCTTACCGCCGTCAAAATCAATGATGCTTCCAGATGCAAAATTAAAGGTTTCACTAGTTAGAGCAAGTGCCAAATTTGCAACTTCTTCAGCGCTTCCAATGCGTCCTGCTGGCACTGTATTAGTCCAAGAGGAAAAACCCTCCGGCCACCTGCTTTCTAATTTATCATCTCCAATAAGACCTAATCTAATTCCATTAATCCGCATTGGTGCAAGGGATAGAGCAAGTGATCGAGTAACAGACTCTAAAGCTGATTTCGAAGCGCCGTAGATTTCATGACCAGATTTGGAGTTTAATGCTTCAATTGATGAAATATTAATGGCTAATGTAGCGCCTTTTGATTTGGCCGCGAGAATTATCTCAATTGGAGAGAGAAGATTTACTTGCAACATCTCTTGAGCCTTAGTTGATGAATAATGCTTAAGATCAAGGATTGATTGATCAGCAGCATTGTTGATTACGCAATCAATTGCGTCTATTTTCTCAACTAACTCAGCACCACTTGAAGCTTTAGAAAGATCCTTTCTGATTACTTCAATACCATCAATGCCTTTAGAACTTTTTACTTGGCCAACCACCCTCCAGCCTGCAGAGATAAAGGTCCTGCAAAGCGCGCTTCCAATTAGCCCGCTAGCGCCGGTAATTAGGATAGATTTCTGCTTATTCATGAAATAGCTCCGGTAGATTGGTAATGTTTGGGAATTGAGAGATTAACTCATCTCTGCCTGCTAATTCCATAGTTGAAAAAGCTGGAGCTAGAAAACAGCTCACCAGTGAATAAGACCCTAAAGACTCTGCCGCCATCCAGGTATTAGCTGGCACTTGGTAGGCAAGATGCTGCCCATCTTGCTCTAGTCGATGGCTGATAAGTTGACCGTTTTCAATGCTGTGAAGGAGAAGGGGATCGCCAGATAAATGAAGCCAGAGTTCGGCCTGGGGCAGGCGATGCCAGGCTGAGAAATCGGGGGAGACCACCATAAAATAAATTGCATTACTTAACTCATCTCGATAGATCGTTGAATATAAACCACCTTCACCTTCAAGGGGCTGCAAATCAAGTTTTTCTATCAATTCATCCTTGTTCATTAAATTCCTTGTGCAAAGTCTTTACTACCACATCAACTTCTTTTGATATTTCAGAGAAGTCAATCAAGGTTGACTTGCCATCTGCTATTACTTGTTTTCCATCAACCCAAACATCGCTCACATCGCCGCGTCCTGCAGCAAAGACAAGCTGGGCAAATATGTCATGAAGCGGAATTAGATGCGCCTTGTTTAGATCTATTGAAATCAGATCTGCGCTTTTGCCAACTTCAATACTTCCAATTGAACTCTCAAGTCCTAAGGCTTTTGCTGCCTCAATTGTAGCCATGCGAAATATTTCACTTGCCCTTAAGTTTTCGGGACCATTGCTTTGGGCATATAGGTTGGCAGCCACTCGCATCACTGCCCACATATCTAGATCATTACTTGATGAGCAACCATCAGTTCCAAGTGCAACACATAGATCCCTACTTTGATATTTTTTGATATCTGCAATTCCACTTCCTAATTTGAGGTTACTTCCAGGGCAATGGGCAACTGCAGCTCCTGCCTTTTGTAGTAATTCAATGTCTTCATCTGATAAGTGAACGCCGTGTCCTAATAAGGTATGAGAATCTAAGATTTCAGTTTCTTGCAATATTTCAGTTGGAGACTTACCAAAACGTTTTGCAACATCATCATTTTCTCCAAGATTTTCAGAGATGTGAATACTTATCGAAGCTCCCATCTGCTTTGCCAGCTTTCCAATTTCAACTAGGTGATCAGGTGAGACGGTGTAGGTTGAGTGCGGCATTAGGTAGGGCGGAACATCTGGCCCGCCAACATCTTGAAGTACTTGCTCCCATTTTTTGGCTATCTCTAATCTGGCTTCCCAATCAAGGCCATCAAGACCAGTGAAATCAAAGAAGAGTGGGCCAGTTATATGTCTGATTCCAGTACTTGCTGCGCCTTTGTGGGCTGCATCTGGATAGAGATACATATCAAGGGTAGTTGTGGTTCCTGCAAGGAGTGATTCAAGTGCGCCAAGTTGGGTTCCAAGTGCAACATTTTTTGGATTCATAATTAATCCTTCGGCTGCCCAGACTCGCTCTAGAAATCCTTGAAGATTTACCCCTTCGGCCCAACCGCGCAGCAATGACATTGCTAGATGGGTGTGAGTATTGATTAGTCCTGGAGCAATCAACTTACCTTTAGCATTGTAGGTCTGAGCACCTTTCAAACTGCCTGCGCCTTGAATTGCAACAATCTTCTTATCTTTAATTCCAATAGCACAATCTTTTAGGACTGTATTTTTGCTATCAGATGTGACGATATAGGTTGCATTCTCTATTACTAAATCAAAATCGCTCACTTTTAAGCCAAAACCTTTAGCGCGCCCTCAATAACTGTTAAAGCTTTAGATTTTCCTAGATCTAGGGCCTTATTTATTTCATCCATTGTTATCTCGGCCTCACTCAATCCTGCTGCAGGATTAACAACTAGCGCAATGCTGGCATAAGCAATACCAAGTTCTCTTGCCAAACTCACTTCAGGACATCCTGTCATTCCAACAACCGTCGCACCAGCAAGTGCTGCTAGTCGAATCTCTGAAGGGGTTTCAAATCTAGGCCCATTAAATCCGGCATAGACTCCATTTTCATGAAGCAAAATTCCTGACTCCTTAGCGCTTTGGCGAAGCGCGCTCTGTATTTTTGCATCATATGGGCGAGTGAGGTCAACATGTTGAACACCAGGTTTTGATCCATCAGAGAAGGTGTGCTGCCTACCCGAGGTGAAATCAATAAAGTCATCAATTAGACAAAGATCACCCGGAGATAGCTTTGGATCGATTCCGCCAACTACATTAATTGCAATTATCTGCTCAACACCTAAATCACTCATAGCCTTGATATTGGCTCGATAATTGATCAGGTGAGGTGGAATGCTATGACCACTTCCATGGCGGGTGAGAAATATAAGGCGAACGCCGTTCCATTCCCCACTTCTAATTTGAGCTTTTCCGTAAAGGGTGTCTAACTCTCTAGATTCACCATCTTTTAGTGCAGGTAGGTCATAGAAACCAGTGCCAGCAATTAATCCAATCGTTTTTGGCATCGAATCAGGATGCCAGGCCAGCCATCAATCGGCCGATGGTATTTCTATCTGCCTCTTTGGAATTAAATATGGCAACGATCTTGCCGTTAGAGATGACTGCAATTCTGTCAGCAAGGGAGAGAATTTCATCAAGCTCTGCAGAGACCAAGAGAACGGCGGCTCCAGCATCACGAGCAGCGATTAATTGGTTATGGATAAATTCAATTGATCCCACATCAACGCCTCGAGTCGGCTGTGCGGCAACAACTACATCTAGCTGTTGGCTTAACTCTCTTGCAACAACAACCTTCTGCTTATTTCCGCCAGAAAGTGAGCCAGCTGAGAGATAAGCATCCGGAGCTCTGATATCAAATTTCTCAACTAGTGATTCACCGTTGCTTGCAACTTCCTCTAAGTTTCTAATCCAACCTCTTGCAAATGGTGCCTGATCGAATCTATTTAAAACTAAGTTATCTGCGATGGAGTAAGAAGTAACTAAACCATGCTTCTCTCGATCCTCCGGAATATGAGAAACGCCCGCTAGATGGGCAGCCCTTGGATTCAGGTTTGGAATCCCTTGACCTTTGACAATTACTTCGCCACTTAGACGTGAGCGCATACTGCAGATAGCTTCAACTAATTCTCGCTGACCATTTCCCTCAACGCCTGCAATACCAAGAATTTCTCCAGCATGAACTTCTAGCGATAAGTCCTTAACGGATTCAAGTTTTCTATCATCACTTACTCGAAGATTCTTTATCGATAGAAGGACTTCTTTAGGTTTTGCTTGACTCTTTTCGACACGTAGAACTACTTCGCGCCCCACCATCATCTGGGCAAGTTTTGATTCACTACTCTCCTTTGGGGTAGTGGTGCCCATCAACTTTCCACCACGAAGAACTGCAATTCGGTCAGCAACTGCCATAACTTCACGAAGCTTGTGAGTAATAAAGAGAATTCCAACCCCACGTTTGGCTAGATTTCTCAAAACTTCAAGGAGTTCATCAGTTTCTTGAGGGGTCAATACTGCTGTTGGTTCATCAAGAATTAGTAACTTGACATCGCGCCTCAGGGCTTTAAGAATTTCAACTCTTTGAGCCATACCAACCGGAAGATCTTCGATGATTGCATCAGCATCAACTTCAAGGCCATATTTCTCAGAGAGAGCCAAAGCCTCTTTTCTCGCCTGCGTGATGTTGACTACACCGAACCGCTTTGGTTCATCTCCTAGAATCAAGTTCTCTGTAACGCTCATGACTGGGACTAGTTGAAAATGCTGGTGAACCATTCCTACACCACTAGCAATTGCTGCAGCGGTATCACCACTTTCCATCACGGTGCCATTAATTTTTATAGTGCCAGAATCTGGCTTAACCAGGCCAAATACTGCTTTAACTAACGTTGACTTGCCAGCGCCATTCTCACCAAGGAGAGCAAGGATCTCGCCCTCTCTAACTGTAAGTGAGATATCTTCATTGGCGATGACTGAACCAAAGCTCTTGCTTACACCCTCAATTTCTAGAAGAGTCTTCATGACTTCTCCTTCTCATAAGGAATACCTTCTGCAGCTGGTGGGCGAACTTTTCCAGCTGAGATTGCTAAAACAACAATTGTAAGAATATATGGAAGCATGTTTATGAATTGGGGAGGTATCTCTACTACTTCATCAATCATTAGCTGATTAGTCACTGCTTGGGTTAATCCAAAGAATAAGGCGGCGGCAAGTGCGCCAAGTGGATTCCATCTACCAAAGATCATGATGGCAAGTGCGGTAAAGCCTTTTCCGGCAGTAAATCCTCGCTCAAAGATTCCAACTGCTTCAAGGGCAAGGTATGAGCCAGCAAGTCCACCAACTGCTCCTGCGACTGTGACATTTAAGTAGCGAAGTCTTGTTACTGAAACTCCTGCAGTATCAGCACTTGAGGGATGCTCTCCAACTGCTCTTGAGCGCAGACCCCATGAAGTCTTATAGAGCGCAAACCAGAGAGCTAGAATAAAAAAGATTCCAAAGTAGGTAATTGGGCCGTGGAAAGATAGAACTGGACCAAGAATGGGCCAGGCACCAACTACCGGAAGGTCAATCGGGTCAAGAGTTGAGGGAATTGAATAATTCTGGCGATAGTAAAAGGATGTAATACCTGCAGCCAAAATATTCAAGATTACCCCGGCAATGATCTGATCCATTTTCCAATTAACTGCCATGAGGGCCAAGAGCAGTCCCATCATTGCACCAGTAAAGACTCCAACCAGCATTCCTTGCACAGTATTTTTCAAAATAGCGCCAGCAAAAAAAGCAGTGAAGGCTGAAATCAACATTGTTCCTTCGATACCAATATTTACAACTCCAGTTCGCTCACACATAACCCCAACCATTGCGGCAAGTGCTAGGGGAAGTGCAAATTGAATTGCAGTGTATAAAACTGATGTAGCTACTAATCCATCTTTACTATAGAAATAGGTGAAAGCTGCAAGGAAGGCAAAGATTAAATAATGACTAGTGCGTAGTTTCATTAGTTGCTCCAACCACTTGTCATTGCCACATTCTCCTTGCGATTCTTAAAGAATCGAGCAAGAAGTGGAGCGGTTACAAAGAATAAAATCATGGCAAGAAGTAGATCTACCAACTCAGGGGCAACTCCTGCTTCAAATTGAACCGTAGAGCCACTTGCTCGCATTCCACCAATGAGAATTGCAGCGGGGATAACGCCAAGTGGATTTGCTCTGCCAAGCAAGGCCACAGTAATTCCATCAAAGCCAAGCCCTGCGTTAAAGGCGGGCTCAAATCTTCCGATAATGCTCAAGGTTTCAACTGCTCCAGCAACCCCTGCGACTGCGCCACCAATAAGCATGCTTAACATGATGGTTTTCTTGACCGAGATTCCGGCATACCATCCGGCATTTTTATTTCTTCCAATTGTTTCAATACTGAAACCAGTAGTGGTATTTCTCATGATCCACCAGAGTGTGATGGAAAGTCCGATAGCTAGAAAGAATCCCAGTGGCAGGCCTAATAAATCAGGCATTTGAGCCGAATCTTGAATCTTTGGCGTCCTTGTAAGGGGCTGATCTGGCTCTTTAAATGGATTACTGGTTAAGTAATCAGAGAGCGCAATAACAATGCTATTTAACATAATAGTTGTGATGACTTCATGAACTCCGCGGTAGGCCTTTAATACTGCTGCAACTAAAGCAACAAGCGCTCCAAAGAATGCGCCAAAGATTAAAGCTAGTGGGATGTGAACTAAAGCAGGAAGACCAACAAAGGTATATCCAGCCCATGCAGAGGCAAGCGCTCCAGAGATTAACTGGCCTTGAGCTCCGATATTAAACAGACCCGCTCTAAGACAAATCGCTACTGCAAGACCACTAAGAATCAAAGGCGTGGCTTTGGCCAAAGTAATTGCGATTCCATCAAAGGATCCAAAAGCAGTTGTGAATAGAACTCTATAAGCTAAAAGTGGGTTAATTCCTTGAATAAAAATTAAAATACCGCCAAATGCTAACGCAACAACAATTGATAACAGCGGAACTAATATTGGGCTGAAATCAAGTTTTTTGCTTTGCTTAGCATCCACAAGCTTCTCCAATGATTTTTGAAACTAAAACTTCTTCTCTTGTTTCAAAGGGAGATACGCCCCTTTTAAAAGCGTATCTCCCTTTCTTTATAACCTTAACTTAAGTCTTAGAGCTTAACTCCGGTCTTAACGGTTCCGTTAAGAACCTTTGGAGTAATTGCCTTCAACTTAGCTTGATATGCAGCAGGAACTTTGCTTGAGAAGTCGTGTAGTGGAGCAAGTCCGACTTTTCCAAAGTAGTTTCCGCCCTTATCTGTTCCTTCAACAATGGTCTTAACCACTGCAGCAACGCCCTTATCAATTAACTTCATTGCTGAAGTTACAAGGCAAGGACGAGCCTCAGGAAGTGTTCCCCATTGATCGCTATCAACGCCGATGCAATATGCACCTTTCTTCTTTGCAACGCGAAGTAGTGCACCGTTTCCAGTGTTTCCACCAGCGCCGAAGATAACGTCATAACCCTGGGAGAGAAGCTGCTGAGCAGTTGTTCCACCCCATGCTGGGTCATTAAATGCGTTATCTGGAGCATGATAAATCAATTTAGTTGCTGGGTACTTCTTCTTAAGTTCCTTAGCAGCGTATGCAACGCCGTTACGGTATCCCTCTCCGAAGTAACGAACTGGTGGAACAAGGTCAGTTCCAAGAACTGCGCCAGTCTTACCAGTCTTTGTTAGATGTCCGGCTAGATATCCTGCAAGGAATCCAGCCTTATCTTCTGGGAAAACAAGTCCAGTTAGATTTGGAACAGCAGCTCCCTGGAATTGATCTACACCAATGAACTTAATTTTTGGATAATCAGCAGCAGCCTTAGTCATGGCCTCTGCCATGAGGAAGCCAACACCGATAATTACATTGTATTTCTTATCTGCAAACTGGCCGATATTTGTGGCATAGTCTTTTGGATCTGTTGTTTCGATGTATTTAGCGAAACCGCCATTTGACTTAGCCGCAGCTTTGGCGCCTTCCCATGCAGATTGGTTAAATGACTTGTCGTCAACTTTTCCAGTATCAGTTACTAAACCGATGCAGAAAAGTTTCCCGGTACCGCAATCACTTTCCGATGCTGCCTTCGATGGTGCCGCAAAACCTAGAGCTGTAAGTGCAACTACAGCTACTACAGATATCACGCGCTTAATCATGAATCTCCTCTCAAAGATCTCTGGCAATGAGGTATGCCCGAGGGTAAATCGATCGATTACCAGTGGAGAAATAAGTTCATTTTTATGACTATTTCGGGGAGGCTCACTGATACGGGGAATCCTATCCATGCCAGAATTGAAGGAGAAATGCTGGCCGATACCAATAACCCCGTGTTCCATCACATTTTCGTTACCTATTTTCACCTTTGACTATAACTCTGGTTCCCAAGTATCAACTCTGGCTTTAGACTGCTTGGGTGAGAACTATCGATTTTCTCGAGCAGGGCGATGGAGCGATAACCCTGATAGATCAGCGCCTACTTCCCCATGAGAGGAAAATCCTCACAATAAAAACTCACGAAGAATTAATTGAAGCGATCCAAACCCTGGCTGTTCGTGGCGCCCCAGCCCTGGGAGTTGCCGGAGCGCTGGGGGTGGCTCTAATTGCTCTTCGCAGCAAGCAAGAAAACTGGAGCCAAGGCAGAAGAGACAGTGCAATTGCTGCCTTAAGAGCTGCTCGCCCTACCGCGGTCAATCTTGCATGGGGAGTTGATCAAGTAACTCCGGAATTAGTGAACGGCCCTTCCGCTGTTTTGAAATCAGCTCTAGCTATTAGCCGCGCTGATGGCCTTGCAAATCGAGCTATGGGAAAACTAGGCGCTGCCTATCTATTAGAAAAGTGTGAAACGAGAAAACTAAGGATCCTTACCCATTGCAATACTGGATCACTTGCAACAAGTGATTGGGGAACAGCTCTTGGAGTAATTCGAGAGCTAAGTGATCAGGGATATATCGAGGAAGTATTCGCCGATGAAACTCGCCCTCTGCTTCAAGGCTCTCGCTTAACGGCCTGGGAGTTAAGTGAGGCTGGAATTAATTATCGAATCCTTCCAGATGGAGCGGCAGCAAGCGCTCTATTCTCGGGATTAATTGATGCAGTATTAATTGGAGCAGATCGCATCGCAAGAAATGGCGATAGCGCAAATAAAATTGGATCACTTGGGGTAGCAGTTGCTGCTAAAGAGCGTGGCATTCCATTTCTAGTAGTTGCTCCAGAATCAACAATCGATAGATCACTTGCAAGTGGTGCTGAGATAGAGATTGAATTTAGGGCAGATAGCGAGGTAACCCACTTTGCTGGAAAAGCCGTCGCACCAGTTGGGGCAAAGAGTTATAACCCCGCATTTGATGTGACTTTAGCTAGATATATCACCGCAATTGTTACTGAGAAGTGTGTTTACCAGATTAGTAAAGGTGATGCGCTATGAACTATCCAGATTTAGAGAAATTAGTTACGCGCTCCAAGTTGATTGGAGCCGATCAATCTCTTGTTGTTTATGGAGGGGGAAACACCTCTGCTAAAGGTGAGATCACTGACTACTTGGGTCGTAATCGTTCGGTCTTGTGGGTCAAGGGATCTGGAGCCGATATGGCTTATGGCGAGGCTGTTGATTATCCCGCGCTATATCTCGATGAACTTTCAGCTCTTAAATCACAAGGTGAATTAGATGATGACACTATGGTTGATTTTGTTACCAGAGCTTTAGTTGATCCCAGTGCCCGACGTCCATCAATTGAAACTTTGCTCCATGCTTTTCTGCCAGCCAGGCACATCGACCATGTTCATGCAGATGCGATTTGTGCCTTAACTAATCATGAAGATGGCGCAGCTGCTGTCCGAGATGCTCTTGGCGAGGGCTTTGCATATGTGGAATGGATTAGACCAGGATTTAAGTTATCGAAATTGGTTAGTGAATTAAAGGAGTATCAAGGGGTTGTTCTAGCTCATCACGGTCTTATTGTCTGGGATGATGATAGCCAGAAGTGCTATGCAAAAACATTGGATGCAGTAGATAGAGCTAAGGAGTTCTTAGCAACGCTTAAGAGAAAGCCACAGGCTCAATTTGCTCATCAAGATCTAAGTAAAGAACAAATTCGAGAACTTCTTCTTCACCTACGAGGAAAAATTGGCAAGAAACAAATATTGCGAATTGACACACGACTTAGGCAGATTTCTGATCGACAAGACCTCGATAAAGTTGTTGCGGCTGGGGCTGCAAGTGCCGACCATATGCTTCGAATTAGGCCATGGTCTTGCATATTGACTCCAGAGAGCGTTGATGTAGCAGTTGACTCGTATAGAGCGCGTTATGAAGCTTATTTTGAAGCAAATAAGAATCTATTGCCTGAAGGTTATTCCAGTCATGGAAGTGATCCCAAGCTATTTATAACGCCAGGAATTGGGATGATTGCTGCGGGAGCAACAATTAGCGAAACCAAGATGATGGCTGATATTGCCTTCCATACCCATAGCGTTGGCTCAACTGTTGTTGACTCTTTCCCTAAACCCAGAACCTTGCCTGATAGTGAAATATTTGGCTTCGACTATTGGCCTATGGAGCTCTACAAATTAAAGTTAAAGCCTAAAGCCCCGCAGATGAGTGGCAACATCTTTATTGTTACTGGAGCAGGTAGTGGAATCGGAAGGGGGATTGCTTTACACCTTGGATCTCTTGGAGCAAATCTAGTTTTAGCTGACCTAGACCCTAAAGGGCTTGCACAAACTGAGGAAGAATTTGCTGCTGGAAAATTTTCAAAACCGCTCTTGGTTCAGGGAGATCAGAGCGATGAAAATGTAGTTATAGAGACTTTAAATAGAACCATAGATAATTTTGGTGGGCTAGATGGCGTGGTTTTGAATGCTGGTATTGGAGTGCCTGGTCCTTTAGAAGAATTAGATTCCTCTCAATGGCGAAGGGGATTAGAAATTAATCTCACAAGTTCATTTCTATTAACAAAACATGCCATGCGCATGATGCGTCTACAAGGCATGGGTGGCTCTCTGGTTTATATCGCAAGCAAAAATGCTTTTGCCCCCGGTGCTGGCTTTGGCGGATACTCAGTTTCAAAGGCTGGGATGATTCAGCTCATGAGAATTGCAGCACTTGAAGGTGGATCTATCGGAATCAGGGCTAATGCCTTAAACCCCGATGCAGTCTTTGATAACAGCAAACTCTGGGAAGGTGGAATTCGCGAGCAAAGAGCGAAAGAACATGGTGTAAAACCTGAAGAACTTGAGGATTTCTATGCCAAGCGCAATATTCTCAAAGCAAGGGTGCGTTCCTTAGATGTTGCTCGCTCCGTTGCTCATCTACTTTCGGACGAATCTTCTCGAACCACTGGCGCAGTAATCCCGGTAGATGGCGGAGTAGCCGCTGGATTTCCGAGATAGGACAGAGATGATCGAATGGAAGTCATTGCAAGACGAGGCAATAAATGCTTCTAAGAAGGCTTATGCCCCCTATTCAAACTTTCCAGTAGGAGCTGCTGGCTTAGTTGGTGATGGGCGAATTGTTAGCGGCTGCAATATAGAAAATGCTAGTTATGGCTTAACGCTCTGCGCTGAATGTTCCATGATCTCCAATTTACTTATGAGCGGCGGCGGAAGGTTAATTGCTGTGGTCTGCGTTGATGGCAAGGGAGAACTTCTCTCGCCATGTGGCCGCTGTCGCCAGCTTTTATTTGAGCATGGCGGAAATGAACTTCAATTATTGACACCATCTGGGCCTCAAGACATGTCGGTGATTCTTCCTTGGGGTTTTGGCCCTGATGATCTAGAAAAGAAGAAATAAAGAAAATGAGTGAAGCCTTTGATGCTGTTGAGATTATTTCAGCAAAGCGTGATCGAAACGAGTTAAGTGATCTGCAGATTGACTGGATTGTTGATGCCTATACCCGCGGAGTGGTAGCAGATGAACAACTCTCAGCCTTATTGATGGCGATTTTATTAAATGGAATGAATATGCGTGAAATTTCACGCTGGACTGATGCAATGATTAATAGCGGTGAGAGAATGAATTGGTCCAGTCTTGCAGTTCCAACAGTTGATAAGCATTCAACAGGTGGGGTGGGAGATAAAATCACACTTCCACTTGCGCCACTAGTTGCCGCTTGTGGTGCTGCTGTTCCACAACTATCAGGTAGAGGTCTTGGCCACACTGGTGGAACGCTCGATAAAATGGAATCAATTCCAGGCTGGCAAGCATCTCTAAGTCATGATCAGATGCTCAAAGTATTACAAGATGTTGGGGCGGTAATTTGCGCTGCAGGTGCCGGTTTAGCCCCTGCTGATAAGAAGCTTTATGCGCTGCGAGATGTGACCGGAACAGTACCCGCTATCCCACTAATTGCTTCATCAATTATGAGTAAAAAGATTGCTGAAGGAACTGGCGCCCTAGTTCTAGATGTTAAAACCGGATCTGGTGCATTTATGTCGAATCCAGAGAAAGCCAAAGAATTAGCAAGTGTTATGGTCGAACTTGGAAAAAGAGCGGGAGTAAATACCAGAGCCCTTGTTACTGCAATGGATGTGCCACTTGGACTCACCGCCGGAAACGCACTTGAAGTTCGTGAATCAATAGAAGTTCTTTCAGGCGGCGGACCAGCAGATGTTGTTGAGTTAACTTTAATTTTGGCAAGAGAGATGCTTGATGCTGCAAAGGTAAGGGGCAAAGATCCTGAAGTTGCTCTCAAAGATGGAAGCGCGATGGATCGCTGGAGAAAGATGGTTAAAGCCCAAGGTGGAGATCCTGATGCCCCGCTTCCCACTGCGAAGGAGAAGTTAGTTATCACTGCAGAGAAAAGCGGAACTATCTTTTCAATGGATGCGCTTAAAGTTGGAATTAGCGCATGGCGCCTGGGAGCTGGAAGAGCGCGACAAGGGGAGGCAGTGCAAGCAGGAGCAGGAATTGAAATTCATGCCAAACCAGGAGAGAAGATAATTAGTGGATCTGCACTATTTACTCTTCATAGTGATGATAGTGAGAGATTTGAGCGAGCTAAGCAAGCGCTAGAAGGCGCAGTTAGTATTTCTGAGAAGGGTGAAGTTGCAGAGAGATTGCCGCTTGTAATTACTAAGTTCTAAACACCAATTGGATGCCAGAGCGTCTTATATTCCATAAAGGAAAGAATCCGCTCAGGAGATTTTTCAGCTGAAAAACTATGAACTCTCTTTAAATTATCAACACTTGAAATGCGAAGAGCTGCAGCGCTTTTGCTATCAACACCACTTAAATCTAGGCCATCTATCTCCATATGCGAGGCTAAATGCGGGGTTAATTCATCACTTAGACCGGTGAGGATATTTACTACCCCTGCCGGGACATCAGATGTTGCAAGGCATTCAGCAAGAGTTATGGCAGAAAGTGGGCGCCTCTGACTTGCGAGTAAAACGGCGCAATTTCCAGCTGCCAATACTGGAGCAAGTCCTAATACAACACCTAGTAGTGAAGACTTTTCTTCAGCGACAATTCCAACCACGCCAAGTGGTTCTGCAACTGTGAAGTTAAAGAAAGATCCTGCAACAGGATTAGTACTTCCTGCAATTGTTGAAATCTTATCGCTCCATCCGGCATACCAGACCCAGGTATCAATGGCTTGTCTTACCTGCACTTGAGCTTGCTTACTACTAACAGATTCCATTGCCATAATCTCTGCAACAAATTGTTCGCTTCGACCCTCCATAATTTCAGCGATGCGATAGAGAATCTGTCCTCTGTTATAGGCAGTTGCAGAGGACCAAGATGAATGAGCATTCCTAGCTGCAAGAACTGCATCCCTTAAATCTTTTCTTGAGGCTTGAGCAGGATTTGCTATGAAGTTTCCTTTTTTATCTCTAATCTCATAGCTGCGCCCTGATTCACTTCGGGGAAAAGCGCCTGCAATAAATAATTTGTAAGTTTTCTTGATATCAAGACTCATCACTTAGCTCCCTTGAGATATGCGCCAAGTCCATGGCGACCACCTTCGCGGCCCCAGCCAGATTCTTTATATCCGCCAAATGGGCTTGCTGGATCAAATTTATTAAAGGTATTGGCCCAGATAACTCCAGCCTTTAAGTGATTTCCTGCCCAGAGAATTCTTGAACCTTTATCAGTCCAAATGCCAGCCGAGAGCCCAAATGGAGTGTTATTGGCTTTTTCTATCGCCTCTTGTGGAGTTCTAAAAGTAAGCACAGATAGCACTGGCCCAAAGATCTCTTCTCTAGCAATGCGATGAGCTTGAGTTACTCCTTTAAATATCGTTGGAGCAAACCAGAATCCTTTATTTGGAATCTGGCAAGGAGCAGACCAGATATCAGCGCCTTCTGCTTGTCCAGAAGATGAGAGTTCATGAATTTTTGCTAGTTGCGCAGCTGAGTTAATGGCTCCAATATCTGTGTTCTTATCCAATGGATCACCGAGGCGAATCTTGGACATTCTCTTCTGTAATTTATTTAAGAATTCATCATGGATATTTTCTTGAAGCAGAAGGCGAGAACCGGCACAGCAAACATGTCCTTGATTAAAGAATATTCCATTGATGATTCCCTCAACTGCTTGGTCAATTGGCGCATCTTCAAAGACGATATTTGCGCCTTTTCCGCCAAGTTCAAGAGTGACCGGGGTATTACTAACGGCAAGAGATCTGGCAATTAACTTGCCAACTTCGGTAGATCCAGTAAATGCAACCTTATCAATATCTGGATGTTTAACTAACGCAGCTCCTGTGCTTCCATCTCCGGTAATAATGTTTACGACTCCAGGTGGGAGGTCTGCTTGTTGGCACACTTCAGCAAATAACAGAGCGGTGAGTGGTGTCGTTTCAGCAGGCTTTAACACAACAGTATTTCCAGTAGCTAGCGCTGGCGCAATCTTCCAGGCGAGCATTAGAAGTGGGAAGTTCCAAGGAATTATCTGGGCTACTACTCCGTGAGCTCTAGGTTTTTCTCCAAAGCCAGCGAATTCCAACTTATCTGCCCAGCCGGCGTGATAGAAGAAGTGTGCAGCAGAGAGTGGAATATCGATGTCTCTGGTTTCCCTAATCGGCTTTCCGTTATCAAGGGTTTCAACTACAGCAAATTCTCGAGACCTCTCTTGTAGTAGACGAGCGATGCGAAAGAGATATTTTGCTCGCTCTTTGCCGCTCAGCTTCGACCAAACTTTTACATAGGCAGATCTTGCAGCCTTAACAGCCTTATCAATATCTACTTCATCGGCAAGTGAAATCTTGGCCAATACCTCTTCATTAGCAGGATTTATCGTTTCAAAGCGCTTCTTGTTATGAGAGGCAACGAATTTACCGTTTATATATAGCCCATAATCCTTTTTGATATTGGCTATCGCCTTCGATTCTGGGGCAGGGGCGTATTCAAAGTCACTCACTATTAATCCACCGTAACATAATTTGCGCTCGAATATCTGCCCGTACTTAATTTCATGCGTTGCAAAAGTAAATCATTTAATAGCGCGCTTGCTCCAATTCGAAATAGCTCTGGGTTAAGCCATTCAGCTCCTGCAATTTCCTTAACAAGCACTAACTGTTTGATGGCATCCTTAGTTGTCCTTATTCCACCAGCTGGTTTAACACCAATTCTGATCTGACTTAGCTCAAAGAAGTCTCTTACCGCCTCAAGCATCACTAGAACTACTGGAGCGGTAGCAGCTGGCGTAACTTTCCCAGTTGAGGTTTTAATAAAATCTGCACCTGCAAGCATTGCCAAGTAAGAAGCTTTGCGAACGTTATCTAGAGTTACTAGCTCACCTGTTTCAAGAATTACTTTTAAGTGTGCCTTATCTGAACAGATTTCTTTTATTGCTCTAATCTCATCAAATACTTCACCAAGTTGTCCAGAGAGAAATGCTCCGCGATCAATGACCATATCGATCTCAGTTGCGCCAAGTGAAATAGCATCTTTGGTGTCTTGCAGCTTAACTTTTCTTGAGGCTCTACCTGAAGGAAAGGCGGTTGCTACTGCGGCTACTGGGATACTTTGACCGCCAATTGAATCTAGATGTTTTCTAGCAATTCCAACCATGTCGTTATAGACGCAGACAGCTCCTACATGTGGAACCGAAGCATCTTGTGGATCGGGGCGGAGAGCTTTCGAGCAGAGTGATCTGATTTTGCCAGCTGTATCTGCGCCTTCAAGAGTTGTTAAATCAATCATGCTAATTGCCATATCGATGGCCCATTTTTTGCTGGTGGTCTTAATGCTTCTAGTTCCAAGCATCGCAGCGCGCTCTTGAGCGCCTATTTGATCTACGCCGGGAAGGGTTTGTAGAAATCTTCGCAGCGAAGTCTCAGAACCATCAATCAGATTTAGCGCTGACATAAGTAGTGAGTCTACAAGTTATGAAGCAAGAAGGGTACGTAGCTCCAGATCCAGCCCTTTAATGATCTCCTCGGCCTTTTCCTGATTATCGCTAACTACCTCGATGTAACACTTAATCTTTGGCTCGGTTCCACTAGGTCTTACAATGATTCGAATGTTTGGCTCAAGAAATATTCGCACGCCATTTGTTGGTGGCAGGCCACTTACTGGCTTTTCTAAATCATCAAAGCCAATCACGCGATATCCAGCAATTGACTGCGGAGTGTTGTTTCTAAACCTTCCGAGAATTGTGGTGATTTGTTCAACGCTATCCACTCTTACTGAAATTTGTCTGGTGCCGTGATAGCCATAATTGCTCCAGATTTCATCAAGGAAGTCACTTAGCGTCCTGGATTCACGCTTCAGATCTGTTGCTATTTGAACAATCATTAGGGCTGCGCTGATTCCGTCCTTATCATTTACTGAATTTGAATCAACTGCATAACCAAGTGCCTCTTCATATCCGAAATGTAGATTCTCTATTTTTGCTATCCACTTAAATCCAGTGAGAGTTTCAGCAAAAGGCAATTGGTAAGCCTTAGCAATTTTGCTTAAGATTGAAGATGAGACAATTGAGTTAGCAAGAGCGACGTTTTTATCTTTAGCAGCTCTGGCTAAATATTCACCAAGAATGGCTCCGACTTCATCTCCCCTAAGCATTCTCCAATTTCCACCTCTATCTGCAATTGCAACTGCGCAGCGATCAGCATCAGGATCATTGGCAATAACTAGATCTGCCGATACTTGCATTGCTTTCTTGATAGAGAGATCAATAGCTCCTGGCTCTTCAGGATTTGGGAATTTAACGGTTGGAAAATCTGGATCTGGCTCTGCCTGCTCGGAAACTAATATTGGGGGAGCAAAATTTGCTGCTGCAAATAGCTGCTCTAAAGTCTTTGTGCCAACGCCATGCATGGCTGAATAGACCACCTTGAGATCACTATTTGAGGTGGCAAGCTTTGCTGCGGCCTTGATATATGAATCAATTATTGTGTTATCTAAAACTTCTGCTCCGCTGCTTCGTTTTAGGGAGTTTAAATCGGGAACTTGAGAGATATATTCTGAAATCTGCGTATCGGCAGGAGAGATAATCTGTGATCCTTCATAGCGAATCTGATCAACTATTCCGCCTAAATAGACCTTGTAGCCATTATCTTCTGGTGGGTTATGACTTGCAGTGACCATAATTCCAACATCACACTTTAATTCTCTGACAGCATAGGCAAGCACTGGAGTTGGCAGAGCTCTTGGCAATAAATAGACCTTCATACCAGCGCCTTGCATTATCTCAGCTGTGTCTTGCGCAAAATCTTTAGATCCATATCTAGCATCTCGTCCAATCACAACAGATGAGAGATTGTGCTTGCGCATGTAAGTAACAAGACCAGCTGCAGTTTTTGTTACTACTGCTCGATTCATTCGTGAAGGCCCTGGTCCTAATTTGCCGCGCAAGCCTGCTGTTCCAAATTCTAGAAAACCAGAGAAGCAGGAGCGCAGCTCAGCTTCATTTTTATCTGCAAGGAGTCTTTCAAGTTCTGCTCTCGTCTTTGGGTCAGGATCTTGGCTTATCCACTGCTGAACTTGCGCTATTAGAGATTGATCCATAGGGCCAACTTACTACCGAGTACTTCTATTACTTAACTCTTTTATGTAATCCTCAGGAGCTCCTGCTTCACGAGCAGCGTTAACCATAATTTCTAGATAACGAGCTGATGGCATTCCGCCTTCAAAAGAATTAAGTACATAGATATAACAGAGCGGAGAACCATCCAGAGTTTCTACTCGCACTCTAATCTTTCGATATAGATCGGTAGTCACACCCTCCCATTGATCAAGGGCTGCTTCATCTGTTGCAGTTAGATCATAGATAGAGACAAAAACGCTATGGCCAGCATCTTCTGCAAGAGTTGCAACTGCTCCCTCCCAGCCAATTTCCTCCCCGCCAAAAGTTAAGCGCCAACCGCGTAGCCATCCAGTTCCGCGGTGCGGTGAATAAGGGGCTCTGAGAAGCATCTGCCTAGGATCAAGATTTGATCCATATGCGGCATATAAAGTCATGACAAATCAAACCATTGGTAACCTAATTTGTTAATGGCGCTGCGCAATAATGGCAGGGAAAGGCCAATCACATTAGATGTTTCACCCTCAATCCTTGAGATAAAAGGCGAGCTTCTTCCATCTAGAGTAAAGCCCCCAGCAACATTTAGAGGTTCACCAGTTGCTACATAACCATCAATTTCAGCATCGCTCATATTTGCAAAGAAAACTTTGGTGCTTACCACATCACTAATTTCAATCTCTTTCTCAGTGTCAATAATGCAATGACCAGTGTGAAGGAGGCCAGATTTTCCACGTAATTGTTTAGCTCTTGCAACTGCGTTCTCCACGCTTCCTGGTTTACCTAAACTCTGTCCCTGGAATTCAAAGGTGGAGTCACAACCAATTATTAGAGCAGGGTAGTTAATTTTTGCTCTCACTGTATGAGCTTTAACAATTGCCAGGGCTATTACTAGTTCTTTAGGGGATAGGCTTTGATAGTCAGAGCTCTCTTCATCAACTCCACTTACAATTACCTCAGGGGTAATTCCAGCGCTTTGTAATAATTTATATCGAGCAGGAGATGCTGATGCCAAGATTATTTTTGGCGCCATTATTTAAGCCCTTCCTAGAGCCCTAAATTTCCAACCAGATTTGACCCAGAGATCTCTATCTAGAGCGTTTCGACCATCAATAATAATTGCTTGATTAACTTGGTTTTTTATGGCAGATGGATTGATTTCTCGATAGATCTTCCATTCAGTTAAATGCAAAATCACATCTGCCCCTGCAACACATCCCTCAATACTTTCTGAAAAATCTAAATGAGAAAAGCGCGCTCTAGCAGGCTCAATCGCTTTGGGATCGTGAACAGTCACAGCTGCTCCTGCTTGGCTTAGTTGAACTGCGATATCGAGTGCGGGTGAGTCTCTAACATCATCACTATCGGGCTTAAATGCAGCACCCAACACAGCAATCTTCTTACCCTTTAGATCTTGCCCCAGGTCCACTCTCACCAAATCAATTACTCGCGCTCTTGCTCGCATATTTATCGAGTCAATTTCTCTCAAGAACTCAAGGGATTGTTGAGCTCCAAGTTCCTCAGATCGCGCCATAAATGCACGGATATCTTTAGGCAAACAGCCACCACCAAAGCCAATTCCAGCTTGCAGAAAGCGTGAGCCAATTCTTGGGTCATAACCGATTGCCTTAGCAAGAACAGTTACATCTCCACCAGATGCTTCACAGATCTCAGCCATTGCATTGATGAAGGAGATTTTGGTTGCAAGAAATGAGTTTGCTGCAACTTTTACAAGTTCTGCAGTTGGTAGATCTGCCCTTATCCAAGGAACTCCATCTTTAATAAGTGAGGCATAAACCTCTTTCAATACTTCCTCAGCGCGATCTGAAGTAACTCCTACAACCAATCTATTTGGCCTTAGGGTATCTTCAACTGCAAAACCTTCTCTTAAAAATTCTGGATTCCAAGCTAACTCAACTTTCTCATTTAACTTACTCAGCATATCTGCAAGGCGACCTGCAGTTCCTACCGGGACTGTGGACTTACCAACAATTAGAGAGCCAGCTTTTGCATGGGTCGCAACAGAAGCAATAGATGCATCAACATAGGTCAGATCTGCAGCTAGGCCATCTTTTTTCTGAGGAGTTCCTACGCAGATGAAGTGAACGTCGCAATCTTTTATCTGAGAGAAATCTGATGTGAACTCTAATCTCTTTGAATTGACCTCTGCCAGGAGAAGTTCTTCAAGACCTGGTTCATAAAATGGAACTTTGCCGCTATTGAGAAGCTCGATTTTCTTCTGATCTACATCGACTCCAACAACTTCAAAGCCAAGAGATGACATGGCAGCGGCATGGGTTGCACCAAGATAGCCAGTTCCGATTACTGAGAGCTTTAACATTACTGCCAAATACTAGCCGTTACATGGATTATCAGCGGCAGTTCCACTCTTAAATTTGTTGATGGTAGCAGGTGAAGAGGATGGATCAGGCCTTACCTCTTCAATTAAGGCTTCATCATTTTTGATTCTTTCAAAGAGTTCTGGAGCTAAGACTGGATCCCAGAGCACAGCAGCGCTTACTCCATTTTGATTGTAGTTGTAATACTTCAATGGAATAGTAAGTGTTCTAACGTTACTTGCTGAGAGATTTCGTAGCTGTTTACCTAGAGTTAATAAGTCGCCTTGACTTAATCCTTCATCTGTAACAACACTATCTAGCGCAGAGTTTATGAAATCAACCATCTTTACTGGGTTTAGTAATACTCCAGTGCTAGTTGCCTTACGCAGCATAGCGCCAGCAAATTCCTGTTGTCTCTTCATTCTTCCGAGATCACCTAAGCCATCAAAGACTCTGGTTCTAACAAACTTTAAGGAGTCGATACCATCTAGCACATGCGTTCCTGCAGGAAGGGTGAGATGGCTCTTAGGATCATTAATATCTTTCTTTGTGCAAATTTCAACGCCTCCCAGGGCATCAACCATGCGTACGAAGCCAACAAAGTTAAGTTCAACATAATGATCAATTCTTAAATCAGACATACTTTCAAGAGTTTCAATTAATAGTGGCGCGCCACCCCAGTTGTAGGCAGAGTTGATCTTTGAATAAGCAGCAGGAATTACTTTGCCTTGAGCATTATTATGTTCTGGTATTAGCGCATAACTATCACGAGGAATAGAAATTATTGCTGCTTTATCTCGCTTCTTTGAGATATGTATAAGTAGCATCGTGTCACTTCTTTTGCCTGCCGCAACATCAGTACCACCAACTCTTAACCGCTTAATCTCTTCTCGGCTCAATCCCTCTCGAGTGTCAGAACCAACAATTAAATAATTAACTGCCGAAGATTCTTTCTTTGGACGATTCTCTAGGCCTGCAAAGGCATCAACTCTTGGGATTGCTGCTGTGATCCGTCCCAGACCTGCCCAGGAGATAGCCGAAATCCCCACAATAGCTATCGAGGCTATGGTGAAGAAACGAATTGCCCGAGGGGATTTCACAGAGGCAAGAGTAATGAAGCGATAGCGTTTGAACGTTATGACTAGCCCACTTGAGCAAGGTAATACTGCTCACCTAGCCAATTACCCGCCCGTTTCCATAATTCTCACAGTAATCAATGAAGCACTTCATCTGCGCGCTGCAATTAAAGCTGCTCTGTCTTCAAACTATCAAGGCGAACTAGAAGTAATTATGGCAGTGGGGCCTTCAACAGATCAGACATGGCAAATTGCAAAAGAGTTAGCAGAACAAGATTCTAGAATCACAGTCCTTGAAAATACTTCAGGAAGAACTCCAAGAGGTTTAAATGCTGCGCTCAAGATGGCAAAGAATCAAATAGTTGTTCGCATTGATGGGCACTCAGAAATTGATAAGGAATATATTAGAAAAGCCGTCGAGACTTTGAAAGAAACTGGAGCAGTAAATGTTGGTGGCATTATGTTTGCTCAAGGAACAACTTCGTTTGAAAAAGCAGTAGCTATTGCAATGCGTTCACCAATTGGGGTTGGATCTTCAAGATTTCATGTCGGGGGAGAGGCTGGACCAACAGATACTGTGTATCTAGGAGTATTTCAAAAGAGAGCGTTAGATGCTGTTGGTGGCTATGACGAGAGATTTACCAGGGCACAAGATTGGGAGTTAAATTATCGCTTGAGAAAAAATGGTGGCGTAGTTTATTTCGACCCTGAGCTAAAAGTTATTTATCGCCCAAGAAGTTCGCTCAAGAAACTTGCTTTGCAATACTTTGAATATGGAAAATGGAGAAGAGCAGTAGTGCGTCAACATAGTCGAACTATTAATTTTCGCTATCTAGCTCCACCTCTAAATTTGGTACTGCAATTTATCTCATTAGCTCTAGCTGTATTTGTTTCATCACTGTTTTTAATTCCAATCATTTCTTATTTAGGCGCAATTACTTTGGCTTCATTAATTATTGGAAAAGGTCTGGCCCAGAGGATTTACTTGCCAATTGTTTTGATTTTCATGCATTTTTGCTGGGGATTTGGTTTCATTACCTCACCAAGAAAGCTAATTACCAACTAATTTCCTAACGCTGCGGTACCCTAAGAAATATGAAGAAAAGAGCGTTTCTCCTTACTTCCCTATCGCTTATCTTCTGTTTAGGGCTGAATGTAATTTCTCCTGCTCACGCGCGGACCCTAATACCGACTGATTTTCGTTTCTTTGGCTCAGGTTATGGCCATGGGGTAGGAATGAGTCAGATTGGAGCGCGAGGACAGGCGCTTGAATCAAAGACTGCGGTTGAAATTCTTAACTATTACTACCCAGGCACTGCAGTAACTGCTTATCCAGATAATCAACTTATAAGAGTAAATATAGCTAATTTAATTTCATCGGTAACGCTTAATACAGTTGGATCTCTTGGCGAGATTCGTCTATACCAGGGCGATATCCCCTTAAGTGAGAACCCTGAGCCATTTGGAATATATCCAGGTGATACAACTGCTCTCTTTACAAACTTTGCAGGAAGTGTAGTTCCAGCTCTCTCATCTCCTACTGCTAAATATGCCGCAATCAATCCTTCACCTGCTTGGACTCTTCGGTGGGACAGTGCAACTACAACTGCGCTTCTAACCAATGGTGCAACTGCTACTCAATATAAGTATGGTCAAATAGTCTTCAAGAGCGTAACCAATCTTCTTAGCTCATATCTTGCAGTAACCAATACCTTAAGACTTCATGATGAGTATCTCTATGGTCTAGGTGAAGTGCCTTCGTCTTGGCCAGCTGCTGCCCTCGAAGCACAAGCAATAGCTGCAAGAACTTATGCCCTGGGCAAATTATCTAGGCTTAGAGTTGAGTGCGATTGCAATATTTACAACACCACTGTGGATCAGAATTTTGTGGGTTATGCCAAAGAAACTGAGGCCATCTATGGAGTTAAATGGCGTGAGGCAGTTGATCGAACCTTTGTTGATGAGAATAACGCTCTAGTAGTAACCCTTGAAGACAAACCAATTCAAGCCTTTTACTTTTCATCAAGTGGGGGAGTTACGCAAAATGTTGTTGATGTTTGGGGAAGCCCCCTTCCTTACCTAACTGGAGTCCCTGATCCATGGAGTTTAGATCCAACAATTAATCGCAGATATGCACTTTGGTCGAGGTTTGTGCCACAGAGCGTTATGGCGCAAGCTTTTCTGCTACCTAATGTTGTGTCAATTACCATTAACTCAAGAACTCAAACTGGAAGCGTTAGTTCAATTACAGCAATTTCAAGTACTGGGGAAACCGCAACGCTAACTGGAGAACTCTTTCGAGCTAGAGTAAAACTTCCATCAACCTGGATTCATAACACAAAGGCAATTGTGAAGCTGCCTTTTATTGCTAAAGAGTGTCTACCAGGTATTGTCGAACGACCTCACTACTGCTTAATTTAATTAGAGTGCAGCACGCTATTTAAGCCGCCCCAAGTTCCACTTTTATTAAGTGCTTCAAGCGCGCCGCTCTGGGAATTTCTACGAATCAAAAGTGAATTTGCGCCAGATAGCTCTCTTGCTTTGACTACTTTGCCATCTGGTAGAAGTACTTTTGAGCCTGCAGTTAAATAGACGCCAGCTTCTAAAACGCAATCATCACCAAGTGAAATTCCAAGTCCTGAATTGGCTCCTAGAAGTGTTCGCTTGCCAATTGAGATTACTTCTTTTCCGCCGCCACTCAGAGTTCCCATAATTGAAGCTCCGCCGCCGATATCAGAACCATCGCCGACAACAACTCCTGCAGAGATTCGGCCCTCAACCATTGATGAGCCAAGAGTTCCAGCATTGAAGTTAACAAAGCCTTCATGCATCACCGTTGTTCCAGGTGATAGATAAGCTCCAAGTCTTACGCGATCTGCATCCGCAATTCGCACGCCTTCTGGAACAACATAATCAAGCATCCTTGGAAATTTATCTACGCCATAGATTGCAAGATAGCCATATTTAGTACGCAGCTTTAAACGCACCTGATCAAATCCAGTGATAGCGCAGGGCCCATGGGAAGTCCAAACAACATTGTTAAGAATTGAAAAAATTCCTTCAAGTGATAACCCATGTGGTTTTACTAGACGATGAGAGAGTAGGTGAAGTCGCAAGTAGGCATCAGCAACACTTGCTGGCGGCCTATCTAGCTCAATTTCTGTTTTAACCAGAGTTCGAGTTATCTCCCGCTCGATATCTGCCCCATCAAGGCTTGTTAAATCAACTCTGCTTGCTTCAGCTTCCCCTAGGCCTAGTTGATGAAAATAGGTATCAAGTATTGATCCATCTTTTGCAATGGTTGAAATCCCATAACCATATGCCGCGCTAGCTTTGCTCACCGTCCAACGCTACCAACTATTGGCTAGCACTTGCCCAGAGTAAGCGATAGAAAAAATCTGGCTTAGAGTGGGGCTATGAAAGTTGCCGTCTATTGCGCATCATCGACCTTAGTTTCAAAAGAGAATCTAGAGCTTGGCTTTGAATTAGGGGCATCCCTTGCCAAATTAGGCCATGAATTGGTCTGGGGAGGCGGCGCGATATCGGTAATGGGTGAGGTGGCCAAGGGTGCAAGAGAAAATGGCGGCAGAACAATTGGAGTTATTCCAGAGCGGCTAATGAGTGTGGAATTTATTGATCATGATGCAAGCCAGATGCATGTAGTAAAAGATATGCGCGAACGAAAAGGTTTAATTGAAAGCTTAGCCGATGGTTTTATCGCACTTCCTGGTGGGATTGGCACACTTGAGGAGTTATTGGAAATCTGGGTGGGAAGATATTTAGGTTTTCATAACAAGCCAATTGCGATTCTAGATTCAAGCGGAGTCTATGGCTCGCTTCGCTTGGCCCTCGATGACTTAACTGCGATGAACTTTATGAAACCAGGTCAACATGAGTTAGTTTCTTGGTGTAACACAATTGATAGCGCGATAAAGCATGTGACTTCATGAGCATGAATAATAAATCCAAACTTGCGGACTTTAGAGCCAGCGTAACTATCTCTGCTCCCATTGGTGAAGTTTGGGAAAAATTAGTTGATTGGAAGAGTCAAGGTCAGTGGATGGCTTTGACAAAGGTGAATTCAAGTGCGGATAAAGATGGCAGCTCAGGAATTGGTACAACAATTTCTGCATTTACTGGAATCGGGAAAATTGGCATCTGGGATGAGATGAAAATTACTACTTGGATTCCAGAGACATTTTGCGCCGTTGATCACTATGGTCGTTGGATTAAAGGAATTGGAGAATTTCGTCTAATAGAGATAGCGCCAGGTGAAACTAGATTTGATTGGTATGAACGAATCGATGCTCCAGCTGCGATTCTGGCCTTGATAAAACCAGGAATCTTGCTTGCTGTGAATTACTCCTTGGCGAAGTTTGCCCGAGGATTTAACAACTGAAGGGGCGCCATCGGCAGTAGCCTTAGCCTTGTGAGTAAGCAGAACCAGACATTAGAAGAGTTCATCGACTCTCTTCCTGAAGAAGAACGGATCGTGCTTACCCTTTATTACGTGAAGAGATATAGCATCGAGGAAATCTCAGAGAAAATAGGGGCTCCCAAGCGGGCAATTACGGCGGTATTGGCCTCTGGACGGATGAGAATGAGCTCGGCTTTCAATTTCCCACAAGGTAGCTAGATAAGGGATAATTCCCTCTCCCAGCTTGGAGCTGGGGCTTAAGGCTAAAAGATCTTTCAAGGATTGATTTAGAGAGAAGGCTAATCGATGGCAGCCATGAAACCCCGCACTGGCGATGGACCTATGGAAGTTACCAAGGAAGCCCGGAGCCTAGTGATGCGAATCCCGCTCGAGGGTGGCGGCCGCTTGGTAGTAGAGCTAAATCAAGAAGAGGCTCGAAATCTTGCCGACGTATTGAATGCGTCAATCTCCCTTCTTAAGAAGTGAACCTACCGATTCCGAAACTCGGAACGGTAAAACTTCCGGGGGAAATCTCGGAGAAATACTTTAAGAATTTTTCTCATATCGCTCTTCCGATAAAAGCAAAAGAATCTAAAGAAGAACCTGAAATAGAGATCGTTTTAAGCAAAAAAATCATACAGAGCATTGAAAAGATTTATTCAATTTCACTTAAAGATGAGATTAAGAAAAATGGCGGAACTGTTACTGGTAAAGCTGGAGAAGTAATTGATATTCCAGTATTGCAAGCAAGTGGAGATGTAGTTCGCATTCTCCTTGTTGGAGTTGGAGATTCAACTAATTCCCACATTCGCAGAGCATCAGCAGCTATTGGTCGAAAGATAAAGTCAAGTAACTCCTCAGTTCTCTCATTTCTAGTTGAAAAGGAAAGTGATGCTCAACTTCACTTTATCTCCTCTGCCCTTGCTACTTATATTTGGACTCAGAAAAGTGGCACAAAAAGCCTAACGCCAGAGATTACTCTTGTAGGAGATTTTGCTGAAGTCCTAGAGCGCGCAAAGGTGTTAGTGAAGTCAACCTGGAAAGCTAGAGATCTAATACAGACTCCCTCTAATATTAAAAACCCAGCCTGGATGGCTGCTCAAGCAAAATCCCTTGCAAAGAGCTCCACGCTCTCTCTAAAGATTAAATCTGGTCGCCAATTGGCAGAGTTTGGCGGGCTTAGCGCGATTGGTAATTCCAGTGTTAAGAACCCACCAAGATTTGTGGAGTTAAGTTATAAGCCAAAGGGATCAAAGAGGGCGCCACATGTGGTCTTGGTTGGCAAGGGAATTACCTTTGATACTGGCGGAGTTTCTCTCAAGCGCCCTTATGACGTAATGACTGCAATGAAAAGCGATATGGCTGGCGCAGCTTGTGTATTGATGGCAACAATTGCTGCGGCAGAATTAAAGTTAAATGTTCGAATCACAGCGCTACTAATGCTTGCTGAGAACTCACTTTCCGGCACATCAACTCGTCCATCTGATGTTATTACTCATTATGGCGGAACCACTGTTGAGGTAATTAACACTGATGCTGAGGGAAGATTAGTTCTAGCAGATGGTCTTGCTTATGCTGATAAGAATCTTGATCCAGATTATTTAATTGATGTTGCGACTCTAACTGGAGCTGCCACCCTTGGTCTTAGCCGATATTACGGAGCGATGTATACCAGAGACAATAAACTTGCCAGAAAGCTTGCAGATATTGGCGATTACACTGGAGATCAAATCTGGCACATGCCATTAGTTGATGATTATTCAATTGCGCTAGAGAGCAATATTGCAGACTTTAATCACACCGCTGATAAGTTTAAGTTTCAAGGAGGCTCAGTCACTGCGGCGCTATTTTTAGAAAATTTTGTTGGCAAGCGCAAGTGGGTTCATCTTGATATTGCTGGTCCTGCCAGATCCGAAGTTGATGCAGGAGAAAATGTTAAAGGTGGAACAGGATATGGAGTTCGCCTACTGACCCAGTGGCTAGCTACGCTGTGATGTCAGGCATTGGAGAAAAAGGATTTACGGAGAAGTTATTCCCCGAGCGCGGAGATATGCGCGCATTTTCAAACACCTTTATTCCAGAGACAGAGATAATTCAAAAAGCTAGAGCTCGAGGGCAAGAAATTGGTACCTACGATGCCACTCCAGCAGTGGGATCGCTACTTCGCTATCTCACTCATTTGATAGGAGCTAGCTCAATAGTTGAAATTGGAACAGGGGCTGGGGTTAGTGGTTTATGGATCTTCCAAGCGCTGAGCCCCAAGGGACTATTGACATCAATTGATGACGAAGTTGAAAACGCTAAATTAGCAAAACAAGCCTTTGATGAGGCGGGAATAAGTTCATCCCGATATCGATTAATTACTGGAAACTCTCGTGAAATTGTAGGAAAGCTGGCCGATAGCCTCTATGACATTTTTATTATGAGAAAGAGCGGAGATTTACTTGATGGAATTGAGAATGCGCACCGCTCACTTCGCCCAGGCGGAGTATTAGTCATTGATCGAGCGCTTCTCTCTGGAAAGGTTGCAGATCCAACACAGCGAGATGAAGATAGCGTGGCCTATCGAGAAGTTATCAAGGTGATTAAGGACTCAGCAACGCTCTGGCTTCCAATGTTGCTGCCAGTTGGCGATGGCGTAATGGTTGCGACGAAGATTTAATTAAAGAATAGGATAGGTGCATGTTCGGCATTGGAATGGGCGAGTTTCTAGGTTTAGTAATCCTAGGCCTATTTTTAGTTGGTCCAGATAAATTGCCTGAAGCAGCAAAAGATTTTGCCAGATTTATTCATAAGGTTCGTAACTTCACAACCTATGCCTCACGCGAATTAAAGGAAAATCTAGGACCTGGATTCGAAGATCTTCAAGTTACGGACTTAACGCCTAAGAAATTAGCCCAGAAAGTATTAGGAAATGCTTTAGATGATGTGAAGCCCCTAGCAAATGACCTTAAGAGTCAGGCCAAAGCAAGTAAAAAAGTTATTGATGAGGCTGCCAAAATAGATCCAGATTTACTATGAGCTTTTCAAGAGATGAAGTCATAAGTCAGATTCATAGCGCGCTTGCAAATGTCTCTGATCCTGAACTTCATAGACCTCTTCCAGATCTAGGAATGGTTGAAAGTGTTGATTTTGATAGCGGGTTAGCAAAAATCAAGATATTGCTAACTATCTCAGGATGTCCTATGCGAGATAAGTTAAAAAGTGATGTTAGTAGCGCAGTGACTAAGGTCGCTGGGGTTGAAAAGGTTGAACTTGAATTTGGGGTAATGAATGAAGCCCAGAGAGATAATGTTAAAAAGCTGCTACGTGGCGGGCGGGAGAAGTTCATTCCATTTGCTCAACCGGATTCTTTAACTAGAGTCTGGGCTATCTCATCTGGCAAGGGAGGGGTAGGAAAGTCATCAGTAACGGTAAATCTTGCGGCAGCGCTTAGTAAGCGCGGCTTTAAAGTAGGAGTTCTTGATGCTGATGTTTATGGACACTCAATTCCAAGGCTTTTGGGCATTGAAGGGCAGAGGCCAACAGCTATTGATCAAACATTTATTCCAGTTGAAACCAATGGAATCAAGGTAGTTTCAATTGAGATGTTCAAACCAGATCGCACAGATCCGGTTGCATATCGCGGCCCACTGCTTCATAGAGTTTTAGAACAGCTTTTAAGTGATGCGTATTGGGGAGATCTAGATTTCTTACTCCTCGATCTGCCTCCAGGAACCGGAGATATTGCAATTTCTCTTGGACAGCTAATTCCAGCATCGGAAATTATCGTGGTGACAACTCCGCAGATTGCAGCTGCTGAAGTAGCTGAGCGAGCAGGGCGAATTGCTCATCAACTGAAACAACATGTAATCGGAGTAATTGAGAACATGTCTGCATATACAGATCCGGTAAGTGGAGCTCAGGTTGCACTCTTTGGACAAGGTGGAGGGCAAGAAACTGCAAAAAGATTAAGCCAACTTGTAGGAGTAGATGTTCCGCTACTTGCTCAGATTTCATTTGATATCAAGCTACGTGAAGGCGGAGATGAAGGATCACCAATAGTCTTTAGAGATCCAGAATCAGATGCGGCTAAAGGCTTTTTTGCAATTATTGATCAACTAACAAAGCGAAAGAAATCTTTAATTGGCGTTCCGCTAGGAGTTTCTACATAACTGCCGTGCAAAACCAAAACCACACCCAGATGCCCAGTGGTCGTGACATTCCATTATTACTTCTCGGAGTAATTGGAATTGGAACTTCTGGTCCAGTAATTGCCTTGAGCGCAATGCCAATTATCACTCTAATTTTCTGGCGAAACCTTGGCGGAGCGCTAATCATGGCGCCCTTTGCATTGAGAAATGGTCAGTGGTTAAAGAGTGAAAATCGTCGAGGTCTTGCCTGGTCAATGGCAGCAGGATTTGTTCTAGCACTTCACTTTATTGGATTTTTCATAGCAATGAGATACACCACTGTGGCGGCAGGAACTGCCCTTACCGCTCTTCAACCAATATTTGCTGCCTACTTTGTGAAAAAACTTGGCGGCCATATTCCAAGGCGAGCTTGGATTGGAATGGTTATTAGCTTCATTGGAGTTTTAATCATTACTGGAGTTGATTTTCAGATTTCAACTAGAGCTTTCATTGGAGATATAGCAGCAATCATCTGCGCTGCTCTTGCTGCGCTATATGTTTTATTGGGCTCAAAAGCGCAACAAACGCTTGCAACTTCGACCTATACCACTTTATGTTACTTAACTTGTTCGCTCACAGCACTTCCTATTGCCCTTATCACTGGAGTGCAGCTAATTGGCTTTGAAGCTATGCAATGGTGGTTATTACTTGCGTTAATTTTGGGAGCACAGATTCTTGGCCACACAATGTTTAATCTCTCGCTTAAGAGAGTATCGCCAGCAATTGTCTCCTTAATTGTTTTCTTTGAAGTTCCAGTCGGCGCTCTTCTTGCCTTCTGGTGGCTAGATCAATTACCTCCACTTGGAACTGTTCCAGGATTGATTCTTTTATTGGCCGGGTGTGCGATATTTGTTATGCGCAGCAAGGATAAGGAAAAAGGGTAGCCTTACCCTCATGCTTATTGATTTACATACCCATACCAATGCAAGTGATGGTACTGATACGCCATCTGGGTTAATCGATAAGGCAATTGCGGCAGGTATTGGGGTATTAGCGCTAACCGATCATGACACTACCCGCGGTTGGCAGGAAGCATCTAACGCTCTGCTTAATCATCCCTCTGGTTCTGGTATGGAATTAGTTTTAGGTTCTGAAATTTCTTGCCAAGATGAAGATGGTCTAAGCATTCACATGCTTGGTCTGCTCTTTGATGCAAGCCATCAAGGGCTAATTGATGAACTTGATAAGACAAGAGAGCATCGTCTCTTTCGCATGGAGAAAATAATTACTCGTCTAAATGAAGCTGGAATTGAAATAAGCATAGATGAGGTCTATGCCATGCGAACTGGTGATGCCACACTCGGCCGGCCTCATCTAGCTGATGCTTTAGTTGCTAAGGGGCATGTGGCATCTCGCCAAGAAGCATTTGAAATTTTCTTACATAATAAATCCAAGTACTACGTTAATCACTATTCTCCAACACCAGAGGCTGCAATAAGGCTTATTAAGCAGGCTGGAGGTGTTGCCGTAATTGCTCATCCATTTGCTTCAAAACGTGGCAAGACTCTTACGGTAGAAGCATTTGATCATTTAATTGCTGCCGGACTTGATGGAATTGAAGTCGATCACCCAGATCACTCAGAGAGTGAGAAAGCTGAGCTAGTCTCACTTGCAATCGCGCGAAACCTTGTTATTACTGGCTCTAGTGATTATCACGGCGATGGCAAACTAAACCGATTAGCGCAATTCACCACAAATCCTGAACAATGGGCTCATCTTGAATCAAAGGCAAATCAGAGAAGGGTTGTGAAGCGATGAGTGATATCAGCACCATTACATTCGGTCTGCAGGCATTTGTCACCCTACTTGTGATTTTGGATCCGCCAGGTGCTACGCCAATATTCTTATCTGTTCTAGGCGATCGCACTCGCCGGCAGAGAACTCTTCTTGCCTGGCAAGCTGCTGGCACTTCACTATTTGTTATTACTTTATTTGCCCTATTTGGCCAATTTATCGTTGATTATCTTGAGATTTCTATGCCAGCGCTAAGAGGGGCTGGAGGATTACTACTTCTATTGGTCTCACTTGATCTACTAAAGGGAAGCGACTTTAGTGGCGGCGGAAAAATTCCAAAGAACTTGGCTTTAGTGCCACTTGGAACACCACTACTAGCAGGCCCTGGCGCAATTGTGACAATCATGCTCTTTAGTCAAGAAGTTTCCAACACTTCCATGACTTTTGCGCTTTCACTTGCTGTACTTGGAGCGCACTTAATAATTGGAGTTACTTTGATGTTCTCACTTGGCATTGTGAAAATCATAAAAGAATCTGGAGTGGCACTCCTTGCAAAAATTGCAGGTCTTTTAACTGCGGCAATTGCATTTGAGATGCTAATGACTGGAATCAAGGATCTCTTTGCCTCATGAGTTTAGGTTTCTTTTCCCCCGATTCCATTACCTGGAAAGTCCACTCAGATCCTTCAATGTTTGTGGGAGGAATAAGAGCGCTGCTTGAGCAAGCGCTGCATCCTGAAGCGATGGCAGGAGTGGCAGCACATTCCAACTTCCGTGAAGATGCATGGGGAAGGCTTGAGAGAACTGGAGATTATGTTGCAACTCTTACCTTTGCTAGCAAGGAAAAAGCCGAAAAGTTAGCTGCAAGAGTCAGAGGAGTTCATGAGAAGTTAAAACTTGATGATCAAAGGCTTCTGCTCTGGGTTCATATGGCAATGGTTGATTCTTTTCTAGATACAGCGCTTCGCTCAGGACTTGTTTTAAGTGAAAAAGAGCGTGATCAATATCTAGAGGAGATGGTGATATTTGCTCGCCTAGTCGGTATTGATGAGGAGAAAGTGCCAAGAAGCGTTGCTGAACTAGATGCATACTTCCTAGATATTAAAGATCAGCTTTCTGCCAGCGATGACGCAAAACGAGCTGCATTATTTATCGCCCTTCCTCCACTTCCTCCACTTCTTCGTTTTGGAACTCCAATTGCGCCGCTATGGGGAGGCATTACTTCCGTTGCAGCAGCCTCTCTTCCTAAGTGGGCTAAATCCTTATATGGCTGGCCAACACTTCCTGGCCAAGATGTTGCTACCAATATCGCTCTTAGATCCCTTCGAAGCGCTCTTCTTTTAGTCCCTGAAAGTTTAAGACAAACTCCTGAAATGAAGTTTGCATTTGCTCAAGTTGGTGCAGAGAAGTGAAGGTTCTTGTTGTTGCTAATAGCGCTGGTGGTGTTGGTAAAAGCACATCTGCCCACTGCATAGCGGTAGCGGCTAGTGAGTATGGCAAGAAAGTTTTGGTAATAGATGCAGATCCATCAGCTGGGTTAACTTTTGCTTGCGGAATTGAAAATCCTAGAGTGAGTACAAAAGAGTTCTTATCTGGCCAGTTCTCACTTGATGCCTCAACAATAAAAAGCGGAGAGCGCTTCTCAATCATTGCTTCATCTAGCCGTCTGTTAGCTCTAGATTTTGATCAAGTTATCTCACCGGCAAAACTAACTGAGCTTCTAGAAAGCTTTGATCTAGTAATAATTGATACACCAACTGGAGTTTCTAGAATTACTACCTACTTTATGGCTATTGCTAATCTAATTCTGCTACCCAGCACAACTGAAATTCTCTCGCTTCGGGGGGCGCTAAATTGTAAAGATTATGCCCAGAGCGCTGGCCATGGCGGGCTACTACAACTCTTAGTAACTAAAACAACGCAAGAGCTTGATGAAGAGTTTAAATCACTGATTGGCGATGATTTTTTACGCCTTGAGCCAACAATTCGCTCATCAGCGCAAGTCTGCCTATCGCAGAGTCAGGCCAAAAGCATCTTAACTCTAGATACAAAGAGTGAAGTTGCTGCAGACTATCGAGAAGTTACTTACTTACTCTTGGAAAAACTAGAACTTATTTAATTTAAGCGCCGGCAAATCCAACACGACGTTCAGCTATATCGCCAATCTCAATTGAACCGATTTTTCCTGCAGGCACCACAAACTGCCGACCTCTAATGTCAGTTAGCACTAGCGGGGCAGAAGAGGTCAGAGCCTTATTGACCAGCGCTAATACTTCATCACGATCAAGAGAAGTCTCTATCGTTAATTCACGAAGTTGATCATCAACAGATATACGAACTTCTGATTTTGCAGATTCTGATTTTCCGCTCTTTTTTGTACTCATAGCCCCATCCTAAAGAGTTTTAGTAGATTTTGCTTCTTCATATTTTCTAAACTCTCCTAACTCTGTAGCGGGAAGCCAGAAATTCCTCGCCAGAGTAGATTAGTAACTAGTGAGGTTGCTTCGGAGCGATTAATTTTTCCATCCCGCTCAAGCCAGTGGCGGGCGGTTATTTGGGCGCAACCAATAAGCCCAATTGCCAGCACCATAGATTCCTCTTTTGGAAAACCAGTATCTAGTGAGATAACAGCGCTAACTGCTACGGCGCAGTCATAGGTCATACGATCAAGTCTCTGTCTTACTTGAGGCTCTGCACTCATATCGCTTTCAAATAGCAGACGAAATGCGCCACCTTCATCATCAATAAACTCAAAATAAGCACCAACAGTTGCCTTGACTCGATTCTTATTCTCTTTATTTGAGGCGATAGCTTTTTGAATCGCAAAGACCAGAGAATCGATATGAACATCAAGAAGGGCAAGATAAAGATCTAGCTTTGAAGGAAAATGCTGATAGAGAACTGGCTTACTAACTCCGGCCCGATCTGCAATTTCATCCATCGCTGCTGCGTGATATCCCGAGGCGGTAAAGACCTCAAGGGCGGCGTTTAGTAGCAGAGCGCGTCGCTCATCGCGTGGAAGACGAACCCGATTATCAACTTTCTCGCTATTGCTCATCGGTGTCATGGTACGAGGTTTGGCAAGATTTCACTAATAGAACTCGTGTAGCCTTCCTAACCTCTATGAGAAAGCCACGCTTACTTCTAGTTCACGCCCATCCAGATGATGAGACTATAAACAATGGTGTAACGATGGCTAAGTATGTTGCCATGGGATATGGCGTAACTCTTGTTACCTGCACCCGAGGTGAAGAGGGTGAGATTTTAGTTCCAGAACTCGAACATCTTGCAAGTGGAAAAGAAGATGCTCTTGGTCCAATTCGCGAAGTCGAATTAGCAAATGCAATGAAAGTATTAGGAGTGGTAGATCATCGCTTCCTTGGTTCTCCAAGTAAATCATGGCGCGATAGCGGGATGATGGACTCAGAGCCAAATTCTAGGAAAGACAATTTTTGGAACGCTGATGTGAATCAAGCTGCTGAATCTTTAGTTGAGGTAATTCTTGAGACTAAACCTGATGTAATGGTCACCTACGATGAAATCGGTGGCTATGGACATCCCGATCATATTCAAGCCCATAGAGTTGCGATGCGAGCAAGTGAATTAGCAGCTCAGCGCGGCTGGCAGATTCAAAAGATTTACTGGAACACGATTCCGATTTCAATTATTGAACAGGGAATTGAGGCAATGAAAGGCAGCGGAAGTGATTTCTGGGGAGTGGAGAAGGCTGAAGATTTCCCTTTTGCTCAACCAGATAACCTAGTTACAACGGTAATTGATGGCCAAGACTTTGTTGAAAAGAAAATGGATGCGATGCGAGCCCATCCCACTCAAATTGCTGTAGATGGACCATTTTTTGCACTCTCAGATAATTTAGGCTTTAAAGTTTGGGGACAAGAGTATTACCGCTTGGTCTATGGAAAAGCTAGCGCACCATTTAATGAAGAGGGACGCGAGACCGATCTATTCTCAGGAATTCAGCTATGAAATCATTAATTAGTTTGCTCTTTGGAGCATTAGTTGGGGTCTCTGGAACATTTCTGCATAATGCATATAGACCTTTTGGGTTAATAGTCTCATTACTAGCGCTATTTATTGGACTTCGATTAGTTAGAAATATGTATCTCTCTAAGTTATCACTTGCACTCTTTGCCTTTGGTTGGCTATTTGTAATTGTTAGAGCTTCAAGTCTTGGTAATGGCGGTGAAGTTCTAATTGAAGCAAATGCTTATGGCAATCTCTTTGTATTTGGGGGAGCAGCTCTTATTTCCTGGCGCCTACTTAAGAGGATTTAAGTTCTAGCTTCTCCAGCTCCAGCTCTGGCCCGATGGTGAATCGTTTATTGCAATTCCAAGTAAGAGAAGTTGATCTCGTATCTGATCACTTAAAGCAAAATCCTTGTTTTCTCGCGCTCTCTGTCTTGCCTCTAACAAGACTCTGGCTTCATCCGGAAGCTCTTTAATCGGCATCTCTTCCAGTAGTTTTAGAGCAAGAAGTGGTTCAAGATTTTCTAAAATCGCTGCCTTCTGGCCATCTGAAAATTGATCATCCTTTTCAAGGGATCTGAGCTTGATCATCACTTGGGGAGTATCTAAATCTGCCTGAAAGTGAGCAAGAATTGCTTGAACAAATGCGCTAGCTTCTACTGAATAATCCTTGGGTGCCAATTTCCATTGTTGATATTTAGCTCTCAAGCGCTGCAATGTTGAATGAGCTGCGCTTATTGAGTTCCAGGATAAATCCATCTGAGAGCGATAACGGTTTTCAAGAAAGCAAAATCGCAGTGAAAGTGGATCAAGCCCGCGCGTGATTACATCAGAGAGTAGAACCACATTTCCAGAACTCTTTGACATCTTTCTTCCTTCAAACAAGAGATGCTCGCCATGAAGCCAGGCGCTAACTGCTTCACCTTTGACTAAAGGATTTGATTGGGCTCTCTCGTTTTCATGATGGGGGAATCTAAGATCAATGCCACCAATATGTAGATCGACATGTCCTTGCAGATAATGAAGCGACATTGCAGAACATTCAATATGCCAGCCAGGAAATCCTGGACCATAAGCTGTCTGCCAGATCATCTCTCTGCGATTACCGGCCGCTTTCCAAAGGGCCCAATCGGCATGAAATCTCTTTGCTCCAGCTTCAACATATTCATAGCGATGACCAGGTTTTAGCGCATCGAGGCGATTTCCACTTAACTGGCCATAACTATCAAATTTAGTACTGTCGAAATAAATTGAGGAATCATCACCTTGATAAGCAAGTTCAAGTTCAGTTAATTTCGCAATGTGCTCAAGCATCATTTCGATGCACTCACTCGCTCTGGGATAGTGATGAGCTGGGAGAATGTTTAGCCTTGCTAAGTCTTCATGAAACTTCTCTTCATACTCTCTGGCAATAGAGTATGGATCTCGCTTTTCTAGTTTAGATTGGGCCAACATTTTATCTTCTTCAAAATCTTCACTCATATGGCCAACATCGGTAATGTTTTGTACCATCTTGACTTTCAAACCAGAGAACTCCAGAGTCCTTCGAACTAAATCACTAAGCAAAAAAGTCCTTAGATTGCCAACGTGAGCGTCGCGATAGACTGTTGGTCCGCAACAGTAGATTCTCACCACTTGGCCATCGCTTGCAGTAATAGGCAGCACTTTTCGCTCTAAAGTGTCATAGATATGTAGCCCATTATTTGGTTTTGGCTCGCGCTTCACCCCCTTATTTTGTAGGATTAGGCCCTGCAATGTAAGCATCGCTTATGCCAATTCGGTGTTTATATCTTTTAGATTTTCTCTGAAAGGAGTCTCAGGTGACATACATCATCGCCCTTCCCTGTGTAGATGTAATGGATAAATCATGTATTGAAGAGTGCCCCGTTGATTGCATCTATGAGGGCGATCGAATGATGTATATCCAACCTGATGAGTGTGTGGATTGCGGCGCATGTGAACCAGTTTGCCCCGTTGAGGCGATTTATTATGAAGATGATGTTCCAGCGCAATACAGTGAATATAAGGAAGTAAATGCAGAATTCTTTGACGAATTAGGCTCACCTGGTGGGGCAGCAAAAGTTGGAAGAGTTGGCAAAGATCATCCAGTCCTTCTGCAGATTCAGAAAAAACCTGCAGGCGAGTAAGTAGGCGAAGATAAAACTCCCTGATTTTCCTTGGGATGCCCTAGCGCCATACGGGCAAAAAGCCCGAGCCCATAGCCAGGGAATCATTGATCTCTCCCAGGGCACTCCAGTTGATTCCACCCCAGATTTCATTCAAGAGGTACTTAAATCAAGTAGTGATTCACCAAGCTATCCATTAACCACTGGAAGTGCAGCGCTTAGAGAGGCGCTAAAGAAATATTGCGTTGAAACACTCGGCGCAAGCGGCGACTTTGATGTGCTGCCAACAATTGGCTCAAAGGAATTAGTAGCCCTGTTGGCATATCTACTGGAGGCTAAATCAGTTTTAATTCCAGAAATTGCCTACCCGACTTATAAAGTCGGAGCGCTACTGGCTAGAGCAGAAGTCCTTGAAGTTGGAATTGATGCCATTACTTGGCCCAAGAAAGCTGATTTAGCTTGGATTAATTCACCATCAAATCCAACAGGTCGGATTCATAGCAAGGAAGAACTCGAGGCCTGCCTCACCTGGGCAAGAAAATCTGGCGCAACTCTTGCAAGCGATGAGTGCTATCTGCCTTTTACAAATGGAATTCCAGCTCACTCTATTTTGGCAATCGCAAATGGTGATAACACCTCAGTGCTGGCGGTTCATTCGCTCTCAAAGCGATCAAATATGGCGGGCTATAGAGGGGCATTTGTTGCTGGCGATCCTAAATTAATAGCGCAATTACTAGAGATTAGAAAACATATGGGGATGATGCTTCCGCTGCCGATTCAAAAGTCGATGGCGATTGCGCTTTCAGATCAGAGCCATGTTGATAATCAGGCAGGAAAATATCAAACAAGGCGAGAGGTGCTTGCTAGAGCGCTAGTAGCAGCAGGTTTTAAAATTGAGTTTTCAGAAGCTGGGCTATATATCTGGTGTAGTAGAGATGAAAAAGATTGGGATAGCGTGGATTGGTTTGCAGAAATAGGAATTCTTGTTACGCCAGGAAGTTTCTATGGAAGTAAAGGCGATAGCTATGTGCGCATCGCCCTAACTGCTAGCGATGAAAGCATTTCAAGCGCAGCCTCTCGTATCATCGCGGCAGTAAATCGATGATAAATAAGGCTATTTTGCTCGTTGGTGGCAGAGGAACTCGCCTTGCAGAACTTACAAAAAATACTCCAAAGCCGATGCTAAAAGTTGCAGGAGCACCAGTTACCGAGCATCAAATTGCTAGAGCCCAAGCAGCTGGAGTAACTGAGATAGTCCTTGCAACTTCATATCTAGCTGAGGTATTCGAGCCTTACTTTGGCGATGGCTCAAAGTTTGGCATTTCAATTAAGTATGCAATAGAGGAATTACCCCTAGGAACTGGCGGAGCAATCTCAAATGCAGCAAAGTTTTTAAACTTAGCAGAAGATGAATCTGTCTTTATTTTTAATGGTGATGTTCTAAGTGGCCATGATCTAAAAGCGCAGGCGCAGTTTCATGAAAGCAAGGGCGCTGATGTGACGCTGCACTTAGTAAGAGTTAATGATGCTCGCGCCTATGGCTGCGTTCCAATTGATTTAGCTGGCAAGGTTTTAGAGTTTCTAGAAAAGATGGATCAGCCGAAGGTAAATACTATTAATGCTGGTTGTTATATTTTTAATAGAAGCGCAATTGTGCAGATCCCCCAAGATAGCGTGGTAAGTGTTGAGAGGCAGACTTTCCCAGAACTCTTAAAGAGCAAGAGCGCTCTATATGGATACGTCGATGACTCATATTGGATTGATATGGGAACCCCAGGCTCATACATAAAAGCTTCAAAAGATTTGATTTTGAATTCTGCGATATCACCTGCAACTAGGGGAGTAGTTGATGGAGTAATGATTGCTAAAGATGCAGCGGTGGATGCCACAGCAATAATTTCTGATGGCTCTGCAATTGAATCCGGGGCAGTAATTGGATCGAACTGCCAAATTAAAGGATCAATTATTTCGGCAGGGGCAAGTATTGGTGATGGCTCGATAATCGATAATTGCTATATCGCACCTAATGTTTCAATAGCAAGCAATGAAAAAATATTTGAGAAAATAATCAGTAATTAGCCCACTTTTGCCCCAAAATTAAAGGAAAAATCGACAAATTGGGGATTAATTTCTACCCAAAAAAAGTGGCCAGCAACTTGACACATCCGAATAACAAGCGTGTAATTAGTCCCTAGTAGGCCCACCATCGGGCGTGGGCTCTGTTTTTTAGGGGTATAACTGATGACTGATGCTCGTCGAATAGAGCAGACTTTCATTCCTGGTCCAAGTATCCAATTGGGAAATGGCGAGATCGTTGAGCTATCGTGGCAAGAGCGAGCGCTGTGTGCCCAAACCGATCCGGAAGCTTTCTTCCCTGAAAAAGGTGGTTCAACCCGTGAGGCTAAGCGAGTTTGTCTCTCATGTGAGGTCAGACAAGAGTGTCTTGAATACGCTCTGGCACATGATGAGCGCTTTGGAATCTGGGGCGGACTATCAGAGCGTGAACGCCGTCGCCTTAAGCGCCGGCCAGCTTAAATCTAATAACTATAAAAAAACGAAGTTATTAATTCAAAGAGTTAAGGGAACCTGGTCTAACTTTTTATTTAAACAAGAGGCGGTGTAATGCCTACTTTGGATAATAACTTTGTCACCGCAATCATCGTCTCTCACAATGGAGCTCTCTGGTTACCTGAAGTTGTTGCATCCCTTGCCAAGCAGAAGCGGGCAATAGATCAAATAATTGCTATCGATACTGGCTCTGAAGATAGCTCTGTGAAGTTACTGCGAGGAGCTGGTATTGCCACCATCTCCACCGCTAAAGAAACTGGCTTTGGCGCAGCAATTAAAGAAGCGCTTAGTAATCCTAAAGTTAAACGAGGAAATGAATCAGAAACAGAATGGCTCTGGCTAATTCATGATGATTGCGCCCCGGATGCATACGCGCTAAAAGAGCTCCTAGCGGCCCTTGATGAGCGACCAGCAGTTGCAATGGCTGGTCCCAAATTGCGCGGCTGGCATGATCGAAACCACTTATTAGAGCTAGGAATAAGTATCGCCTCAAATGGCGCTCGCTGGACCGGACTTGAATATCGCGAAGCCGATCAAGGCCAGCATGATGGAGTCAGTGAAGTTTTAGCTGTTAGCACAGCTGGCGCATTAATTCGCCGCGATGTCTTTGAAGAGTTAGATGGACTTGATCCAGAACTTTCCTTATTTAGGGATGATGTTGATTTTGGTTGGCGCGTGCATACTGCAGGCCACTCCGTAATCGCTGTTCCAAAGGCGGTTGCATATCACGCTGAAGCAGCTTCAAATGAACGCAGGCGAATCGATGTCTCAGATGCCTTTCTTCATCGCCCACTTCTTCTAGATCGAAGACATGCGGCCTATGTTTTGATGGCCAACACATCTTGGTGGCTCCTGCCGCTAATTGCCCTACAACTTCTCTCAGCATCTCTATTTCGCGCAATTGGTTATCTGCTAGCAAAACTTCCAGGATATGCCTTAGATGAAATTGCAGCTGTTGCTCTGGTTATTTTGCAGCCACAGGACTTATTTAGAGCTAGAGCAAAGCGCAGAAAGAATCGCTTAGTTTCATCAAGAGTCATCTCGCGCTTTGTTCCACCTAGAGGATCGCAGCTGCAATTAGCAATTGAGCGAGCTGGCTCTGCTATTTCTCGCAGTTGGCGCCGCTCATCTATATATGAAGAGAGTGGGGGTACTAGCTCGGCTCTAGATTTAAATGATGAGGCTCTAGAAAATGCTGATATTGATTTAGTTCAGGCTCCATCACCAATTAGATGGCTAACTCGCCGACCAATACTTAGCGTTTCACTTCTTGTTGTTTTATTGACCTTGATTGCCTCCCGTAATCGCTTTGGAGCGATAGTTGGTGGCGCTCTAGCAGCAACGCCTACTAAGGCCTTTGAGCTATTTTCAATGTATTCCGATTCGTGGCATACGGTAGGCCTTGGCTCAAGTACTAGTGCGCCGCCTTGGGTTGCCTACATTGGATTTGGCTCATTACTTACTGCAGCAAACTCCTCACTATTTATTACTGGATTATTTCTGTGCGCAGTTCCACTAGCGCTCTGGGGTTCATATTCACTTGCAAAGAAATTTACTAATCTCCACTTTCTTGCCCTTATTGCAGCTCTGCTTTATACCTTTTCGCCAACCACGTTAAGCGCTATCAATAGCGGCAGATTGGGAACCTTAGTATTAGTGGTGATTGGACCCTGGTTGATTAGATCGCTATTTGGACTAGAGCAACTTGAGAATCTATCTTGGCGAAAGACTTTCTGGATTGCGCTTTTATTGACCTTTGTCTGCGCCTTCTCACCGATGACATTTATGTCAATTCTGCTCTGGCAGATTATTTTGGTGATCTTTGATGTAATTGCATTTAATTCTAAAAATAATGCGATGGATAAATTAGTCTTTGATAGAAGAAATGCCCGCCGTATTGCGGTGACAATTGCTCCTCTAATTGTTAACGCCCCTTGGTCTATTGAATTTATTCTTCATCCCTCGAGAATTCTCCTTGATCCAGGCTTAAGTCTTGCTGGCGGCGAAGTCCTCTCATTGCTTTTAGGAAATCCTGGTGGAGTTGGAGCTCCACCGATTTGGATAATTTCACCGATACTTCTAATTGCTGTAATCGCTATCTTTGTTAGTAAGACAGCAAGATTAGGAGAGGTGGCGCTATTTTTTATAGCCATTGCAGCGCTACTTGGTTCAAGGCAGGTTTCAGGCCATGGCAGTTTCACCCCAGAGCAACTCTGGGTTGGGTCGCTTCTGGTGATTCCAACCTTAACTGCGCTACTTGCAGCAGTAATAATGATTGATAACTATCTACCTAGCCTTAGCCAATCTAATATTGATTATCGCCACATTCTTCTTGGCTTTACCTCTCTAATTTCTGCGCTCTCCATTCTTGCGTCAGCTACATGGTGGTTGGGATCGGCTAACAGCGCTCCAGTTCAAGCCAATTCAAAATCTGCACTTCCTGCCTTTCTAAGTGCTAGCGCCCAGACTGAGGGGCGTTATAAGACTTTAGTTTTGAGAGCAGAGTCTTCAAAGGTGAAATATTTCATTGCTCGAGATAAAGATCTGCAACTCGGACAAGCCGATGTTATAACAGGACTTGCTCCAGTAGTAACTAAGGCAATAAATGATTTAATTGCTGGATCTGGAGTTAGTAGCAGTAAAGTCTTTGCTGAGTTTGGGATTCGATATCTCTTTTTAGCAAATCCGATTGATGAAGAGCTAGTAAGAACTATTGATGGCGCAGGTGGATTTACTAGAGCTGCCTCAACTGATGAAGGAATAACCTGGAAAGTTCCAGGAGCGCTTGGCCATATCTCATTTCTATCTCAAGATGGAAGCTATTCGGTCTTGCAAAGTGGTGAAGTTGGCGCAGCAGGAACACTTACATCTGCTGGCGTAATAATAATTACTGAAAAGTATGACAATCGCTGGAAGATGCTTCTTAATGGAACCTATCTACCTTTAACCCAAACTGAAAATGGAGTACCAAGGTTTTATGTTTCAGAACCGGGAGATTTCCTAATCTTCCATGACGCCACCTCAAGAAGAGCCTGGGTCTCGCTACAACTATTGACCTTTCTGACCTTAATTATTCTCGCTCTTCCTGCTCGCCGCAGGAGAAGTCAGATGAGTGAGCAGGAGTTGGCATGAAAGAGACGCGCGCCAGCTTTGCACTTTTGATTTTTATCATTATTGCCCATATTGCTCACCTACTACCTCAGAGCTCTTCTAATTCTGTTGTTACTCAGTCATATCCAGCAACGGCGTGTCCTGCTGGAGTATCGGGAGCAAAAGCAACTGCACTGCTTGCAACTAAAAATATTGAGATAAGAAATATCAATCAACCAAGTGCAGCGCTAAAGAAGAATGGCTCGGGAAGCTATCCACTTAATCGTGGAGCAATTTTGGTGGCTGGAAATCCTGCAAATACCAATGTAATTATGACCAGATCTGGCAAGTGGAGTAGCGCTGCTACCTGCACCATTAGCGGCCCGATAAATTGGTTTGTTGGCGGAACAGCTAATGTCACCAGTCAATCAAAGTTGATTATGATCAATAGTGGTTTAAGTGATGCCCTAATTGATCTAACCGCTTACTCTGAAAGTGGCGCAAGTCAGAGCCTTCCAGTAACAGTTAAAGCCTCATCTGAGAAAGTTGTTCGCATTGACTCGCTCTCACCTGGTTCTGAGCGAATAGTTTTAAAGGTTGAAACTCGAAGTGGTCGCATCACTTCATATCTACTAGATGAGCGGGTGCGCGGCTTAAGCAATATTGGTGGAGACTTTGTTCCAGCAATGTCAGAGGCAGGCAAAGAATTAGTAATTGCTGGTCTTGCGGTCAAACTGGGTCCTAGTAGCTCGATTAAACATACCTTGAGGCTGATGAGCGTTGGAGAAGTTGATGCTAGCGCTAGCGTTGAAATCATCTCACCTGATGGGGTCTATGTTCCAGTTGGAATTGGCGAGATATCACTTAATGCTAGAGAAGTTACAGACATTGATCTAAGCAGCGTTGATTTCGGTAGCAAAGCATTTGCCTTAAAAATTAGCGCAACTGAGCAGATAGTTGCATCGGTTCTATCTGAAGTTAAGAGCGGATCAGTTTCAGACTTTACTTGGAGCGCTCCAAGCCAGAGCTTTAATACCGTTTCATTTAATATTTATGGCCTTGAGCCAGTAATTAGCTTTGTCGGGGAGAAAGTAATCCTCTCTATAGTTTGGAGAGATAGAGAGGGCAAAAGTAATAGTGGATTGATTCGGGGCGATGAGATCGTTAATTGGCGAGTTCCACCAAATGCCAGGCTGTTAACTATTAGTAGCGCAACCCCGGTGGTTGCAGCGATGAGTTGGATAAGTGGTGATGGGGTTGCTCGCCTTGGTATTGCGCCAAGTACAAACCTGGAGAGTGCCACAAAGCCAATTGCTGACATTGCAGTAATTCAGCCTCGCGGCTAGTAAATCCCATAAAAGTTGGAGGTAAGCGACTAATCTCGCGCCATGTCATCAACTAATAGCTCAAGGCCAAACTCTCGCCCTAGCGCTGTTGGCAGACGTTGCACGCGATCTGGATGTAGCGCGCATGCAATTAAAACTCTTACCTATATCTACTCTGACTCCACAGCGCTGATTGGACCACTTTCAACATATGTTGAACCACATGCCTATGATCTCTGTATTGAGCACTCAGCTAAATTAACAGTGCCGCAAGGCTGGAGCGTAATTGAACATAACCCTGATCGAGAAATAGTTGAACCTTCTCCAGAAGATTTAATCGCAATTGCTGATGCAATTCGCCAGAGTTTTGCTGAAGAGATAGCGCCAAAGGCAGTAACTCCTGAAGTTGGTCGTCGTGGCCATCTTCGCGCGATTCCAGATAATAAGTAAGACCGCTAAGATTTAATAGTGGATCAAGAGCTGCTTGATAAAGTAATTAAGGCCTATGACATTCGTGGCCTGGTTGATGAAGAGATAAGCGCTGACTTCACCTTTGCACTTGGAATCGCCTTTGCTAAATTTATTGAACGAGAGCGCGAGCCAGCAACCATTGTTGTGGGAGAAGATATGCGCCCATCATCTCCGGATTTAGCTACCGCATTTTCAGATGGCATAACCTCACAGGGACTTGATGTAATTCGAATTGGACTCTGCTCTACTGATCAACTTTATTTTGCATCAGGAGCTCTCAATATGCCGGGTGCAATGTTTACTGCTAGCCATAATCCAGCGCAATACAATGGAATAAAGCTATGTAGAAGCGGGGCTAAGCCAATTGGCCAAGAGTCAGGGCTGGCTTGGATTAAGTCGGCAATAGCTCAAGGATTTCCCATTCCAAATCGCCCTATGGGAAAAGAGCGGAGCCAAGATTTACTAGCCGATTACGTTAAGTTTCTTTTCTCACTCTTTCCAGAGAAGGCTTTCGCGCCAGATTTTCAATCAAGGCCGCTACGAATTGCAATTGATGCGGGAAATGGGATGGGAGGGCATACCGCGCCTGCAGTTATGCGAGAGATTAATGCAATCGTTGATGGCATCTATTTTGAATTAGATGGGAGTTTTCCAAATCACGAGGCAAATCCGATCGAGCCTAAAAATTTAGTTGATCTGCAAAATCTAGTAAAGGAGAAAGGCTCAGATATTGGTTTGGCATTTGATGGAGATGCTGATCGCTGTTTCTTAGTTGATGAAAAAGGAAATCTTGTCTCACCGTCTGCCTTAACTGCGCTAATTGCAAAACGAGAACTTGCTAAAAATCCAGGTGCTTCAATTATCCATAACTTAATTAGCTCCAAAGCTGTTCCTGAAGTAATTACTGAGTCAGGTGGTAGACCGCTTCGCTCTAGAGTTGGACACTCATATATAAAACAGATGATGGCAGATGAAGGCGCAGTCTTTGGGGGAGAGCATTCAGGACATTTTTATTTTAAAGACTTTTGGTCAGCCGATTCAGGAATGCTTGCTGCCCTTCATGCAATAGCAGCACTTCTTGAAAGTCAGATTCCGCTATCTGAGTTAATGCAGAGCTTTAATCGATACAGCCTAAGCGGTGAGATAAATACAACCGTTGTTGATCAGGGCAAAGCGATAGCTAAGATCAAGTCCCACTTTAAAGATTATGAGCCAGGCTTAACCTTTGATGAGCTTGATGGTCTCACTGTTAACGCTAAGAGTTGGTGGTTTAACCTTCGTTCTTCAAATACTGAGCCGTTATTAAGGCTAAATGTTGAGGCCGATACCCAAGAGCAGATGGCTTCTATGCGAGATCTGGTCTTGCAGTTAATCAGAAACGGGTAAACTACGCCTTCTAATCAGAGGCAAGCTCTAAACCCATCAGGAGAGAAATTTAAGTGAATCCAACAACTATGACTACGCCAAAACATGACATTGCTAATGCTTCACTTGCTGCTGAAGGAAAGAAGCGGATTGAATGGGCTGAGCGCAATATGCCAGTACTTGCTCAAATCAGAGAGAGATTTGAAAAAGAGCAGCCATTTAAAGGTGTTCGCTTTGCTGCCTGCATGCATGTAACAACTGAGACTGCCAATCTAATGAGAACTTTAAAAGCTGGAGGGGCAGAGCTTGCGCTATGTGCTTCTAATCCACTCTCAACTCAAGATGACACTGCAGCTGCTCTGGTTTATGAATATGGAATTAGCGTATTTGCTAGAAACGCAGTTGATCGTGATGGCTATTACTCACACATCAATGCTGCCCTTGATATTGCTCCACACCAAGTCTTCGATGATGGATGCGACTTGGTAAACACCCTACACACCACAAGAACTGAACTACTTCCAAATATCACTGGAGGATGCGAGGAGACAACCACTGGCGTTATTCGTCTTCAGCAGATGGCAAAAGATGGCGCACTAACTTTCCCAATGATTGCTGTTAATGACACCGATACCAAGCATATGTTCGATAATCGCTATGGCACAGGTCAATCAACTATTGATGCAATCTTTCGTGCTACAAACCAATTAATTGCTGGAAAAGTGTTTGTCGTTGCTGGTTTTGGTTATTGCGGCAAGGGAGTAGCAGAGCGCGCTAGAGGAATGGGCGCTGAAGTTGTAATTACTGAGATTGATCCAACTAAAGCACTTGATGCACTTATGCAGGGCTATCGCGTTATGCCAATGGCAGAGGCAGCAAAAGTAGGAGATATCTTTATTACTGTTACCGGTAATCGCACAGTTATTGCAGCTGAGCATTTCCAGTTGATGAAGGATGGCGCAATCTTGGCTAATGCTGGTCACTTTGATATTGAAATTGATGTGGCCTGGCTTGAGAAGAATTCACAGAAGAACTCAAAAATTCGCCATCAAACCGATGAGTACCTACTAGGAAATGGACGAAGAATCCTTCTAATTGCTGAAGGCCGTCTAGTAAATTTAGGAGCTGCAGAGGGTCACCCTGCTGTTGTAATGGATATGTCATTTTCTGATCAAGCTCTCACCGCTGAATGGCTAGTAAAGAGTGCAAAGGGACTTGGCGCTGGAGTACACATGGTTCCAGTTGAAATTGATAAAGAAGTAGCTCGTCTGAAATTGAAGTCAATGGGTGCAACTATTGATACTTTGACTCCAATTCAGAATGAATATCTAAACTCTTGGAAGCACGGTAGCTAATGACTTCGGTAATGGTCGTTGATGACGATCAAGACCTTGCCGAAATGTTGGGAATTGTTCTAAATGGCGTAGGTATTGAAGTCGACCTAGTTAGTCGGGGCGATGAAGTACTTGAAGTCTTTCGCAATAATCCGCCAGATTTAGTTTTACTAGACATCATGCTTCCTGGTCTTGATGGAATTGAAGTGTGTAAAGAGATTCGTAAACACTCTATGCGGGTACCAATCGTGATGCTCACTGCAAAGAGTGATACCCATGACATTGTTAGAGGACTTGAAGCAGGCGCTGATGACTACATGGTCAAGCCATTTAAGCCATCAGAGTTAGTAGCGCGAATTAGGACAAGGCTACGTAGAACAGGCGGAGAGAGCTCAAGCACTCTTACTATCGGTGATTTAGCCATTGATATTGTGGAGCACACAGTCACTCGAGCAGGAAAAGAGATTCCTTTAACGCGTCTTGAATTTGATCTCTTAGTATCACTAGCGAAAGAACCAGGAAGAGTCTTTACTCGAGAAGCTTTACTTGGTGAAGTGTGGGGATATCGCCACTCAACCGATACCCGTTTAGTCAATGTTCATATTCAAAGGTTGCGCGCCAAGATTGAGCATGACTCTGAGAATCCAACAATCATTGGCACGGTTCGCGGCATTGGATATAGGGCAGGCGCACTAGGTAATAGAAGTTAGAGACTCTGACAAAAGTGAAGATTACTCAATACTTTAGAACCTCTTTATTTAGAAAAGTATTTTCAGTATCAAGTATTATCTCGATAGCTTTAATCTATTTCCTTGGCTCCAACCTCTATAACCGCATCTCTGATGGGATTATTGAAGAGAAGATTTCGGCAGCAATTTCTGAAGGTGAAGCTGCAATTCAATATGCTGACTATCGCTTCTTAATTGGTAGCCTCAATAAAAATACCGATTACAAAACAATTGTCGATGAAATTGTCAAGTCTACAAATGTCAGTGCAAAAGCCTCGGGCCGAGAGATTGCACTTCTTAGTAGCACTGGCAAAAGGCTCGCTCGCATTCCCTCAAGATCTACTTCAAACTTCCTTGAACCATCGTCAATTCCAAGCGAGTTAAGGCAACTCGTTAAAGAAGATGATGAGATTCATTGGCAGCGCACTAATTTGCGATATTTCAATGGTGAGAGCGTTGCTGGAGTTGCTGTTGGACATCGGATAGATATTAAGTCTGTAGGTCGCTATGAGATGTATGTGCTTTTTGACTTTGCATCACAGCAGCAAACCATTGATCTCATGGGTCGTTCGATGTGGGGCACAGGACTTATTCTGATGGCATTGATTATGGTTATTGCCTCAGTAGTTTTAAGGCAAGTTATTAAGCCCGTCAGGTATGCCGCTGAAGTAGCTGAGCAACTCTCCGCAGGCGACCTTTTAAAGAGAATGCAAGTTAAAGGAAGTGATGAAGTTGCCCGACTTGGGACTGCTTTCAATGATATGGCAGATACTCTTGCCAAACAGATTACTCGTTTAGAGAATCTCTCAAGACTTCAGCAGAGATTTGTCTCTGATGTCTCGCATGAGCTACGAACTCCACTAACAACTATTCGTATGGCATCTGATGTGATTTTTGCAGCTAGAGAGAGATTTGACCCAACTATTGCAAGGAGTGCTGAACTTCTTCTCTCTCAGATTGATCGCTTCGAAGAATTGTTAACTGACCTATTAGAGGTCAGCCGCTTTGATGCTCAAGTTGCCACTTTGTCTCTGTCAAAAATTGATCTGGTTCAGCTAGTTAATCGCTGCGTAGAAGATTTGGCGATGGATGCTAAGCAAAGAGATGTGAAAATTCGAATCGATGTCCCAGAGGATGAAGTTTTAATTGATGGGGATTCGCGACGTATTGAGCGGATTATGCGCAATTTATTAGGAAATGCTATTGATCATGCTGAAGGAAATCCCGTGGACTTAACAGTCAAAGCTGGTTCGAGCGCAGTTTCACTTGCAGTTAGAGATTATGGAGTTGGTATTGCCACTCATCACCTAGAGCGAGTCTTTGATCGTTTCTGGCGCGCAGATCCGTCGCGCTCTCGCATAAGAGGTGGAACAGGCCTTGGACTATCAATTGCTAGAGAGGATGCAAACCTTCATGGCGGCGACATTAAGCTCTGGTCAGAGCTAGGCGCTGGCGCACAATTTGTTTTGACTCTTCCATTGACTCAAGGTCAACCAATAACTGAAGTTCCCATAGGTGAGTTACCCACACATTGAAGTTCTAAGCACTTAGTTTATTCACATGCTTTGCTAAAAATGTCTAAGTGGACTTTGATAGAAGAAAAGAAGGAATTTTCTCAGCTCTAACTTCATTAGTCTTTCCAAAAATATGTATTTACTGTCAAGTTGAGTTTGCACCACTTTGTTTAAAGTGTCAGCAGTTCTGGCTTGCACCTGTCCAGCGGCGATATATCAAAGGTTTAGCAGTTAATTCAATCCTTGCTTATAACGCAGCAAGTTCTAGAATTGTAATTCAAGCCAAAGAGAGTAGAAATAGAGTCGCACAATTTTGGATGGCAAGAGCGCTAAGTACTGCTTTAGAGAAATTTGAATTAGACAATCCGGCGCTAAGTATTTCGCACTGCTTACTAGTTCCGATTCCTTCAACTAAATCTGCGATAAGAAAAAGAGGTGGATCGTTTCTCCACCCAATCCTTGATAAATTAGTTGAGCTGCAAAAGGAAAAAAATGGAATGCGATGGCGCTGGAAGGAACTACTTATTCATCAGAAGAGCGTTAGAGATCAGAGCGAACTTTCCTATACTGCGCGCCAGAGCAATATGGCCAGTGCCTTTAGGCTTAGAAGTGATGATTTAGTAAGGGAAAGACCAATCTTGCTCATCGATGATGTACTGACCACCGGGGCTACGTTAGATAGCGCCTTTCGGGCTTTAAGGGAGAGAAATCTGACAGTTTTGGGCGCTGCAACGGTATGTGCGTCAGCCCACCGCCTACTAATACGATAGAGCCCTATTTCATCAAGTGGAAGGTTGATCCGTGGTTGCCATTCTCGACAAGATTCTGCGTGCCGGAGAAGGGCGCGCACTTAAGCAATTAGAAAAGATTGCTGATCTTGTTAACTCACACGAAGCAACTTATGTCGCGATGAGCGATGAGCAGCTAAGGGCAATGACCGATACCTTCAAAGCACGCCTTGCGGCAGGAGAAGATTTAGATGACCTTCTTCCAGAAGTTTTTGCTCTAGTCAGAGAGGCATCAAAGCGAACACTCGGACAGCGCCACTACGACGTTCAAATTATGGGAGGCGCCGCACTTCACCGCGGAAATATTGCAGAAATGCGAACCGGTGAAGGAAAGACTTTGGTAGCAACTCTTCCTTCATACCTAAATGCACTCACTGGTCTAGGGGTTCACATTGTTACTACCAATGATTATCTAGCAGAGCGTGACAGCGAGTGGATGGGACGCATCCATAGATTTTTAGGTTTAAAGGTCGGGGTAATCCTGGCATCCATGAGCCCAGCAGAGCGCCGCGAACAGTACAACTGCGATATTACCTATGGAACAAATAATGAATTTGGTTTTGATTACCTTCGAGACAATATGGCTTGGAACTTGGCCGATTGCGTGCAGCGTGAACATAACTTTGCCATCGTGGATGAAGTTGACTCAATCTTGATTGATGAAGCCAGAACCCCTCTGATTATCAGTGGACCTGCTGATAAGGCAACGAAGTGGTATCAAGAATTTGCCAATATTGCATCGCGCTTAACTCGCGGTGAGCATTATGAAGTTGATGAAAAGAAGCGTAATACTGGAATTCTTGATGCTGGAGTTTCAAAGGTTGAAGAGCTACTAGGTATTGAAAATCTCTATGAAGCAGTAAACACTCCAATGATTGGCTATCTAAATAATGCTCTTAAGGCTAAAGAGCTATTTAAGCGCGATAAAGATTATGTGATCATGAGTGGCGAGCTCTTAATTGTTGATGAACATACCGGCCGAGTTCTCTCTGGCCGTCGCTATAGCGAAGGTCTACATCAAGCACTGGAAGCAAAAGAGCGGGTTGAGATCAAAGATGAAAACCAGACTCTGGCCACAATAACCTTGCAGAACTACTTCCGCATGTACGACAAGTTAGCTGGTATGACCGGAACAGCGATGACCGAAGCTTCAGAATTTATGCAGATTTACAAGCTTGGAGTAATTCCGATTCCAACCAATAAAGTCATGCAACGACTTGATCAGTCAGATCTGGTCTATAAGACGGAGGATGCCAAATTTGAAGCGGTAGCTAACGATATTGCCCAGCGCCATCGGAGGGGACAACCGGTTTTGGTTGGAACTGTTAGCGTTGAAAAGTCAGAGGTTCTCTCAAGCGCTCTTAGACGCAAAGGTATTCCGCATGAAGTATTAAATGCTAAGCAGCATGAACGTGAAGCGGCCATTATCGCAAGAGCAGGAACGGTCGGAGCTGTCACAGTTTCAACAAATATGGCAGGTCGTGGAACTGACATCATGCTTGGTGGAAACCCAGAATTTATGGCTGATTATGAATTACAACGTCAGGGAATCTCGCCAGTTGAAAGCCCTGAAGAGTATGAAGCGATGTGGCCAGCTGAAATTGAAAGACAGAAAGCTGCTGTCTCCAAAGGCCATGATGAAGTTGTTGCACTTGGTGGACTTTATGTTTTAGGAACTGAGCGACATGAGTCACGCCGTATCGATAATCAGCTCCGTGGTCGATCTGGTCGCCAAGGAGATCCTGGTGAATCTCGTTTCTATCTCTCACTTCAAGATGAGTTGATGCGTAGGTTTAACTCAGCTCTTGTCGAGCGTTTCTTAAGCGCTGCAGGCATTCCAGAAGATACGCCGATTGAATCAAAGATGGTCACCAATGCCATTAAATCTGCGCAGACTCAAGTTGAATCACAGAACTTTGAGATGCGTAAAAACGTTCTTAAATATGACGATGTGATGAACCGTCAGCGCGAGGTTATCTATCGCGAAAGACGAGAAGTATTAGAGGGTGCTGATATCAAGGAGCAAGTTACAGGATTTATTGAAGATACGATTCGCGGTTATGTTGGAGCAGCAACTAATGAAGGATTTCCTGAAGAGTGGGATCTAGATCAACTCTGGACCGCTCTGAAAGCAACTTATCCCATCTCATTTAAAGTTGAAGATATTGAAGCTGAAGTTGGTGGCAGAACTGGCTTAGATACTGATTTCCTCACCGCTAAAGTCCTAGACGACATTTTTGCTGCATATGCAAAACGGGAGCAAGAGCTAGGTGCTGAAGTCCTGCGTGAACTTGAGCGAAAGATTCTCCTTTCTGTTCTAGATAGAAAGTGGCGCGAGCATCTCTATGAGATGGATTATCTTCAAGAAGGAATTGGTCTTCGCGCGATGGCGCAGCGAGATCCACTTGTTGAATATCAAAAAGAGGGATATGAGCTATTTTCTGGAATGATGGATGCAATTAAGGAAGAGCTAGTTGGATTCTTGTTTAATGTTGAAGTCAAGGTTGAAAATGAACACGTCGAAGCAAAGGGCGTTACTCCAGCTGCTCCAAAGCAAGAGCTTCGTTATTCATCGCCAAGTGAAAGTAGTCAGGCTTCAAGCTCATCGCCGGCAGTAATTGGCGGAGTATCTAGAAATTCACCTTGCCCATGTGGATCTGGAAAGAAATATAAACGCTGCCATGGAGCTGCATAGCTTTCTATATCAGGCTTAACTCAGTACAGAGCCATTTATGATCGACCCCTTCAAAGCGTGCAACAACAGCCCTAATTCTCTCTTTGAAAATCAATGTTGCGTTTAGTTCAACGACTCCAACTATTGGCTGGCTTCTTCTAACACTTTTGATCTTGGGAACCTCCTTCAAGCTTCCTACTTGAGTAAGAAGTGAGTTATAGGTGTAGCGGTGTGTGGTGCGAGCAACTTGAGATGCGGGGCGCCTTGCAGCCATAATCTCAAGAGCGGTAATTAGATAAGTCAGAGTCCAGCGCGTGGCATTGGGAAGTTCTGCAAGAGTAGAAGGAGTGGGGGCAAAATCTGCTTCATAGTTCTCGCCATGGCTAGTTGGAATTAGATAGAGCTTGTTGCTTTCCTGGCTTACATCTCTTCCAAAAAGAGGAGTTGAATAAAAGCTATTTTGCTCAAATAGCTCTAATGCCGGATGATCCAATAAATCATAATCAGACAGATCAAATCTTTTACTTCTTATTCCTGCTTCATTTTTCATAGAGTGAGCATGGTTATTAAATGCGAAATAACTATCATCTAAAAGGATGAGGCATTGTCCACAGCTTGTTAATACCTGCATTTTGGTTGTGGAAGTAGGGGCTCATGAGGGCAAGAAATTGGATATTCATTGCCAATGAAAAATACCAATAAGCTTCAGAAAAATTCCTTTAACTTCTCTGTCCGTAGTTATCTTAAAACGATTTTAGGTGGATGCTTAATCGCTGCTTCATTTATCTCAGCTCTAGTCATCTCCAATTCATCGAGCCGGATGATCACAGTTTGGAGCGCAGCGGTTGACCTTGACAAAGGAGAGGTAATTACGGCAGAAGATGTGGTTATCAGCAAAGTTTTGTTACCTGGTAATGCTGGAAACTATATCGATGGACAGGTCTCAATCATTGGAAGCTCTGTAGTTAGAGAAATTGGAATTGACGAATTGATACCAGCCTATGCACTAAGTAGCCAGGTAGATCAGCAGCTCCAGCAGGTTCCGATTGCTATCGCCTTTTCTCAAGTGCCAAAAGATATTGGCAGTGGACAACGAGTTGATATTTATGGAATCACTAAATCTGAAATACGCTCGCAAAGCCTTGAATCTGGCAGATATAAAAGTCGCTTGATTGCAAGTGATTTGGTCATAGATCAAATAGATAACCAGGCAAATACTCTAGGAGGGGACTTAGTATTAACGCTGCTTGTCCCAAGGCCAATAATTCCAAACCTGATTGAGGATATGGGAAATTACGACTTTATTCTGGTGGGAAATCGGTGAAAATAAATTTAATCACCGCACTAAGCTCTCATCAAGTTGAAGACCAAGTTATTGAAGTTCTGCTAAAACATGACTTCCTGCTCCAAAAGCGCCTACTGTCGCCATCAGATTTTGATTCAAAGTTAATTTCAAGCATCTCTGCTGTTCGCATCTTAATAATTTCGGATAGGGACTTTGGATTAGATTGGCGCGAGATAAGAAGAGAAACTGATGAGAATCTTTCAATTCTTATTCTTGATGTGGATAAGAGATTTAGTAGTGATGAGATATTGCAACAAGCTAATCAGGCTTTAAGAGTAAGTAATGAGGTTCTCCCAACTGGAGACTCATTCCGTAGAGATTCTTGGGTTTTATTTACTGGCTCTGATGGCTCTCCTGGAATTTCAACTCTTGCGCTAAATACCGCCCAGGAATACTCCAAATTAGCTCAGATGTTGCTCATCGATGCAGATCTTTCCCAGCAGAGTCTGTCTCAGATGGTGGGGGAGAGAATGAGTTATCAGCGAAGTTCTCTTAATAACGCTCTATCCCTTCAGAGCATTGCTTCTTTTGATGAGATTGAATCTAGAGAAAATGAGAGCGTCTTTATTGATGTTGGAAGCGCGCCGGTAATGAGTCAAGCGGTATCTGATCGACGCACAAGAGGAAAGTTTTTTATGCAGGCCCTGAGTAGTTGTTCTCATCTAATTTACGTAATTCATCAAGATAGCCGCGCCCTCTATCAATTAGAGCAATTCCAAGAGTCATTAAAGATGTTCTCATCCGAGCTAAATGTGATTTATCTACTCAACAAAGAGAGTAGTAGCTCCAGCCGCCCCCTTTTTCGCAAAAGCTTTAGAAGCAAGATCGACGGCAAGCCTCACTTCTTTATGCCCTATGAGTATGGCAATTTAGAGCGGGCACGCAATCGATATGCCACTTTATCTGAAGTTAACTCTCGCAGTAGCCTCTCTCGAGCGCTCCGGGAGTTAGCCACTTATCTCCATAAAATAATCTGAAGTACTCTTTCGCCTATGCCTTTTCGCCATCTGCTCTCAGATCAGAGTTCGCTAACAAGTGATGATGTATTGCGTCTTGGCGAATTAACTGCTGAATGGCAATTGCTTGCTGACATTTCATTCGCAGATTTAGTGTTATGGATTCCAAAGCGCAAAGATGAAAAGAGTTGGCCGGAGGGACATCGCACTATTGCCCAGATTCGCCCTATGACGGCAGCAACAGTTTTTACTCAAGACTTAATGGGCAATGAGGTGGCATGGGGGTCTAGACCAGATATTGATCAAGCGCTATCAAGTGGTGAGATTGTTAGAGATAGTAGGGCTGAGCAAGTTGGAGAGATAAAGATCAAGGTTGAGTGCATTCCAGTCTTTTTTGCTGGTCGAGTAATAGCAGTAATTTCACGTCATAGAAATCTTGAGACGATGAGAACGCCGTCACGGCTGGAATTAAATTATCGCGAGATTGCTAACCACATCTATCGAATGATTGCTGAGGGAAACTTTCCCGTAAAGGACAATGTCTATCTGGCAGAGGCTGCTCCAAGAGTTGGCGATGGCTTGGTAAGACTAAATGTTGCAGGAGAAGTTCTCTTTGCTAGTCCAAATGCTCGATCTGCATTCAATCGAATTGGTTGGGATAAAGACCTTGAAGGGCAGAACCTTGGTCGAGTTTTAGATTCTCTTGTTAGCCAATCTTCACCGCTTAATCCACGGGAGGAGAATTGGCAGATAACTATGAGTGGTAAGCAATTGAGGCGAGATGAGTTTGAAAACAGTGGCGGAGTACTGGATCTTTTAGCAATGCCATTAACTGAAGGTGATAATCGAATTGGGGCTGTTGTTCTTGTTCACAACGTTACAGAGCTAAGAAGGAAAGATAGAGCTTTAATCAGTAAAGATGCCACCATTAGAGAGATTCATCATCGGGTAAAGAATAATCTGCAGACTGTTTCAGCTCTGCTTCGCCTTCAAGCAAGGCGAATTGATGATCCAAAAGCTAGCGCTGCTATTGAGGAGGCGGTTAGAAGGGTGGTTTCAATTGCCCTGGTTCACGAGACTCTCTCTGCTACCGCGCAGGATTTAGTGCAATTTGATGAGGTCATTACCAAGATAATTCAAGGTGCATCAGAGTTAAATATCAGGCCAAATGAGATCCAGATAAAGAAGGTCGGCCAATTTGGCCCTATCTCCTCAATGGTTGCAACGCCTCTTGCCTTGGTATTAACAGAGTTGATCCACAATGCTTTAGAGCATGGTTTGAGTCAAAGTGGTGATTTGGTAGAGCTAAGAATTAATAGAAGTGGAAAATCTATGACTGTAACAGTTGTGGATAATGGAGCCGGAATTCCAGGGGACTTCTCACTTGAATCAAACACAAATCTCGGTTTGCAGATTGTTCAGACTCTAACTAAAAATGAGTTAGCTGGAAAAATAGAGTTTATTAAACCAAATATTGGAACTCAGGTTCAGATTTCTTTTCCGCTAGAGCGTTAAAGAATTACTCCTCGAAGTTATTTTCAGATAAACGTGCACGATTTCTAGCAGCGCGGCGCTTCATAGCTCGTCTTTCATCCTCAGATAGCCCGCCCCAGACTCCAGAGTCTTGGCCGCTTTCAAGTGCCCATTGCAAACAATCTTGTCTAACTATGCAAGGCATACAGACTTTTTTAGCTTCTTCAATTTGAGCAATCGCAGGCCCAGTATTTCCAACAGGAAAGAAGAGTTCAGGGTCAATATCGCGGCAGGCAGCGCGGTGGCGCCAATCCAAGCTCATAAGACCTCATCAATATTCAGGCAAGGGGCAGTTCGGGGAAACCGAGATTGACCATTCTTGCGTCTTTGGGTGTAATGCGAACCAGAATTGGGCGCGATTACTGCCATATTATCCCCGCTAAAACATCTTAACTCAAGAGTCTTGCCCCGCGATTTCACAGAAAGTTAGTGAGGTAGAGCGCTAGAGCTCTGTAATTAAATTGAATTTTGAATATTTCTTAGATCAAGTGCCCCCGACAGGATTCGAACCTGTGCACCCGCCTCCGGAGGGCGGTGCTCTATCCCCTGAGCTACGGGGGCGCTTTGGAAAAGATTATCAGTGATTCCTCTGCCAATATTGGCCCATGAAAGAACGAGCGTATTTTGCAACTGGTTGCTTCTGGGGAGCAGAGCGAAGATTCTGGAATCTATCTGGAGTGATCACAACTTCAGTTGGATATATGGGTGGAACTACTAAATCACCAACATATCAAGAGGTCTGCACTGGAAAAACTAATCACGCTGAAATGGTTGAGGTAGTTTTTGATCCAGAGCAAATTTCATATCAAAGACTTCTTGAAGAGTTCTGGGTGATGCATGATCCAACCTCACTAAATAAGCAAGGCGGAGACATTGGAACCCAGTATCGCAGCGCAATATTTACTACCACTGCTGAGCAGTTAGAGCTTGCCCAAAAAACTCGTCAGGTTTATAACGATGTGCTTAAGAGCGCAGGACTTGGTGAAATTGTTACTCAGATTCAAAGTGCAGATGGACATGAATATTTCTTGGCGGAGGAATACCACCAAAGATATTTAGAGAAGAATCCCAATGGATATGACTGTCACTCAAGTACTGGGATTGCATATCCAGCTCTAAAGGCTTAAGGAGAAAGTAATGTCTTATAGCGAATCTGAACTTCCTAAAATCAATCCCAAGACTGGAAAGGCATTTCCAGTTCAATTAGATGATGAAAGTTTAGCTAAAAGCCTAGATCCACTCTCCTATGATGTATTGCGAAAAGCTGGAACAGAAGTTGCATTTACTGGAAAGTATTATGAGAGTGAAACCATTGGCGTTTTTAAGTGCAAAGCATGCAGCGCAGAGCTCTTTCGAAGTGAGACTAAATTCCACTCAGGCTGCGGCTGGCCTTCTTTCTATGCCCCAAAAAGTGATGATGCAGTGGTGCTATTAGAGGATCGCTCACTTGCTCCGCGAATCAGAACAGAAGTTCGTTGCGCTTCTTGTGGTTCACATCTTGGACATGTCTTTGAAGGTGAAGGTTATGCAGTGCCAACTGATCAACGTTGGTGCATCAACTCAGTAGCGCTAACACTTGAACCAAAAAACTCCTAGGCAATTTCAGTAGCGCGCCAGCAATACCAAGCTAAATGGCTGCGATATGGGCTATAGGTTTCACCTAATTTAAGAAGCTCAGCTGGCTTTATCTCACCTCTCATGCGATGAACCTTCTCCCAACCACGTCTGACTCCAAGATCTCCCACCGGCCACACATCCTGTCTGCCTAGTTGAAACATCAAAAACATCTCAACAGTCCAGACTCCAATTCCAAAGAGCGGCAGAAGCTGCTCTCTAATTTCTTCATCTTCTAGGCGATGAAGAGAGCTCATAGAAACCTTTGAGCTAAGGGCGGCTTGAGCTAACTCCTCTAAGGCTCTCGCCTTGGCTGATGAGCAACCAGTTTGCCTTAAATCACTTCTACTTATTCGACTAATCCCACTCGGTGAAATTCGGCCGCCAGATAGGTTCTTAACTCTTCCAATAATTGTTGCGGCAGCTTTAGTAGATAATTGCTGAGAGAGAATTGATGAAGCAAGTGTTGAAAAATTACTTTCCAAGGGTTTCTTTGTTTTAAGACCAAGAGGACAAGGCCCAGATTGCTTGATTATGGGTTTGAATCTGGGGTTTTTCTTTGCGATCTCCGCGGCGATCTTTCGCGATTGCGCCAGCGTGATTGCCATGAGAAGGCAGGGTAGCCATTTTCAGTTTTACAGTCTATTTTTAGCCGCTTACAGAGTTTTACAATCTCTATTTAGCTCTTTGCATTAAGGGCTTTGAAAGGTTTTCATGGCAGCCGGTATTAAGGAAGTCGCAACTGAGGCTGGAGTCTCTATCGCCACCGTTTCGCGAGCTCTTCGAGGTTTAAATCATGTTAATCCTGAAACTCGTAAGAAAATTCTTGATGCTGCAGAGAAACTTGGTTATCCCATCCCGCAAAGCTCTGCCAAAGCTTTATTTGGAAGGACTAATTCCGTTGGAGTAGTGGCCCCTTTTATCTCTAGATGGTATTTCGCTCAAGTTATTAATGGCGCAGAGCAAGCCCTTAGAGAGGCAGGCCTTGATCTGCTTCTCTATAACTTCTCGCAGATGAAAGGGCGCGAGCGATTATTCCAACATCAATTGCTAAAAGGTCGAGTAGATGCCCTAATTGTTATTAGCCTTCCACCAACTGAGGAAGAGTTTGATTCGATGTTAAGCCTTGGAATTCCAATCGCACTTGTTGGAATGCATCATGCGCAATGTTCTAGCGTGGCTATTGATGATGTTGCAGGGGCAAGGACAGCAACTCAGCACTTAGTTAATTTAGGCCATAAAAAGATTGCACTTCTATCCGGCCGGCCCGATGACCCATTTGGTTTTAGTGTTCCACAAGATCGCCGTAAGGGATTTATGCAGGTTCTAGCTGAGAGTGGATTGGAATTTAAGCCAACTCGTGAAGTCTTTGGTGATTTCACCATGCATGGCGCAAGTAGAGCGATGGATGATTTATTGGCGAGAGCAGATAGGCCAACAGCAATTTTTTGCCAATCAGATGAGATGGCACTTGGCGCGCTACAAGCAATTAGAAGAAATGGATTAAAAGTTCCTGATGACATTTCAATTATTGGATTTGATGGCCATGAAATGGCGGAGTTTTCAGACCTAACCACTATTGAGCAGCCCGTCTCCCTAATGGGGGAGATGGCTGCATGGTCGATTATGGAGCGATTAAAGCTTCCTAAGAGCGAATCACATTCACTAACTCTTCCAACTACCTTGGTAGTAAGGAATTCCACCAGGCGCTTGGAGGCATAGAAATTAATAGCCAAAAAGCATTGGATTGGTGGTCAAATTCTGCGATTTATCAGGTTTACCCACGCTCCTTTCAAGACACTAATGGTGATGGCGAGGGAGATTTAGTTGGCGTAATTTCACGACTTTCTTACCTGAAATCACTTGGCATCGATGCAATATGGCTAAGTCCTTTTTATCTCTCACCAAATAATGATGGTGGCTATGACGTTCAAGATCCAAGAGCGGTTGATCCAAGATTTGGCAGCATGGAAGATGCTGTTAATTTGATAAAAGCAGCGCATAAATCTGATTTAAGAATCATCGTTGATTTAGTTCCGAATCACTTCTCAACAGAGCATCAGTGGTTTAAGGCAGCTCTTCAATCGCTGCCTGGATCTTTAGAGCGTTCACGCTTTCATTTCTATGATGGACGAGGTGAAAGTGGAGAGATTCCGCCAAATAATTGGTGCTCAATATTTGGAGGTCCTGCCTGGAGCAGAGTTAAGGAAGTAGATGGCAAACCTGGCCAGTGGTATCTGCATTTGTTTGATTCCACGCAAGCTGATTTGAATTGGGAAAACGATGAGGTAAAAAAAGATTTTGAAAAGACGCTTCGCTTTTGGCTTGATAAGGGCGTTGATGGATTTCGAATAGATGTTGCTCATGGATTAGTTAAGGAAGATATTTTTAGAGATCATAGGGATCCAGAAGGATTGACTAGAGCCCTTCGCCTTGATGTTAGTGATATGGATAGAGTTGAGCGCGAATCACTTCTTGCTGATGTTCCATTTTTTGATAAAGAGGGAGTTCACGAGATTTATCGCAGTTGGCGAAAAATTCTTGACTCCTACGCAGGTCAGAAGATGAGCGTTGCCGAGGCATGGGTTCATCCCAGTTCAAGAGCGATGCGTTATGTAAGAAGTGATGAATTGCATCAGATATTTAACTTTGACTTTCTAATCGCGCCCTGGGATTCAGAATTTCTAGTAAGTGCAATCAATAAAACTCTCTCTGAAGTCGGGCAAGTTGGCGCCTCTCCTACCTGGGTGCTTTCAAATCATGATTCTCCAAGACTTGTAACAAGGCTGGGACGAGGGCAATTAGGAAGGCAGAGAGCAAGAGCGATGGCGCTTTTAACTCATGGCCTTCCCGGCGGTATTTATATTTATCAGGGCGAGGAGCTAGGGCTTGAAGATGGCAACCTTGAAGATAAAGATCGCCAGGATCCAGTCTTTTTTAGAACCAAAGGTGTTGATAAAGGGAGAGATGGCGCTCGAATTCCAATTCCTTGGAGTTCTCAATTACCAAATTATGGATTCACAACTACAAAACCTTGGTTGCCAATTCCAAGCACTTGGCAAGATCAATGCGTTGAAACCCAAGTAGATGCAGATAGCCATCTAACTCTTTATCGCAAGTCACTTCACATGAGAAAACTTTTATCGCGTCAGATAGCGCCATCAAATGGGATTACTTGGATTGATACCCCCAAGGGAGTTCTAGCCTTTAGCCGGGGGGATGATTTTTTCCTCTATGCCAACACCACAGGCCAGAGCCTTGAACTTAAACTTGAGAGCGATTGCCAGATCATCCTCTCCTCATCGGCTAAGGCTCAGTTAAAGTCAGACACGCTCACCCTGCCCGCTGAGAGCACCGTCTGGCTGGGGAAGATAACAAAATAGTTAGTATTTACGGCCCGTTTACAGAGGCTAACTATTGCTTGGCAGGGGGCCCCAGAGAAAGATGCGCTCTAACCTCCTCAGAGAAATCTGTGGAACTTCTATGGTCCTTTCGAAAGGGGAAACTATATGACCGCATCATTGCGGCGTCGTCGACTTCTGTTGGCGACTTCTTTATTCGCAGCGCTATCACTTGTATTAAGCGCATGCTCCAGCTCAGACGATTCTGCTGGTGGCGCAAATTGTGATGCCTACGAAGCGTATCAAGGCTTTGACGGAACAGAGGTAGAAATTTATTCCTCAATCCGTAGCCCAGAGGCAGAGATTTATCAAGAATCATTTGCCGAATTTGAAGAGTGCACTGGCATCACAATCAATTGGAATGGAACTGCTGAATTTGAAGCACAACTTCCAGTTCGTGTTGAAGGTGGCACAGCTCCAGATCTTGCAGTCTTCCCACAACCAGGTCTACTAAAGGCGATGGTTGCTACTGGAAAGATGTTCCCTGCAACAAGTGATGTATCAGCTAATGCAGATGAATTCTATGGAGCAGATTGGAAGGCATATGGAACCGTTGATGGAACCTTCTATGCCGCTCCACTTGGTGCAAACGTAAAGTCATTCGTCTGGTATTCACCAAAGACATTTGCTGATAACGGATGGACAATTCCAACAACTTGGCCAGAGTTACTCGCTCTCTCTGACAAGATTGCAGCAGAAGGCAAAGTTCAACCATGGTGCGTTGGCTTTGGCTCTGGAGATGCAACAGGTTGGGTTGGAACTGACTGGATGGAAGACATCATGCTTCGCGTTAATGACGCAGCAACATATGATGCTTGGGTTAATCACACTATGCCATTTAATGATCCAAAGGTCGCAGCAGTTCTTAAAGAAGCCGGTAAGGTTCTAAAGAATGCTAAGTACGTAGGAAATGTTTCAGCAATTGCCACAACTACCTTCCAAGAGGGTGGAGCTGGAATTGTTGATGGATCCTGCGCAATGCACCGCCAAGCTTCATTTATCGGTGGAATTCTCTCCGCTGATTACGGCGCAACCATTGTTACTCCAGACGACACTGATGTTGAAGGCGGAATAACTACCTTCTACTTCCCAGGTGTGACTGCTGATCAACGCCCTGCCCTTGGTGGCGGAGAGTTCGTTGGCGCATTCTCAGATCGCGGTGAAGTTGGAGCAGTTCAGCTTTACCTAACATCTCCTGAATGGAATAACAAGAAGGCAGCACTTGGTGGCTGGTTCTCAGCTAACAAGGGTCTAGATACTGCAAATGTTGCAGATCCAGTAAATAAGAATGCGGTTGAAATTCTCAAGAATGCAACCATCTTCCGTTTTGATGGATCAGATGCAATGCCTGCAGCTGTTGGTGCCGGTTCATTCTGGAAAGAAATGACTGCTTGGGTTGCAGAGAACAAGTCCGATAAGGCTGTTCTTGATGCAATCGAGAAGTCCTGGCCTAAGTCTTAAAAAGACTTCGGTATCTCAAGGAGCCTAAAAGCTTCTGAGAAGTAGTAGTTGTAAGGGGTGTAGCACTTAGAAAAGTTGCTACACCCCTTACGCAAAGTATCGCGCTTTGCAATAATGTTTATAGAAGTTATCAGAATTACGACAGGGATTAATCACTCAGGGGGAGTTGAGGCTTGATGCTTGAGTTAGCAGCACGCCAATCTCAACTCGAACAGGCTGCCTCAAAGCTAACTGGGCTTGTAATTACAGTAATTGTCTTTGCAATATTTGTCAGCCTTGCTTTTTACTTAGCAGAAAGAACTTCAGAGCGCGTTCAGAGATATGTTAAGTACTTCCTTTTTCTTGCCCCAGCGCTAATTTTCCTTTTTATAGGCTTGATAGCCCCTGCTATCAGAACACTTTATCTATCTTTCAGGGATGCAAGAGGAGATAACTTTGTTGGTTTAGAGAATTACATCTGGGCCTTTACCCAACCCGAAATTCTTCAGATTTTGCGAAATACGGGTATTTGGATGGTTATCGCTCCCATTGCCTCAACTTCTCTTGGATTAACCATTGCAGTGCTTACAGATCGGATGAAGAGGCCTGGGTTAGTTAAATCTTTGATTTTTATGCCAATGGCAATCTCATTTGTTGGAGCCGGAATTATCTGGAAATTTGTCTATCAATTTCAACCAAATGATCGAGTTGCTGAAATTGGTCTACTTAGCCAGATAGCTGAGTGGTTAGGTTTTGTTCCAACGAATTGGATATTAACCGCGCCCTTAAACACCTTCTTACTAATCGTGGTATTTGTATGGATTCAGACTGGCTTTGCCATGGTGATTCTCTCTGCCGCAATCAAGGCAATCCCTGAGGAGATATTGGAAGCATCGATGCTTGATGGAGCAAGCGGCTGGAAGAGATTTGGAAAAGTAACAGTGCCTATGATTCGAGGAACCATCATCGTGGTGTTAAGCACAATTACTATTGGCGCACTTAAAGTCTTTGACATCATCAGAACTATGACTGGTGGAAACTTTAAAACCAGCGTTATAGCCAATGAGATGTATAACCAGTCTTTTAGAGCGCTTAATTATGGAACTGGAAGCGCCCTAGCAATCATTTTATTCCTTGGAGTTATTCCATTAGTTGCCTATAACGTGATGCATCTGCGACGTGAGAGATCGGAGCGGTGATGGCAAAGGCGATAAAGCAAGGCAAAGTAGAAGTAGTTAAAAGCCATCTAAGCTCTCCCTGGGCTAGCTTTGTAGCGATTTTGGTGGCAGTTCTTTGGACAATTCCTACCTTTGGTCTATTTGTTACATCCTTAAGACCTCAGACAGGAATCAACTCATCTGGTTGGTGGACTGTACTTACCAAGCCAGAATTTACTCTTGAGAATTACAGCAGAGTCTTATTTGAAGGTCGCGGCGCAACTCCTCCTTTGAGTCAATACTTTGTAAATACCTTTGCCATTGTTATCCCATCAACAATTATTCCAATAACAATTGCAATCTTTGCTGCTTATGCCATTGCTTGGTTTGACTTTAGGGGAAGAAATTTTATTTTCTTTGGAATCTTTGCTCTCCAAGTAATTCCACTTCAGATGTCTCTAATTCCTCTGCTACAGCTCTTTTCAGGAGGACTTCATATTGGAAGCGTTACTATAATTCCAAGTTTTGGCATTACTGGAACCTTTATTCCAATATGGCTAGCTCACACTATGTTTGGACTTCCGCTGGCGATATTTCTGCTCCATAACTTTATTGCGCAATTGCCGAGAGAGTTAATGGAGGCAGCAAGGGTTGATGGCGCAGATTACTTCAAACTCTTTAGGCAAATAGTGCTGCCACTTAGCATTCCAGCAATTGCCTCCTTTGCAATCTTCCAATTTCTATGGGTTTGGAATGATTTACTTGTTGCTCTTACATTTGGTGGCGGCAAACGTGAAATTGCTCCTCTTATGGTCAGACTTGCTGAGATGACTGGAACTAGAGGGGGAGATTGGGAGTTATTAACAGCAGGCGCTTTCGTTTCTATATTGGTGCCGGTAGCTGTTTTCTTTGCGCTACAGAGATATTTTGTGCGCGGATTGCTCGCTGGATCTGTTAAGGGATAGCACCTTTTATTTAATTTGATTGCAGTGGCATACTGCTACCCATGGCCGAAGTTGTTAGAGCCCCTGGGCTAAATGAGCTAAGAGGCCGCAAGAGCGCTAAGTGGCGATTTTTCCCCAGCGATGTTCTGCCCCTACCAGTTGCTGAAATGGATTTCCCGATAGCAGAACCAATTAAGCAAGCACTTCATGACATGGTTAATCGCTCTGATACGGGCTATTTAGGTCCGATGCCAGAGCTATTTGAAGCATTTTCTAAGTTTGCAGATACGCGTTGGGGATGGAAAGTTGATCCTGCACATATTCGCACCGCAACTGATGCTGGAGTTGCAGCAGTTGAAGTAATTCGAACTCTATTAAAGCCTGGCGAGAAACTGATGGTTAATTCTCCAGTTTATGAAAATTTCTGGACCTGGCCCAAAGAGGTTAGTGCAACCTTAGTTGATGTTCCACTAAAGCAAGAGGGAGAGAATTACTGGCTTGATTTAGATGGTATTGAACGAGAATATAAAGCTGGAGTAAAAGTTCATCTGCTCTGCCATCCACACAATCCAGTAGGAGTTATCTTTGAAAAAGAAGTGCTAGTAACGCTTGCTTCATTGGCTAAAAAATATGGTGTTGTAATTTTAAGCGATGAAATCCATGCACCACTTGTCTATAAAGGACGCGATTTTCAACCCTTTATGGCCATTAGTGATGATGCCCGCGAAGTATGTGTGGCTATCTCTGGCTCTGGAAAAGCCTTTAATCTAGCTGGACTTAAATGCGCTCTAATCATTACAGGATCAGATGAGCTAAAGCAGCGAATTAACGCAATGCCTGAATCTGTTGGCTATCGAGCCTCAATATTTGGAGCAGTTGCAACAGCTGCTGGCTTTAGTCAATCAATTGATTGGTTAGATGGTGTCATTGCAACACTTGAGGAGAATAAGGTTTTGATCAGGAATCTAATTGATAGCAAGATTCCCTCGATTACCTATCGAGAGCCTGACTTTAGCTATTTGGCCTGGCTTGATCTCTCTGCTCTTAATTTAGGAGATGACCCGGCCAAGTATCTATTAGAAAGAGGAAAAGTAGCCTTTAAGGGCGGTTATATGTATGGCCCAAACCATAAGCAATATATTCGCTTTAACTTTGGAACCAGCCCTGAGATTATTACTGAAGCATTTGATCGCATCCTTAAATCTCTATGAAGAGACATGACGCGGTAGTCATTGGCAGTGGTCATAACGGCCTGGTTGCAGCTTGCTATCTAGCGAAAGCTGGAAAGAGCGTTTTAGTTCTGGAGAAAAGCGCCTCACTCGGGGGAGCAACAACGAGTGTTAAGGCATTTAAAGGAGTTGATGCCAAACTCTCTAGATATTCATATTTAGTCTCACTACTACCAGATCAAATCGTTAAAGATTTATCACTTGATTTTGAAACTATTGGCCGAAAAGTATCTTCCTATACCCCCTACTTTGATGGTGAGAGTGATAAGGGGCTATTGATTAATTCAGAGTTTGATCAAGAAAGTAGAGATTCACTCTCTGAGCTAACAGAAAGTGATGATGAAGCAATCGCTTGGGAGAACTTCTATCAATCTATTAAGGAGTTTGCTGAAGTAGTTGCCCCAACTATGTTAAAGCCAGTACCAACAGAGTCAGAGATAAAGGAGTTGGTAGATCCACTTACCTGGATAGAGCTCGTTGAAAATACCTTAGCTCAGAGCCTGTACGATAATTTCTTCGATGATTTAGTAAAAGGTGTAGTCCTTACCGATGGGCTTATCGGCACCTTTACTAGCGCTGATGATCACCTGGCTAATAAGTGCTTTATCTATCATGTTATTGGAAACTTAAGCGGGCAGTGGCGAGTTCCCAAAGGCGGGATGGGCGTTCTAGTGGATCAACTGCTAATTAGGGCCAAGCAACTAGGTGTTGAAATAGCTGCTAGCCAAGAGGTTACTTCAATTACTCAAGGTGATAATCATCTACTGATTAAGACGATAGATGGGCAGAGCTATGAAGCAAGAGTTGCGCTAGCAAATTGCGCCCCTACGGTATTAGAGAAGATCACTGACTTTAAGGCGCCACCACTTCGAGATGGTTCGCAGGTGAAGATAAATATGGTTTTGAAAGAGCTACCAAAGCTAAAAAGTGGCGTTGATCCAAAAGTAGCCTTCGCTGGAACATTTCATGTAAATGAGAGCTACTTTGAATTAGAGCAGGCTTTTGCTCAAGCAAGACTTGGTCAAATTCCAGATGTCATTCCCTCCGAGCTTTACTGTCATACCCTCACTGATCCAACAATTCTTCATCCAGATTTGATAGCTGCTGGATATCAAAGCCTTACTCTCTTTGCCTTGCATCTTCCAGCCTCACTCTTTGATAACGAGCATGACCGGATTAAGGCTGAGGTGAGTAAGAGAATTTTGGATGGTTTTAGCCAGTACCTGGAGAGGCCAATTGAGAGTTATCTAGCTAAAGATAGTGACGGCCATCTCTGTATTGAGGTTAAAACCCCGCAAGAGTTAGAAAAAGAGCTTGGACTACCCAGAGGCAATATCTTTCATAGCGATCTCGAATTTCCTTGGAAGCAGGATGCGGATAGCAGAAAGTGGGGAGTTGAAACTAATTCAGAGCGAATTTTCCTAGCCGGTGCTGGTGCGCTTCGTGGCGGTGGGGTTAGTGGAATTGCTGGACATAACGCTGCTATGGCTGCGTTGGAAACTTTAGCAAAGCTGCCATAGAATTAAGCCATGTTTAAAGCAATCAGAAGAATTACAGCGCTCGTTGCTTTAATTGCTGTTGCTATAAAAGGCGCTCTCTCATTCTTATCTTGGGTTGAAAAACAAGAAGATGTTGAAGCGGTTTGGTCCGAAGACGAGGATTTAGAAGAAGCTTTCTAGTGAGCGATACTTATATTCCTGGAACTTGTAATCTAGGCAAAGCCGAAGTTCGTAGCCGCCAAATAGTTGCACTTGTTGGTCTTGTTGCAACATTGATTCTGGCAACCGGCTTAATTGCCAGCTCTGCTCCTCAAGCTTCAGGTTTAACTCTCTTTGCCCCACTTATGGTCTTTGCTGTCGGCTTTATTCAATCCAGAAGAAAATTCTGTCTTGCCTATGGCCTTGCTGGAACTTTCAACTTGGGAAAACTCGGTCAGATTTCAAAGGTCGCAAATCCAGAAGATAAAGCTGCTGATCGCAAAACCGCTCTTTCAATCCTTGCTCAAGCAACAGCGCTAGCGCTAGGCCTAACTGGAGCAATTACTCTCCTGCTGCTGTAAAAAATTCAGGCTTAATTCTCAGTTAATTCCTGAGGATAGCTCTTGCCTGCGCTGCAGAGATAGGAGTACGTTGGCATAGTTACAAGCTTGATTATGCTCTAGCGATCGTTAGGAGAGCGATGAAGATAATAATTCACAACCATGGAGAAACGTTAGCGATAGATTTTCAAAAGATTGCAGTTGAACGCTTAGAGAGATTAACTCGATTTAGTATTCCAATAGAGAGAATTGATGTCGATGTAAAACATGAGGCAAACCCAAGATTTGGAAAGAGCTCTCATCGAGTAATTCTCACCTCCCATGGAAGTGGGCCACTTCTTCGAGCAGAGGGCTCCGGCTTTAATGATTTAGCAGCATTTGATGAGGCAGCCGAAGCTGTTGAACTTCAACTACGAAAGCGCCACGAGCGAAGCAAAGACATTGATCGGACTAGTCTTCGAAAGCTGCGTGGTGCAAAGAATTAGCAAGATTGCTAATAGCAAGTAAGTGCTGCCTTAGACTTATCTTCTAACTTTTCCTCATTTTAGGAAGGCAGAGCGCGTGATTGAAGATCTAGATAAAGCGCTATCACGCGCGCAAGAAGTGTTAACTAGCCCAGAATCAATCAGGCGGATCTGCATTTCTGGAAAGGCTAAGGGCAAACAACCAGAGCAAGTGCGGATCGATATTCGCCCAGTTGCTCTTAAGGCAGGGCTACATTGGCAGGCAGTAAGCCATGATGGAAAGCGCGACACAACAAAGAATCTTGCTCTAGGTGAGCTCTCTTTAGCCAGGTTGTTTAAATTAGGTTATGCAAACATTTTGATTGAGAGTACAAGCCAGGAGATAAATCTTCGCTTAACAAAGTCAGGTGAGGCTCAATTTTCAATAAAGCGAGTTGAGCTAGATGCAGCTGAGCTAGCTCACGATAGGTCTAAAGAGCGGCTATTGAGCGCAGATGATGAAATATTTATCGAGCTGGGCATCTCAGACCATAATGGAAAACTAAAGCCCAGCAGGAGCGATAAGTTCATTCAGGTTCAAGAATTTCTAAAGATTTTGAGTCATAGCCTTGATGAGAAGCGAGATAAGAACCAAGAGCTGAAGGTAATTGATCTGGGATGTGGCCATGCCTATCTAACCCTTGCAGCCCATAAGTATTTAAAGAAGCAGGGGCATGAGGTGAAAACCTTAGGTATTGATGAGAGGCAAGACAGTAGAGAGCGAAATGTAGCTCTGGTTGAGAAATTGAAAATGAGTAAAGAAATTACATTTCAGGCAACGAAAATAGCAAACCTAGAGTTAGCTAACTTTGATATTGCAATTGCACTTCATGCCTGTGACACAGCAAGTGATGATGCGATTTCTTGGGCAGTTAAAAGTGGAGTAGAGATGATTCTGGTTGCCCCTTGCTGCCATCATGATATTCAAAGACAGATGAAAGAGGCGCCAGCTCCATGGAATATTGCTATTAAACATGGAATTATTCATGAGCGAGTTGGCGATATTCTCACCGATTCAATAAGAGCAGGCGTGTTAAAGATTTTGGGATATCGCAGCGATATCATCGAATTTGTTGCGGGGGAGCACACACCAAGAAATCTGATGATTCGCGCTTTCAAAACTGGAGCTCCGGCGCAGAGGGCTGATATTGCTGAGTTAGAGCAGATCATTACGCAGTGGAAGATTGAGCCTGCCTTAATGGTTCGCCTTAAAGATGAGCTCTCAGTTAGGCTTGGCTAATGTCCTCAAAGCAATCCAGTGGCAAAGTTTTAGCCTCACTTCCAGTTGGGCAAAAAGTTGGAATTGCTTTTTCTGGGGGCCTTGATACCTCTGTTGCAGTTGCCTGGATGAGGCAGAAAGGAGCCCTTCCTTGTGCTTACACCGCAGATCTTGGTCAATACGATGAGAGCAATATCGAAAGTATCGCTTCAAGAGCAAAAGATTATGGAGCAGAAATTGCTCGCCTTATTGACTGCAAGAAATCTTTAGTTGAAGAGGGCCTTGCTGCTTTAGCATCTGGTGCTTTTCATATTAGAAGCGCTGGAAAAATTTACTTCAACACCACTCCTCTTGGAAGAGCTGTTACGGGAACACTTCTAGTTCGAGCGATGCTTGAAGATAACGTTTTGATCTGGGGCGATGGCTCAACCTATAAGGGAAATGACATAGAGCGTTTCTATCGCTATGGCCTGCTAGCAAATCCTGAGCTAAAGATTTATAAGCCATGGCTTGATAGCGATTTTGTCGCAGAGCTTGGCGGTAGAAAAGAGATGTCAGATTGGCTTAAGAGCCATAACTTGCCTTATCGCGATAGTGCTGAGAAGGCTTACTCAACAGATGCCAATATCTTGGGAGCAACTCATGAGGCTAAGAAACTTGAAGAGCTAAATAGTTCTATTGAGATTGTTGAGCCAATTATGGGAGTCAAGTTCTGGGATCAAGCAGTAGCAATAGCCCAGGAAGATGTGAAGATAACCTTCAAGTCGGGAAGACCAGTTGCAATAAATAATAAAGATTTCAGTGATGTCGTTGAGTTGATGAAGCAAGCTAACTTGATCGGTGGCCGACATGGCCTTGGAATGTCAGATCAAATTGAGAATCGAATTATTGAGGCAAAGAGCCGAGGCATCTATGAAGCACCTGGAATGGCGCTGCTATTTATTGCCTATGAGCGCCTGCTAAGCGCAGTTCACAACGAAGAGACTCTGGCTAATTATTATCAATCAGGAAGAAAGCTCGGGCGCCTTCTTTATGAAGGAAGATGGCTCGATCCACAATCGTTAATGCTTAGAGAATCACTAACTCGCTGGGTGGCATCGGCTGTAAGCGGTGAAGTGGTCTTAAGACTTAGACGAGGCGATGATTACTCAATTATTGATACAAAAGGTGAGAACTTTAGTTATCACCCAGAGAAACTTTCAATGGAGAGAACGCAGGTAGCAGCCTTTGGACCAGAGGATCGAATTGGGCAATTGACGATGCGTAATCTAGATATTGCAGATACTAGGCAGAAGCTTGAAATGTATCGAGACCAGGGCCAGATTGGTAAGGGAAACTTTGATTTAGTAGAAATTGAAAATCAGAAAAACACAGAGACGAAGGGTCAATAAATGGCAACCAGTGCGATATCAAAGATTCTCGATAACTTTCTAGAGGAGGGAATCAAGCTATCGCCAATTGGAGCAACCATGCTTGGGGTTCCTGGTTTTGATGATCAATTAGATGACCTTTCAATGGCAGGCAATGAGAAGCGAGCAGAGCTAACTCGAAAAGCCCTTGAGGCAATAAAGAATGAAACTCCGATTAATGAGTTTGATCGAATCGCCAAAGATGTGGCAGTAGAGCGCCTAACCTCTGAACTAAATCTCAATGACACCTTTGAGGCGCGTATTCTCTTTAATCTCATCTCATCTCCGGTGACAAGCATTCGTCAGGTTTTTGAGATGATGAAGGCAGATCAAGCAGAAACGGTTTCAAATGTCACAAAGCGCCTTAATGGAATTGAGGCAGCATTTGCGGGATGGAAATCATCTTTGGAATTTGCGGCAGATAAAGGAAAATTCAATTCCCGTAGACAAGTTCTAGCAACCGCTGGTCAGTTAGAGTCTTTTTCAAAAGGTGCATTTACTGCAGTTGCCAAGAAATTCAACCCTGCCGGTGATAATCAAGCTTTACTGGATGCAGCAAAGAGCGCTGAGGCTGCTTGCGTTTCACTTTCATCTTGGATGCGCGATTCTTATGCGCCTAAGTGTCCGGCAGTTGATGGCGTAGGCGAGGAGCGATACAAGATGTGGGCTCGCCATTTCACCGGAGCAAATCTTGACCTGCGTGATACCTATGAGTGGGGAATCAAACAACTAGAGATTATTAATGAGCGGATGTGGGGCGCAGCAAAGAAGCTCTATCCAGATGCAAAAACTCTTAGGGAAGTTGCAGATCGCCTTGAAGCAGATCCGAGATACACCGTTGTCGGCGAAGAAGAATTACTTAAAAAACTTAAGGAGTTCATAGC